>Ga0208191_1001402_pt1 | contig 12076 bp, 11 predicted proteins | sample June2015DPH_13_5_FD_184709 | JGI IMG/M metagenome (GOLD analysis project Ga0208191, IMG submission 184709) | Peatland microbial communities from SPRUCE experiment site at the Marcell Experimental Forest, Minnesota, USA - June2015DPH_13_40... | ecosystem: Environmental > Terrestrial > Soil >... | reverse complement strand
GGCCGATCCACTTGTTGCTGGTCGCGAAGAAGACCCAGCCGTGGGCTTCGGGATTGCCGGGGTTCAGAGTCGCCCCGGCGGGATCGAGGTTTTGCGTGCTCACGAACTCGATGAACTCGGCAGCTTCCTTCTCGTATTCTCTCAAACGAGCCGTTTTTTCTTCGGTGATTTTGGGATTCTTCTTGATCTGGCGCTCGGTTTCGAAGACCAGCGTATCTATATCGTTCTGCAATCGGTTGGCGAGTTCCGTGGGATCCATGTAGGCCTCAAGGACGTCGTGATGGCGAACAAAGTCGATGCGCACGTCCGCCGGAAACTCAAATTTGTCCTGACCGGTGTACGTGGCGCTCACATACGCGCCGAGGAGGTGATAGAAGCGGCGGCGGCTTTTGGTGAGTTCCTGCGAATCCACGAGGAGCGTGACCGTGAGGTCATTCCCGGTCATCGTCCAGCGGTAGCGTCCGTCATCGCCGCGTTCGAATGCGCAGCCGGGCGCACCCGCGGTCCAGCGCACGGTGGGCAACTGCTTTTGTTTCTCAGCGTGGCTGAGCATCGGCGACAGAATCGCGCCAGACAGAATTGCGCCAACCGGGAACGCAAGTTTTGCCCAGAAGAAGCAGGAACGCGGCATAAATACAGAGTGTATCGCTTGTGCGCTGGCAACGTCACGGCCCGTTGGGCACGAGGCTGGAGCCGGCGTCGAGTCGAGGGCGCATGCGATTCCATCCCCCAACAATGGCGGCCGAGAAACACTTGCCAGGCAAATGCGCGCAGAAGATATGTTAGATTGAAATTGGTGGGGCGCGTAGCTCAGTTGGTAGAGCAACGCCCTTTTAAGGCGTGGGTCGCAGGTTCGATTCCTGCCGCGCTCACCAATCCCGCCCGGCGGCATTCGCCAGCCGGTTGCGGAAGCCGCACCGACCCTCAGTTCACGGCGGTTGTGATCGTCACCGAAATGCCACTCGGATATGGATCTCCCGGGCAATGTAGATTAAATGAAATGATCGCGATCCGCTGCGGTGCCCTGCTGTTTGACTTGGACGGCGTGCTGATTGATTCCACGCCGGCGGTTGCGCGGGTGTGGCATCGGTGGGCGTTTGATCACGGCCTTGATCCAGAGACCGTGGTCCGCATGGCGCACGGGCGCCCGAGTCGAACCACAATTCGCGAACTGCTGCCCAACGCCGACATAGACTGTGAAGATCGCGAAGTCGAACGCCGCGAAATGGAGGACCTCGATGGTGTGGTTCTGCTGCCGGGCGCTCGGCAACTCCTGAACATCCTGCCTCCGGAACGCTGGGCCATTGCGACCTCATGCACGCGCCCGCTGGCCGAGGTACGTTTGCGCGCCGCGGGCCTGCCCATCCCCACGGCCATGATTACGTCGAGCGACGTGAAGATCGGCAAGCCTGATCCCGAGCCTTACCTGAAGGCGGCGGCAAAGCTCGGGTTTGCCGCCTCCGATTGCATCGTGGTAGAGGATGCGCCCGCTGGAGTTCGCTCGGGAAAGGCTGCTGGCGCAAGAGTGATTGCATTCCTCACGACCATGATCCGCCGCGACCTCGAAGACGCCGGCGCCGATTGGATCGTTCAAAGCTGCGCTGACATTACGGCATTGAGTGACGGCGGCGGCCTCCAGCTGGGTCTCAGGTGCTAGGTCCCAGGTCTCAGGAGAACAGAGTCCTGACACCTGACGCCATTTGCGCGCGGCCATCCCCTCAACTAAAATCCTCAGTTCCTTAGAAGTTGCCCGCAGGAATTAGGACTGATGCGAGCCGGGGCGGCTCCGATCTTCATCCATCGCGATACAGAGAATCGCTAGACAGGCAGGGCCTCGTGATCATCGGTGTTCCGAAAGAAAGTTATCCGGGGGAGCGGCGGGTTGCGCTCGTGCCAGCAGTCCTCCCGACGCTGACCAAAGCGGGTTTCGAAGTCCACATACAGTCCGGCGCCGGAATTGAGGCCGGCTATCTCGACTCCCAGTATGCCGACAAGGACGCAAAAGTAAAGATCGTCGCGGACCGCGCCGCCGTGTTTGCTGCCGCTGACATTGTCGTGCAGATTCTTTGCTACGGTTCCAACGACGTGACGGGGAAACAGGATGTGCCGTTTTTTCGTCGCGATCAGATCCTTATCGGATTTCTGCGTCCGTTCGGTTCAGCGGACGTTGTGGAGGAAATCGCGCACGCTGGCGTCACCGCGTTTGCGGTGGAGTTGATGCCCCGCACCACCCGCGCCCAAAGCATGGACGCGCTCTCCTCGATGGGAACATGCTGCGGATACAAGGCGGTGTTGCTGGCCGCTGATTCCCACCCGCGCATCTTCCCCATGCTCACCACCGCGGCTGGAACCGTCACCCCCGCGCGCGTGTTCGTGATCGGCTGCGGAGTCGCAGGACTGCAGGCGATCGCAACCGCACGCCGCTTGGGCGCGGTAATTTCGGCTTACGATCTAAGGCCCGCGGCGAAGGAGCAGGTGCAGAGTCTCGGCGGACGTTTTGTCGAGCTTCCCATCGAGGCGAAAGATGCGCAGGACGATCGCGGATATGCCCGTGCGCAGGATGAAGACTTCTATCGCCGTCAGCGGGAGTTGCTGGGAAAAGTAGTGCAGGAAAGCGATGTGGTGATTGCCGCGGCGGTGATTCCGGGAAAAAAATCGCCGGTGCTGGTGACCGAAGACATGGTGAAGGGAATGGCGCTGGGTTCGGTGATCGTCGATTTGGCCTCCGAACGTGGCGGCAACTGCGAGATCACCGAAGCTGGCAAGACCGTTGTAAAGCATGGTGTGACGATCATTGGAGCGATCAACCTGGCCGCCGGCGTGCCTTATCACGCAAGCATGATGTATGCCCGCAACATCACTGCGTTCCTGACTCACCTGATCAAAGATCAAAAGTTGAATTTGAACCTCGAAGATGAAATTGTTCGCGAGACTCTGCTAACTTGCGGTGGCGACGTTGTGAACGCCCGGGTCCGCGAGTTTTTTACTTTGCCCGCACTGACAAAGTGACGGTGGAGCGACGGGCGTCTCGCCCGTCGAGCCGGGCGGGGACGCCCGGCTCTCCACGAACTAAGAAGATCGTACGGAGGGAAGATGAACAGTAGTTCGAACCTGATTAACGCGCTTTTTATTTTTGTGCTCGCTGGATTTATCGGATTTGAAGTGATCCGGCGGGTCTCGCCCCTGCTGCACACTCCGTTGATGTCGCTCACCAACGCCTTGGATGCGATCGCGGTGGTGGGTGCGATCGTGCTCGTGGGCGAACACAAAAGCACGCTCGCGACCGCTTTTGGATTCATTGCCGTGGTCGCCGCCACCAGCAACATCGTCGGTGGCTTCCTGATCACAGATCGCATGTTGAAGATGTTCAAATCCAGCCGTCCTGCGGCGAAACCGGCGGCCAAATCGGTGACCAAGTAATGACAGCCGAACTGGGAGCAACCCAGCTCATTATCGAGCTTCTATATCTCATCGCGAGCGTGTTGTTCATCCTCTCGCTGAAGTGGATGAGCTCGCCAACCACGGCCCAACACAGCGTTTGGGCGGGCGAAATTGGCATGGTGCTGGCGATCGGCGGCACGCTGCTAAACCGCGGCATGAACTACCGGCTGATCGCCATCGCGCTGGTTCTCGGCACCATCATCGGCGTTCCACTCGGGCGAGTGGCGATGACGGCGGTTCCGCAACGAACTGCGCTCAGTCACGCCTTTGGCGCACTCTGCGTGACGCTCGTCGGCTCGGCCGAGTTTTACCTGCGCACCCCCGATATCTCACGCTTCATGATGGCGGTGCTGTCCCTCGAGGTCATCCTCGGAGGGCTGACCATCACCGGCAGCTTAATGGCTGCCGGCAAGCTGCAGGAAATTCTGCCGCAGCGGCCGCTGACTTACAAAGGACAGAACCTCGTCAACTTTCTGCTGCTTGCGGTCGCACTGGGAATCGCCGTATTTCTGGTCCTGCATCCGGAAGCCAAGTCACTGTTTCCGTTCATGGTCCTGATCGCACTGGCGTTCGGTGTTTTATTGATCATCCCCATCGGCGGCGCGGACATGCCGACCGTCATTTCGCTGTTGAACGGCTATGCCGGTCTGTCAGCGGCGGCCATGGGTTTCGTCCTCAATAACAAGCTGCTCATCATCGCCGGCGCGCTCGATGGATCGTCGGGCCTCATCCTCTCCATCATCATGTCGAAGGCCATGAACCGTTCCTTCACGAACGTTTTGTTCGGGGCCTTTGGTCAGGTACAAACTTCGGCTGCTGCGGGAGAAGAAGCCCGGCCCGTTCGCAGCGCGACCCCGGAAGAAGCCGCGGCCATCCTATCCGCCGCGAACCGGGTCATCATAGTTCCCGGATACGGGATGGCAGTGGCCCAGGCGCAGCACAAGGTGCGCGAACTCTACGATGCTCTGACCAAGCGCGGCGTGGACGTGCGCTTCGCCATTCACCCCGTTGCCGGACGCATGCCGGGTCACATGAATGTGCTGCTGGCCGAAGCCGATATTCCCTACGACCGCCTGATTGAGATGGACGAGATTAACAGCGACTTCCCTCAGACCGATGTCGCCCTGGTGATTGGCGCCAACGACGTTACTAACCCTGCCGCCCGCTCCGATGCTTCCAGCCCCATCTACGGGATGCCTATCCTCGACGTTGATAAAGCCCATACCGTGATGGTTATCAAGCGCAGCATGAATCCTGGCTTCGCTGGCATCGATAACCCGCTCTACTATCTCCCTAACACCCTGATGCTGTTTGGAGACGCCAAAGCATTTGTCGGCAGCATCGTGCGCGAGCTTAGCGGAGGACACGGCTAGGGGATTACAAGCTACGTCAAAGAACTGGCCGGAGTCGCGGCTGGGTGTCCTATCGAATCGGTGGCGTACTCGGCGGACCGTGTAGCAAAATCTGAGAACGCAAGGCGTAGGCGCTGGGATCTGCCATCTTGAAATCCTTAGCCAGATCCAAGGAGACGCGATCATACTCCTGATCAGCTTCGATCAGGGTCACAACGACTGTTTTCGGCTTCCGGTCGCACTTCTCCCGGAGGCTACCACCCAAGACAGGTGCGCGACTCTGTGTGAGGAACGGAATCTGTATGCGGAAGGATCCGCCTTCCACGGTCACGTCGCCCGATTCACCCATGTTCTGATTCGGATAAACGAGCTGCACCCGAACGGTGGCTTTGGGAGGTGAATGTTCGACCTGACCGTTCACAATGACGATATCGACCGAGCACGAGGCACGTGAGAATGTGCCCGAGAAGATCGCGCAAATGGACAAAATTCCAGCAAGAGCCTTGAACGCGTTGTGTATCATAGCGAGCCTCTCGCCCGACAGAGTCATCATGCCACAAAATAGATTGCTGGCGAAGCATTGCGATTACACGAAAAAACGCTGGGCCGCTTTTTGGGAGATGAGCGGAGGGTTCAGGTTTCCCCCCCGACTTGAAGTGGGCGAAAGAAAGAAATACCGACTAAAGAGAGGTCAATAGAAGGGTAACATCCTGTTACCGGGCAAAAATTCGGCGGGCCTCAGTCTCGCGAGGGGAATTTCGCGCAGCCTGCGGCCCGCCCGGCGTTTAAGCTGCTTTTTTCATCTGTCTGATCTTGGCCCAACGTGCTTTCTGGGCCAGAGAAATTCTCCGGCGCCCTGCCGCGGAGAGAACGCGCTTGGCGCGATGTAGCGCCGCCACGCGTATGGTTGCGCCCACACCTCGGGTAAGCTTCTCCAGAACCGAAATAGCTTCCCCAAGCTTTTGGACATGGTTCTGAGCGTCCCGGCGTTCCTCGCGGAGCCGGTCTATTGCCTTAGCGATGTTTGTCATCAAATACCCCCTCGGGTAACTACCGTCGGCTATTCTATTACTAACTCGCTGTTTCTGTCAGAATTTATTTGGCCGAATGGTGATTACATGAAGTGGGGATGAAGCGAACATGATGAACAAGGAAGACGACACGAGAATGGTGACCCGGGGATAACCATTCCTGCGTCCAGATGGCCGAGCTAAGGCCTCCCCAAGGGTGGTAGTAATCCCGACGACCCGAACAGGAAGAAGGCGCCAACCGCCAGGCTATAGATCGCCGTCAACGCGGTGACCACAAACTGAAAGCGCGGCAGCCGCGAACTGAAGCCGAAAAGTCCTACTGCCGACGCCGTCATGACCGTATTCATTACCAGCAGTCCCGCGATAAACATCGCCAGGCCGATAAAGCCCTTGCCGACTCCGCCAAGATTGGCCGCCAGTAAGAAGATCATCAGTTGGCTGGGCGTCTCCGCGCCCAGACCGTGCACAACGCCGACCATGAGTACGGATTTCGAACTGTAATTCCAGGTCGTGTCCGGCGGGCGCGGGACGTCGTGATCGTGCCAGTAGCCCTTCATCTTCCAATGGACCCAGCGCGCTGCCCCGGCCATAAGGTGAAAGCGGCTGCGTGGCGCTGGGTTCCCTTTGAATAGCGATCCCAGAACATAGACCCCCAGGACTAGCAAGGTCAGTCCCACCAACCGCTCGGCGATCCGATCCATGCCATGAGGCAGCGAGAGCTGAAACAGGATGACGGCGCTGCCCAGTACGACAACCATGGCCGCGTGTCCCAGGGCATAGATCAAACCGAGACGCATACCGCGCCAGCGATTGGTTTGCACACTGGTGATGTCGGAAATGGCGGCAATGTGGTCGTAGTCGAACCCATGACGGAATCCCAGGATTGCCGCCGAGAGAAGTGCAAGTTGAAGGCTGTTCAGCGTGACGGTCATGTATGCATGTGGGGCCCAGCCCAGAGCCTCTCATTGTTCCACACGACGCCAAGAATCGGAAACCCCCTCGGAAATAGAAGCCATCCGCGCCGATGGAATTGACTGCGACCTGCTGCCCAATCGCCAATCACTGGCTCTCTGCAACGTTGGTGCTTCCGCTTGCAGGCTGAGGAACTTCCGCAGCCTGCGGCCGGGCTTAGGCTGGCACTCGATGCAGCGGTTCTGTTCGACTCATTTGCAATGGATTGCACCCGTCTTAAGAAGTTCGGCAGGGAAGTGCGGTTAAGTTATTGAGGATAAAGACTATACCTTTCGCTAAGGCTGGAAGGTGAATTGCCCAGTCCAGGCGTGGTGTGTCTCTGGCCGAGCGCAAAGATAAAAATGACGAGCAGGAAGGCGCTGGCGTCGGCCTTGTTGCTGGTCAGCCTGAGCGGCGTCCTCGCCTGGTGCGCAGTGGCGTCCTCTTCTCCATCGCGTGTCATTCTGCGTCGCGTCCCGTTCACGCAATTGGAAAAGCATCTGCGCCGTGTGCCCGCGCACATTTCCGAGCTCTCTTCCGTGTCGCAGCCGCTGGCCCTGCTGAAATGTGAAAACGTCCGTCCACCAGAGGCCTTGCTCACCCCCGACCCGCTGCTGCGCGTTCAAGATGACGATCTGAACGTGCGCGCCAGCTTCATTGTTGGATCCGACGGACACGTGTATAGCGCTTTCATCCTGGACAGTGGCGGCCGCGACGAAGACCAGATCGTGCTGCGGGCGATCCGGTTCTGGCGCTATCGTCCCGCACTCTGTAACGGCGTTCCCACCGATTCCGAAGCACGAGTAAGATTCAGCATCCGCTAGCGCATGAATTCTCCTACAATGTCAGCAATGAGGTTGCCGTGAAGGTGGACAATCCGAATCCTCCCGATCCCAAAAAGGACCAGCCCGTCGAAGGCAAGGAGATCGAAGATTTTTTTCAGCGGCTCCCCGGCAACTTTCGCTGGCCGAAGCCGAATGCCGAAGCCTTGGCTGCGGCTGTAGAAGCCATCCAGCGCATGTCGGGCAGCGCGGCCGCGCAGAACCTGACGGCGGCCGGTGACGCGGACGAGCTTGGTAACGCCTGCTCAGCCTGCGGAGGTTCGCTGCCGGCTGGAGCTCGCTTTTGTGTCTGGTGCGGAATCCCCACCCAGCCCGTCGCCGGCGATGCCACCGCTCAATCTCGAGCCGGTGCCGGCCAACATCACTTTCACCACCACTATCATCATCTTGTCCCCGGCCAGGGGACGGCATCCGGCGCGCCCTCTGCCGAGCCCTCTGCTCCTCGCGGCCGCGCTCCTGGCTCGGCGGGCGCTTCAACCGGCGGCCGCGCCGAAGCCGCCGCCCGCCAGGTTATCCAGGACTGGGCGCAGGCCTGCAACACCAAGCATATCGACGACCTGCTCGAGCTCTATGCCGCCGACGCGACTCTCATCCGCTCCAGCGTTCCGCCGGTTCGCAGCCTGCCTGCGATCCGGGAATTTCTTATCTCGCTGCTCGAAGCCGGATTGGGCGACGTCGAGATGGAATCGCTGCGCGTCGAAGTGCTGGGTGAGATTGCTCTCGATCTCGGCCGTTGCAAAATGCTCGTGCCCGTCGCCATGGGGAAGCGCCGCGAAGAGCGCGGAAAATACCTGGTCGTCCTCGTGCGACAGCCTGCCGGCACCTGGAAAATCCTTGCCGATTGCTGGTCGGCCGATCTGGCGGTCAGCGTCCCGCCGCCCGAAACCGCTGCCCGAAAGGGAAGCGAACCAATCCCGCCCCTCCGCAAGTCCCGCTGAATCGGTCCTTCAGAAGAGAAGAACAGCATGCTCGGCATGCCTACGCAGGCGGGAGGCAACCTGACGGCCAGAGGAGGGTCCAAATTGCACCCCAACGTGACACAGGTAACTTGTCGTTGGCACCGACCCTCTCTTACCATATTGAGACTATGGATCGATGCGCCCTCGTGGTGTGCCCAGATCAGGATTCAGCCAGCCTGCTCACACTCATCCTGTCCGAGATGGGGATGGCGGCTGAGCATACGCCCTCGATTTCCCGCGGATTGGAACTGCTCGACAGCCAGCACTTCGACGCCATCATCCTTGATTATCGCGCCGACCGGAGTTCCGAGGAATTCCTGGCGCGCATACGTCAGTCCCCCAAAAGCCGCGCCAGCATGCTGATTGCGATTGTCGATAGCGAGTTCAACGCCCGCCCTGTTTTCGGGCTCGGCGCCAACTTTGTTCTCTATCGTCCGCTCTCTTCCGAGCGCACCCGTATCAGCCTGCGCGCCGCCCGCGGACTCCTGCGCCGCGAACGCCGCCGCGCTCCCCGCACTCCCGTCAGTTTGACCGCCAATGTCGCCTATCCCGGAGCGCCCGAACTGAACGCCCTCTTGAACGACCTCAGCGACGGAGGAACTTCGCTCCAAACCGCCAACCGAATTCCGCCCGCATGCAAGGTTTATTTCGAGTTTGCACTTCCCGGTCAGCAACAATTGGTACGCTTGTCGGGTGAGGTGGCCTGGCAGGACGCCAGCGGCCGCACCGGAATTCGTTTCCTCGCCGTGCCCCAGTCTTCGCGCCGCCTCATGCAGACTTGGCTCCAGCACAATAATGCCCACCCGGCAACCGGAGTGCCCGCCCAGTCGTCGGTAAGCAAGTCCTCTGCGACGCAGTCGTCCGGGACTCAGTCTCGCACTGGTGGCGAGCCGACGCCCGAGCCGAGAGACGCCGTCCTCGTCTCCAATGCCGGCAACCGCCGCGGAGAGCTGCGTTTTGCCTGCAAACTCGGAGCGGAAGTCTACCGTCTCGGCAACGAGGTCCCCAATCGATGCATCTTGTCCGACATCAGCGAGGGAGGTTGCTACGTCGAAATGCCAACTCCACTCTCCGGGCGGTCGGGTGTGGAGATTCTAGTCCGCACTGCCGACACGAAATTGAGAATCACCGGTCAGGTGCTGAGCACCCATCCCGGTTTCGGCATGGGCGTGCGCTTCATGTTCCGCGATTCCGTCGAGCGCGAAGAAGTTCTGCGCCTGCTCGCAGTTCTCTCCGCCGGTCCATCGCTGGACGAACAGCATCGCTGAGCAGCCGCCAAAAACTTTGCCTTCACAGAAATTGCTTTTGCGATCCTGCTACGCCGGCTGCGCTCTCTCCGCCACTGCCTGGCGAAAATATTCCAGCGAAAGCTTCAGCCCGCTCTCCAACTCCACTTTCGGCTCCCATCCCAGCAACCGCTTCGCTTTCGAAATATCCGGACAGCGCTGCTTTGGATCATCCTGCGGCAGCGCTTCGAACCTGATCTGGCTCGCCGACCCCGTCGTCGCAATCACTTTCTGCGCGCACTCCAGAATCGTGAACTCCGTCGGATTCCCAATATTCACCGGCTCATGCTCGGCGGATCGCGCCAGCCGCAGAATCCCATCTACCTCATCGCTGACATAGCAGAAGCTGCGCGTCTGGCTGCCATCGCCATACACGGTAAGATTTTCTCCCCGCAGCGCCTGCCACATAAAATTCGGAATCACCCGCCCGTCGTGGATCTGCATTCGCGGTCCATACGTATTGAAGATGCGCAGGATCCGCGTGTTCACCTGGTGATAGCGGTGATAGGCCATGGTCACCGCCTCTGAAAACCGCTTCGCCTCGTCGTACACGGACCGCGGGCCGATCGGATTTACGTTCCCCCAATACTTCTCGGCCTGCGGATGCACCAGCGGATCGCCATAGCACTCCGACGTCGATGCCATCATGAATTTCGCGCCGCAACGCAACGCCGTTTCGAGCGCTTCGAACGTTCCATAGGATCCGGCGCGCAGAGTTTCGAGGCCATGTTCGGCATAGTCCACCGGGCTTGCCGGACTTGCGAAGTGAAACACATAATCCAATGCGCCCCACTCGCCGGGCTGGCAGACATCTTTCTCCACAAACTCAAATCGCGAATCGTTCCGCAGATGCTCAATATTCCCGAGGCGCCCAGTCAGCAGATTGTCGGCGGCGACCACACGATAGCCATCGCCCAGCAACCCGTCGCACAAATGCGATCCCAGAAAGCCTGCTCCTCCGGTTACCAGCGCACGTTGTGCGTTCACGGCCCACGTATTCATGAATTCAGGCGCGCTCCTTTTTCTGCGGAACCGTCCTCGCCGTCAACTCTTCCGCCAACGCCGCTGGACGCCCCACGCTGTAATAAGAGAATCCGTGCTCCACCATGACCGATGGATCATACAGATTTCGTCCATCCAGCACGATCGGATACTTCACCAGCGTGCGCAGACGCTCCAGATCAAGCGCCGCGAACTCTTCCCACTCCGTCAGGATCAGCAGCGCATCCGCGCCCGTCGCCGCCTCATACGCGTCCACCGCGAACTCGACGCCCGATTTCAGAACCTCTTTTGCCCGTTCCATTGCCGCGGGATCGTAAGCGCAAACGTGGCAACCCTCGCGCAGCAGTTCCTGCACCAGCAGCAGCGCCGGCGATTCACGAATATCGTCAGTCCCGCCCTTGAATGCCAGCCCCAGCACGCCTAGCCGCTTGCCGCGGAAAGTCCACAGCACGCTCCGCACCTTGCGCAAGAACCGGCGCCGCTGATCTTCATTGATGCGAATCACTTCTTCCAACAGCCGGAAGTCGTACCCGCTTTCCTTCGCGACCGCCCGGAACGCCATCAGGTCTTTCGGAAAGCACGACCCTCCATAGCCGATCCCCGGATTCAAAAATCGCGGCCCGATCCTTGAATCCGTCCCGATCCCCTCGCACACCTGCTGCACATTCGCGCCCACCGATTCACAGATCGACGCCACCGCATTGATAAAAGAAATCTTCATCGCCAGAAATGCGTTCGAAGCGTGCTTAATCAGTTCTGCGCTGTGCGTACTGGTGACGATCAACCGCGGCGCCGCTTTGGCTGTGGCCGCTTCCGGACGCGGAATCGCATCTCCCCGCCCGTAGTACCATCCGCTGGTCAACGGCCCATAGATCTGGCGCATAATCTCCGCGGCCCGTTCGCTCTCGACTCCCACCACGATGCGGTCGGGATAGAGAAAATCCGTAACTGCCGTCCCTTCGCGCAGAAATTCCGGATTCGAAGCCACATCGAACCGCGACGGATCGGCTCCGTTCCTCATGATGATGGTCCGAATCCACTGGCTCGTGTACACCGGAACCGTGCTCTTTTCCACCACCACCGTATACTCGCCCACGCCGCCGGAGATTTCCCGCGCCACCGACTCCACATACGACAGATCCGCGTCCCCACTTTCGGTCGGCGGTGTCCCGACCGCGATGAACACTGCCTCGCTCTCCCGCGTGGCCGCCT
>Ga0208191_1001400_pt1 | contig 12092 bp, 10 predicted proteins | sample June2015DPH_13_5_FD_184709 | JGI IMG/M metagenome (GOLD analysis project Ga0208191, IMG submission 184709) | Peatland microbial communities from SPRUCE experiment site at the Marcell Experimental Forest, Minnesota, USA - June2015DPH_13_40... | ecosystem: Environmental > Terrestrial > Soil >... | reverse complement strand
CCCCCACCAATGATCATCACATCTGGCTCGAGCAAATCCACGATATTTCCCAGCCACACGGTCAGGAGCAGCGCAGTTTCCTGTAAAACCTCTTTGGCCAGCAAATCCCCTGCCTCATAAGCCTTGCCGACCATCTCGCTGGTGATGCGATCAAGACGGCCTCCGGCTTGGTCCAACATTAAAGAGGCACGGCCCTCCTTAGCAATTTTTTCCGCAGCCCTGCGAGCGATCGCCGAGCCAGACGCCAGAACTTCGATGCAGCCCAGCTTGCCGCATCCGCAGCGCGGGCCGCGATAGTCGATTGTATTGTGGCCACCTTCCGCGGCCGCACCGGTACGGCCATGATAAATGCGGCCATCGAACACAATGCCGGTTCCGATTCCGGTACCGATCGTGGCGCAGAAAACGTTGCGAAAGCCGCGGCCAGCTCCCCACAAGGCTTCCGCCAATGCGGCAGCGTTGCCGTCATTGTCGACACGAACGGGCAAGCTGTAGGTCTTCGATATTTCCGCGGCCAGCGGAAAATTGCGCCAGCCCGGGAGATTCGGAGGGTTGATCACGATGCCACTCCGCGGATCGAGAGGGCCCGGAGCGCAGATGCCGATGCCGGTAATCAGGCCGTTCTCGGAGGGAGAATTGTTGGCGGCTCGTACGGAGTTGATGGCTGAGATTACGGCTGCCAAACCAGCGGCGGCATCATTTGCCACCATCGGCGTACGCGTTTGATAGGTGATTTCACCTGCTGCGTTTACCAGACCAGCGGCGACTTTGGTGCCGCCGACATCCACGCCGATGAGGTGCCCGTCTCCTGAGACTTGCGTCATGCGATTCGCACTGGGTCCAGTCTATACCTGCTTCGCTGGCGTTGCGGGCATCCTAATCTTTATTTTGGTTGCTGTTCATTCCATTCTTGACGGAACCATCAAAGGTCTCGCTGTACGGCCAATGGTAAACTATTTGGACAAGGATGGGCGCGTAGCTCAGTTGGTAGAGCAATGCCCTTTTAAGGCATGGGTCGCAGGTTCGAATCCTGCCGCGCTCACCAGTTCTTTACTTACCGCTGCTGGCGCAGGCTCGAAGACCTTCTACGAACCTGTTTAACCACGCCTCCAGTGGGCATGAGTCGGAAACCGGCCTCGATCTGGCGGTTCGCGACTACCTTCAAGACCTGCGAAGGGGGATCGCCTTCTGTTGAATGCACTTTGTGCCAGCAGCCACGCGCAACTTCATCAACTGCTCGCAGACGTCGGGAGCCACCTAGGCCTGAACCTTCAGCGATTTCTGTGGCGCGGGCGTTTTCGGCCCTGCGGATCTCTTGTTCCACTTCCATGCGGTCCGTGTCAGCGGTCACCTGATGCGCTTGAGGTGACTCTTCGCCCGGTCGTTAGGTAACTGTGACGCAGAATCCGCTGAATCGTTAGCCCGCCTGGGGTCGGACAACAGGACGGCCCGAGGTGCTGTTGCCAACCCCGCGACGGGAAAACCAGACCTCAACGACTTGGGCGTGCTCGAATTGAGAGAATGTACTGGTGAACCTGCTCGTCGGCGGAAACAGTGATTCCTATCTTCGCAGTGCGGGGTGACCGCAACAACTACGACCATTCAGGTCAGCTCACTGACGCGGCTTTTAGTGCGTCTCGAAGCGACTCATGCTTACCTGCGGCGTGGATTGCGCAGTGGATCCGTCCACCTAGTGGAAGGATTCGAAGGTCACATGACTGGAGCGATCTTCGGCTTGGTGTTCTCGCGATCTTCGGTCTGCTCGTTCAAGCGGTAGATGTCTCGTAAAATTCGGATGAAGTTCTGCGGGTCCCTCATGGGCGGTGCCGGGCATGTTCACATTGACTTGCGCTATATAGCCCTGGGCGCAACCTTCCCGGGTACGAACTGTCCCGCGTTGATCCCGGCAGGTCTCAGCTCACCGCTCAGCTTTCCGATGGTTTCCAAACATGAGAGCCGAGTGCGGATCGCAGCAATCAGCTTCTCGATGCGCGCTGGTGGCTTTGCGCTTGCCTTGTTCTGCGTGAGCTTGCATTTATCGCGTCTTGGATCGTACCGAATCTGCTCATCGTGTTTCGGACCTCCGTCTGAACATGAAAGCATAGTCGTTCTCGAAGGAATGATGTTTCAAGGCTGGTGCTCCACGACTTTCTCGATGATCGCCGCGCGGTTCGCGTGTCGGCATCCTCCCTTACGTTGGAGTTAAATACTAGTGAATTGAGTGTTCCACATCTAGCGGCCCCAGAGGTTTTGACCGCCTGTTTCCGTCGTGTGGCGGAACATTTTGACGGCCTCCGCCGTATCTAACGCTGAACTCTCACCGGCGAGGACACATGACTTCCACCAGGAACCCAGGCAGATTCGCAGGCATGCTGTATGTACTCGCGTCAATAGTCGGCTTCTTCGCCATGGGCTATGTCCCCGGCAAGCTGATCGTCCACGGAAACGCAATGGCGACGGCCAACAACATCTCGGCCTCCGAGACGCTCTTTCGCCTCGGCATCGCGGGCCAACTTATCGGCATGGCCGGTTTTATTTTCGTGGCCCTGGCTTTGTACGACCTGCTCAAGGGGGTCAACCAGCGGCACGCCTGGCTCATGGTGTTACTGATTGTGGTCTCGATCCCCATAGCTTTTCTGAATGAGCTGAACTCAATCGCTGCCCTCGTCCTGGTGCGCGGGGCTGACTTCCTATCTATACTCGAAAAGCCTCAGCGGGAGGCTCTGGCTATGCTGTTCCTCAAATTGCATGGCCAGGGACTGGTTGTCGCCGAAATATTTTGGGGTCTGTGGCTCTTTCCCCTCGCCATGCTTGTATACAGGTCGCGCTTCCTGCCGCGGTTCCTTGGCGTCTGGCTTGCCCTTGCCGGCTTCGCCTGGGTGATCCTGAGCCTTACGAGCGTCCTGTTGCCGCAATATCAAGACAAGGTGAATACCTACTCTCAGCCCGCCTTCTTCGGTGAGATAGCGTTCATGCTATGGCTGGTGATCAAGGGCGCCAAACCGCCAGCGCTGGACGCCGCAGCCTCGGCTGGTTAGGTTGCACTTCGTGGGTTGTCGGCAAACATTCCGTTGCCGATTGTGGTTCCCGTCAAGCACCGAGAACCCACGATAAACCTTGCCGATCAGGCAGGACGCTGAGCGGATTGCTACGGCATCTGGGGAGAGCCGGTATGGAGGGCCCTCGCAATCCAATCGGCATGAGGCAAACCACAAGAGGAAAGAGCCTTCAGCTCCTTCTCTACGTCATACTCCACGCGTCTGATCGTTGGACTGGGCCCCTCCATCAGCAGGTAGGAGGCGCGGCGATCGCCATCATGCGAAAGACTAACACTGCCGGTGTTGGCGACAAGCCTTTCTCGAAGTTGTGGACGAAGTTGTGGACTTGGAATGCTTCGAATGTAGGGGCGATGAATGTGCCCGTAGACTGCAATCGGCTGGCCCAGCGGCCCGTAAACCGATTCCAACTCAGCATCGGTCGCTTCTGGTGTCGGAGCTCGCCAAAGACTCTCGGGACTGGCGTGCACCAGCGCGATCGGACCTTGAATCTGAACGCGCGGCAATCCGCGCAGCCACGCGATCCTCTCCTCTCCTAGCATGGCACGGGTCGCCGCCGCCATCTGACGGATCGCCGTCCAAGGGGAGAGCGGCGCCGACGATTGGCTCGCAAACTCCTCCAGCGACTCGGGCCGGAAAAGCATTTCATCAGTGTTGCCCACCACACCTTGCCAGCCGAGATCGCCAATGCGATCAACAATCTCCACGGGGCTCGAACCGGCGTCTGCGAGATCACCGCCGTGGAGAATCAAGTCGGGAGAGGTTTGTTGCAGATCCGCCAGGACTGCTTCAAACGCCGTTCGATTCCCATGAATGTCGGATAGGATTGCGATACGCATCACGGAATTCTAGGGCCTGCCGCCCTCCAAAGGAAACTGTCGTGGTTCGCGGTTGGTCGGCAAACCTTACCTTACAAGATTAGGGAAGAGTAGCGGTCCGAATTTGACAACGGCCATACGACGAAGGACGGACACGGCAGACGAGATCCGTGTCCGTCACAGCATCATGCGTGATCGCGGCGAAGTTATTCCCGGAAACGAACGGCGCCGTTGATCGCCTGCGAGCCGAAATGGCTGCTCGCCGGTGCGCCGAATATCAGTGTAATGTTCGAAAATCGAGCCTGGGTTCCTCCCGTTACGCAAACCGTGAGCGGCGATAGCTGACCCTCAGGGGCAAATGGTGGGTAGCCTCCATTTCCTGTAACACTTGCCGACCCCGTGATCATGAAACCAGTTGTAGTGGGAGGTTTGTAGCTAGCAGTGGGGCAGCCACTGGACACTAAGCTCGGATCCCACGTGACTTGAGCGTCCTTCATGGTGATGTGGTGGGTATGCGGAGTACGTGTTGCCGGTGAGTCGGGATCGGCAGGCGGGTTGGGATTAATCAAAAGCCAGTAGTCGGAATTTTCCATGGTTAAGGCAGCCGAGAACTCCGCCGTGCCGCCATCTCTACTCAAGTCCAGACGCCATACGCCATGGAGTTCCCACGGACCGCTGGGCTTGCCTTTCGCGTCGTGCGCAGCCGTGAAGTCGTTGATAATGCCACGAAAGTGCTCGGGGCCTCGATTTTGCGCCACGACACTTGTCCCTAGCGCGAGCACGAGAACCCACGCCCCTACCGACCAGAAGAAAACTTTGCTGTACATAGCGGCCTCCAGAAATCTTGGAACACTGATCGCGCCGCCGAAAGCCTCCATCGGAGATCAAAGGCGGGCATTTGCATTCCAGCGAGTCGTAGCCCGACACGCCATGCACAGACTGAGTGATCGCAGGACATTGAGCAAACAGCAATAAACGGAACGGCCCGTTTGCAGCCAAATGCCGTGTTTTGCCGCTACCACCCTAGGCGTTACAATCGGTGCGCTTGTCTCCTGACGCCTTGCAGGAGAGCCAATGGACGAACCGTCCCTCGACAAATCGCTTTCCGAGAACCCGTCCGAGCGTCGGCTTGATTCCTGGAAGGAGATTGCGCTCTACCTGCACCGGGACGTGACGACCGTCCAGCGCTGGGAGAAGCAGGAGGGGATGCCTGTCCACCGGCACCTGCACCATAAGCGAGGCTCCGTCTACGCTTTGAGTTCCGAGCTCGATGGTTGGCGGCAAGGTCGCAAACTCCGTCTCGACGAGGACCAGGAACCAGCCCTGCAAACGCCGGCGGCCGCGGATGACCGGCAAACGACAGTTCCGCGAAGACGCCGCTGGCTTGTTCTGAGCTCCGCGGCGGCTGTACTCGCCGCACTCGCTACGCTTGCCTACGTCGCAGCACGGGTCCGCGCAGGGGATGCAAACCGACCCAAAGTCAGATCTTTGGCAGTGCTTCCCTTGCAAAACTTGAGCGGAGATCCGTCGCAGGACTACATCGCAGACGGCATGACCGAGGAGCTCATCGGGCGACTTTCCAGGATTCACGGATTACGGGTTATATCTCGTACTTCGACTATGCACTTCAAGAACACCCAGCTTTCAGTGCCAGAGATTGCCAAGATGCTCTCGGTCGATGCGATTGTTGAAGGATCGCTGGTGCAAGAAGGACACCAAATCCGAGTTCACGCTCAATTGATTCGGGCCGCGACGGATGAGCACATTTGGGCGGGAGAATATCATCGAGAGTACCAAAGCATTCTCGAAGTGCAGGAGGAAGTCGCTCGGAATATCGTTGAGCAGATCGAACTGAATCTCACACCCGAGGAGCGAGCGCGTCTGGCATCCCGGCCCCCGGTCGATCCTGAGGCTTACGAGAGTTACCTGAAGGGCCGTTACTACTTCAGCCAGCGAACCGAGGATGCGCTCCACAAAAGTATCGCGGCGTTCCAGCAGGCGATCACGAACGATCCAGGCTATGCCGCGGCCTATAGCGGGCTGGCGGAGGCCTACGCAATGCTCGGATTCCGCGGCGGTTTCCCATCGAAAGATGCTTTGTCAGGTGCAAGGAAAGCAGCTTTGAAAGCGATCGAACTGGACAACTCCTTGGCGGAACCGCATGCCTCTCTAGCCTTCATCGAGGAGACCTATGATTGGGACTGGCCCGCAGCAGAGAGAGAATACAAACAGGCTTTGGAATTGAATCCAGGCTACGCCCCAGCTCACAACTGGTATGCCGGTTATCTGACGTACACCGGGCGATTCAATGAGGGGATCGCTGAGGCCATGCGTGCCCGGGAACTCGACCCTCTGTCCCTGCCTCTGAACAACGCCCTGGCGGGAAGATTGCTGGCTGGCGGGCGTTACGATGAGGCGCTCCGGCAAGTGCAGCAAACCCTGGAACTGGATGACCACTTTGCACCGGCTCACCAGACCCTGGGCTGGGTATACCTGTATAGCGGAAAACAGAACGAAGCCATTCGAGAGTTTCAAAAGGCGCTGGAACTCTCAGGAGCGGCGGACACGGATATTCAGCTGGACCTGGGTTTCGCCTATGCTGTCTCGGGCAGGCGGGAGGAGGCAAGAAGAATACTGGTGAAACTGGAGCGGATGCACCAGCAAGGTATTGTTCCCTCCGCTTCGGTCGCGATCCTTTATGGAGCTTTGGGGGAATCGAATGAGGCTTTCGCCTGGCTGGAAAAGGCTTACGAGGAGAGGGACCCTCAACTTATATATCTCAAAGCGGGTCGAAGATTCGAGCCACTGCGTAAGGATCCGCGATTTGGACAATTCGTACGCCGTGTCGGGTTACCCGATTAACGCACCCACAAAGAACGTGGCGCTAGGCGGTCGTCAATGAGCAGCGCCATTTCCTCAATTACCCAAATGAGACGGAAGATCGGATACGCTAGGTCTTCACAACGTGGCCTGTCCGTGATTCTGGGCAGATGGTCGGCAAACCTTCCCTTACAAGATTAGGGAAGAGTAGCCCGTTTTTCGGGCGCTACGCCTGGGGCGGAGCCGAAGTGAGGCCGTGGCGGTGCATGATCCGATTGGCATCGCATCGGTCAATTCCCTGCTAGGAACGGGGCGCGCCTGACGATGGCAGTTTCTCGCCGAACGGGGAGATCGTCCCCTCAGTCAATTCCCAATGCTGTACATGCAATCAGAGATGTTCAGTGAGAAGAAGTGGTTTGGCGCAGGAGCACAACGTCGCTATCGTTATGGGTACGAAGCAAGCCCAGTGTTTTGCCGTCCGGAGTCCAGTGAAAGTCTGCAATGTGATCCGTTTCAAACTCGGTGACGCGATGACCCGGTGAGCCGTCCACGGGCGATACCCATAGGGCGTACAAGCCATTCTCGCGAATCGGGTAACCGATTGTTTTCCCGTCCGAGGTATAGCGAATCTCGCCGCCCGCGCGCGGATCGCGTTCGATCATTTTCACCGGCTGCAGTGTTTCAAAATCCAGAATCTTAATGACGACCGCGCCCCCGGTTGTGGGCTGCGTTTGAAATGCCAGATACTTTCCGTCCGGCGATACGTTGACGCAGCCGCAGGTGAGCAACGCCTCTGAAAGTTGCGTCGGAGCTCCCCCGTCCACGGGAACTCTTTTCGCCACAAATTTTCCTGAATCGTAGCTGGCGTAAACCAGCCATTTCCCGTCGGGCGAGCACATGGCCGGCACGTCATCGGTGCCCGTCGTGAGCTGTTTCAGGTTCCCGCCCGTGGCGTCCGTTCGCCAGATATTTAGCGAATTGCCGCCGCCGCGGGACGCGGACGCGAAAATGACATAGCGCCCGTGATCGCAGGAGATCGGGCCGAAGGAAGGACTATCATCGTGAAGCAGCGGCGCGCGATTGCTGCCGTCGGCGTTCATTTGAAAGATGCCACTTTCCTGCTCTACCAGCAGTTTGCCGTCGGGCGTCCAGCCGAACCAGTTCGTGGGCGGACGACTGCTGATGGTAGCCGGTTTTCCCGCACCCGTGGCATCGTACGGTGCGGTTTGAAGGGTTCCTACGTATTGAGATTGCACCGTCGCAATGGTCTTGCCATCCGTCGAGAGACTGATGCTGGGATAGGAATTGGTGTCATTGGTGACCGGCCGGTAAACACGTTGCGGGTAAGAAATAATGCCGATCTGACTGCGATTGAAATTCGAATCCCGGCCGCTGGCCACCACGAGGATGCCGCTTTGATCGGGCAGCCACAAGGGAGACTCCAGACGCAGGTCGGATTTCTTGAATGTCCGTTTCTCGCCCGTCGAAGGATCAAAAAGATCCAGCGCAGACAATGCGGATTGGTCGGCAATAAATTCCGATGCCACGATGCTTTTTCCGTCGGGAGCCCATGCCGGATCGTACAAGCGCGTGTTCTGCTTGGACAAAAGCTTCTCCCCGGAGCCATCCGCATTCGCGACGATCAGATCGCCTTCCCCTTCGTTGCGTTTCTTGCGGATGAATACCATGAAGCTCGCAGCAACCTTGTGTGCCGTAGGGTTCCTTGCAGTCGGCGGCCATCCTTCGGTGTTTGGAATTCAAGTGCTGCGATGTTGCCGGGTTTATCCTGAGCAAGTGCGGGCCGGCCGGTAATCTAGCACTGAGCGCCTCATAATGCAATTGTAGCCGCCGAATTTGTCACCAGAGCAGGTCCCAGCGAGATCACGGCAATGTTGGTCCACAGGGCAAACGGCCTAGGGAGTGGCGATTAACTCCCGATTAGTCGGCTACTCTTCCATAATCCAACTATTTCGGCAGGGGGAAACGCTTCATGCAGACCACCGTGCGGTCTGCTTCCTCGGGGTTGGCGTGGGTGAAGCCGAGGTTGGCTGTGCAAAGAACATCTCCTTTCCAAACCAAGCTGGTGTTGTTGTCCAGCGGAGCGTTCTGCTTAGTGGCTATCAGGATGCGCTGCGAACCGTCTGGTGAAAGGACCAGATCTGATTTACCAAAATCTCCGATACGTAGGTGTTGCCTTTGGCGTCCAACTCGATCCCATCGAATGCTGAGAATCCGTAAGGCAACGGCACAGGTTCACCGGCCGTCTCATCATCCTTTATCGGGATCCTGAGTACCAGGGGGTCGCCGTCGGTAACGGCATAGATGTTCTTCTCTTGCTTATCGAGCACGAGATCATTTACGCCTAGGGGGAATCCCGAATAAGGCTTGGCAGACCAATTGAGCAGAGGATGTGCCGACCACAGGTCCACCCTTTTCCCATCAGGAGAAATTTTCCAAATTCCGGAGTACGTGAGATCTGTCATGTACACGTTGCCGCTCGAGTCGATCGCAACATCATCCGGATAGCAAAAAGGCCCAACCCTCCACTTTTGTCGCGAGAGGCGTCACTTTTCTGGTCTTGGCGTCGATCTTATAAACGCCAGACTGCGTCACCGTCGCGTCCCGGCAAGCGGGGTGGAACGGATTCGCCAGATCCTTCCTGAAGTCATGTTTCGAGTGGCCCGTGTATGCGACATAAATGTTGCCAGACTGGTCAAGATCGAGTCCGATCAGGTCTCCCTTTCCGCTTTCTTCCTTCGACGGTACCCATGCGATGTGATCGTAGCTCCCGTCATCCTTGAGCATGACGATTTCCCCAATATGCATTATTAATAGTGTCGCGTAGAGGTTGCCATGCGAATCGATTCCGAGACCCTCAGGCGTGTCGGGGAGTTTGGCCACGACCCAGGCCTTGAACTGTGCCGCTGCAGGCGAGGAGCCGCGGTGAACAATAAGGCGCAGGCGATTCGCCAGAACAGAATCCTCAGGCATTCTTTTTTGCGCACACCCGATTGGACCATGTTTGTTCCTCCTCTTAATCGTCCCCGAATCCGGCTTTGACATCCCGGCCCTATCGACAATGTATCTGAACCTACAGCAAGCTAGAAGTAGCCATATCCAGCATCTCAATTTGAGCCACAAGACGATCACTCCCGGTTGGTCAGCAACCCTTACCTTACCCGATTAGGGAAGGTTTGCTTGTCATTCGACAACAAAAGTGACGGGAGTCGAACCAGAGTGCCTGGTTCGCCTGGCGGTATCCCTTGTGCCATGCAGGAAGGCAATCCTTACATTCGCGGTTTATTTCTGGGCAGGCATTTTGAACACCACGCCGCCTTTCATTACGAAGACAACGCTTTCCATGGCCTGGATGTCGACCAGCGGGTCACCGGTGACGGCAACCACGTCAGCATACTTTCCCATCTCCAGTGTGCCGATCTGGTCTGACATGCCGAGAAGCTCAGATGCTCGCACGGTGGCAGCCTGGATGGCGTCAAGCGGCTTCATGCCGCCCCGAACCAGCGCGCCGAACTCTTTCGAGACGAAATCAGGATCGTCGTCCACGCCATAGGCGATCTTCAGGTGATGCTTCAAGGCGGTGGCAAACGCAGTCTGCTGATAGCCGAGGACCTTTTTCCCTTTTTCGACGGATGCAGGGTCGGCGCCGAGAGACGCTCCAACTGCGACGCCGTGCTGAAACGTGTAGAGCGTGGGCACCAACCAGGTACCTTTCTGCTGCATGCGCGTGGCGCCTTCTTCATCGAGCATCGTGCCGTGCTCGATGGAATCGACACCGGCCCGCACTGCCGCTTTAATGCCCTCAGTACCCTCCGCATGAGCCATGACTTTCTTGCGAGCGCGGTGCGCGATTTCGACCGCCATAGCCATCTGTTCCTCGCTAAGCTCCTGCACGTTGAAGTCGCTCGTCGTGTCCATGACACCACCGGTGGCCATCAGCTTGATCCAGTCGGCGCCGTACTTGATATCGCGGCGGACGGCGTCACCGACTTCGTTCACATTGTCGGCGAGGTTGGGCCGGCGCGCCAACGCCTGGTCGGGGGCAAGCGGATCGGCATCACCGTGGCCGCCAGTGAGTGAGATAAAGTTGCCGGCAGAGACAATTCTCGGTCCCTGTACCAGTCCTTGGTTAATGCCGTTGCGAAGTGCAAGTTGTCCATAGGCAAGGTCGGACTCGCCAGCGTCGCGCAAGGTGGTGAATCCGTGGGCCAGCCAGATCTGCAGGTTGTGCAATCCCCAGAGCGTCTGTAGTGGAGAAGACATCCGCAAATCTGCGGTGGGAGATTGATCTTTGGGATTGCCGAGGATGTGATTGTGGCAGTCGACCAGACCGGGCAACAACATGGAGTTTCCTAGGTCGATTACTGTGGCACCGTGGCCAAACTCATTAGTAATACTGGCCGCAGGTCCGACCTGGCGAATGCGATCTCCCTCAACCAAAACCGCCTGGTTCTCCAGCACGCGCCCGTCGCGCACGTCGAGCAGGTGTGCGGCACGGACGATCGTAATCTGCTTGGCGGCGTTCGGATTCGCTGGCGTAGTCTGTGCCCTCGAAGGCACCACGAAGGGAGCCACCAAAACACAGAAAACTGCAACCGCCTGCAATCTTCCCACGTTAACACCCCCAAATAGTGAAGTAGTGAAACAACAAAATGCCAACTTGATCTTGCGCACGCTCGGCTTGTGCTCGATGGTCTGGCCGATCATCAGCAGGTGTGGCTTCCGAGTCGCTTCATCTTAAGGACGCGGCATCTGCCAGTCAACGAATGACGGCTGTGGCACGGTCATATCGAACCCGGAACACCGGGCAAGACCTCGGCTCACGCGAGTGTTGATAAAATGAGCCGAAGAACGGCCGAACTCGGCTGCGCTAGGTCTCCCGAAGACGAATGTTTATTAGCGTGACGATTAAGGCCCGAACAAGGACCTTTTTACCCGATTTGCTAGGCTCTGGGTAACCGTAGGTTATTGAATATGCGCGGCAGGTCCGAGATCGCCCGCTCTTTTAAGGCATGGGTCGCAGGTTCGAATCCTGCCGCGCTCACCAATTCTTTCAAACATTTATCCGTTTCTGACGGAACGGGCGATGTTTCTTAACGATGATTTCAGTGATGATTAAGGAAATCAGCTCTCAGTTATTATTACCGTCGTATGACTTTCAGTTTCCCACCGCACTCTCTCCCTCCACGCTTCGAATCTCAACTTCGAGCTGCCCCATAAAGCCATCAACTCGTGCTCTCGGAGTTTGATGTAGCTCTTTCGCTTGGATCTTGACATTGCATGTGTCGCCGTCCGATACAACAGTTCACGCACGAACGGAATCAGAGCATGGAGTTGTTACAGGCTTCTCTTTTCAGTCATCTTCAATCTGGCGCGACCC
>Ga0208191_1001399_pt1 | contig 12096 bp, 13 predicted proteins | sample June2015DPH_13_5_FD_184709 | JGI IMG/M metagenome (GOLD analysis project Ga0208191, IMG submission 184709) | Peatland microbial communities from SPRUCE experiment site at the Marcell Experimental Forest, Minnesota, USA - June2015DPH_13_40... | ecosystem: Environmental > Terrestrial > Soil >... | reverse complement strand
ATGCCGCGCCGATCTTTCGTCCCAGTTCCCGCCGCATCAAATCGCGTTCCGGGTTGGCTCCCGAGCGCGCGTCCGCGAACTGCTCTAGCCGGCTGTATTCTTCTCCCGACGCGTTCACTGCAACCGGGCCATCTTCCTTGCGCACATTGCGTTTCCGCAGATGGTCCAGGCAAAGATTGGTGACGATCCGGTAAATCCACGTGTAGAAGGAACACTCAAAACGGAAACTGCCCAGATTCTTGTAGGCCTTGAGGAAGGCGTCCTGATAAACGTCCTGGGCGTCGGACTCCGATCCGGTCAGGTGCAGCGCCAGCCGCAGAACCGACTGATCGTAATGACGCACCAACACCTCGAAAGCCGCGCGGTTGCCCTGCTGCGCCTCCCGGATCAGGCTCGTGTCGTCAATGCGGTTGCCCTGCGCTGCCAAGGAGCCCCTCATATTCCAATACAACGTGGGGTTCTGGTTGCCGCCGCTGCCCCGTCCCGCCCGCCTTGGACGGGAAATCTCGCCAACCGGAATTGCTACTGCATAAGAGTCGGCCGGCATAGTCTGTCTCTGTCCCCTACAAGTGGTCGAACCTCAGCCTTGCACAGAAATAGACGGGGTAGCAGCCCGAACGTTAGCAGATTATAAGGAGTTGGCCCTTGATTTGCTTGACAGTTTGTTTGTGTAGGGACGGGCGCCCTCGCCTGTCCAAGCCGAGCAAAGCTCGGCAGTTGCCTGCGGCGCCAGAGATCCTGGAACTGCTACAGCAAGTCAAAATCTCAGCCGCATTTCATTCGTTGCCTCAAACCCCAGCTTTTCATACAACGTCCGCCCCTCTTTGCTGGCGTGCAAATTAACAGATCGCAAGCCTTGTTGCCTGACCCATGCCAGAATCGCCAGCATGACTTGCCGCGCAATTCCCCGCTTCCGAAACTCCGGCTCCGTAAACACATTCAGGATCACCGCCCGCTCGGTGCATGGGTCTTGGGGACTCGCCGGCCACGGACACAGCAGCACCCCACCGCCACCGGCAACGCGGCCCGAGCCGTCCAGCGCCAGCCAGTGGTGGTACGAACCATCGGCCAGGGCCCGCGCCAGCCACGGACCTGCGACTGCCACCATCCGATCAAGCTCCTCGACCGTGCCTTCCCCCATGTCGCGAAACATCGACCGCCGGTGACGAAGAATGATTGCGGAATCGCTCGGCGTTGCCTCTCGAATCGTGATCTCTGTTTGCGTCATGTCGGCGTCGTGTCTCCGCGGCTCTCAAAAGGTACAATAAAACGGATGCAGGTCACAGCCGAGGTTACTTAGTTTCATGTACGAAGTCACCGTCGAAGACACATTCGCGGCAGGACACTACCTGCGCAACTACAAGGGCAAGTGCGAGAACCCGCACGGCCACAATTACAAGATTCGTGTGACCCTCGCCGGAGCCGAACTCGACAAGGCCGGCCTGCTGCTCGATTTCAAAGACCTGAAAGACGTGATGAAGCACGCCATCGACCGTCTCGATCACCAGATGATCAACGACATCGAGCCCTTCACCGTCCTCAATCCGTCCGCCGAGAATCTCGCGAAATATTTCTACGACGAGACCAACACGCGCCTGAGCAAAGTGACCAACGGCAGAGTGAGAGTGAAAGACGTCACCGTGTTTGAGACCGATACCACGACGGCTCGTTACTCCGAGTGAAATTATTGAGTCATTGAGTGATTGAATCATTGAGTCATTGAAGGCCCCTGCCTTCGAATTTCAATGATTCAATGACTAAATGCATCAATGATTCAATGCTTCAAGTAACCGAGATCTACAAATCGCTTCAGGGTGAATCCACCTATGCCGGCTTGCCCTGCGTCTTCGTGCGTCTGACGGGATGCAATCTGCGCTGCTCCTGGTGTGACAGCGAGTTCAGTTTCTACGGTGGGCAGAAGATGGCGATTGAAGAAGTGCTCCGCGAAGTCGCTCGTTTGGGCCCCAGCGGCGGACTGGTCGAGATCACCGGCGGCGAACCCATGTTGCAGGAGCGAGAGGTGATCCCACTAATGGAACAACTTCTGGACGCTGACTACCAGGTATTGCTCGAGACCAGCGGCGAACGCCCACTGGCGCAGGTCCCGAAACAAGTCATCAAAATCGTTGATGTGAAGTGTCCGCACTCCGGAGAACCAAACACTTTCGCGCTCGAGAATCTGGAAGCGCTCCAGCCACACGACGAACTCAAGTTCGTCTTGACCGACCGCGCTGACTACGAATTCGCCCGCGACTTCGTCCTGCATCACGGACTGGCCGGGCGCGTTCGAGCTATTTTATTTTCGCCCGCGTTTGAAAAAACCGCCTCCGGCGCGCGAGACACTTCGCACTGCCTCATCGATCCGCAACAACTCGCAGAGTGGATCCTCGCCGACAAAATTCCCGTGCGCCTCAGCCTGCAAATCCACAAACTGATCTGGGATCCCGCCGCCAAAGGCGTGTAGGCTTGATGCCCAGTGAATTCCCCACGTAAGTTTGAGATTGTCATCCTGAGCGAAGCGAAGGACCTGTGTATTTAGCCGCGCCGCAATGCATAGGTCCTTCGCTTCGCTCAGAATGACAACATGTATTTGTGCCCCGAATTAAAGCGGACGGCACAGGGCTACGCCGTCTTCGCCCGCACCCGATTCATCGCTCGCAGATGCGCCACCACCAGCCGTATGTCGTCGAAGCTGATATAAGGCGGCACCGTTTCCTTAATGTCTTTCAGCCTCTCGACCCCCTGCTTCAGGCAAGCCGCCTCAATCAGCGGCTGCGCGTCGGGAGAAATCCACTTCGGATCCAATTTCACCTGCCCGGTCTCGATCAGGTTCGCCACGGTGCAAACAATCGTCGAAACCTGCCGCGCGCGAATGCGGGCAATCTCCTCGAAGCTGCGCCCCTCATTCAAAAGCCGAAGCGTCTGTTCCGCCGGAGCCGGCTCCCTGGCCGCCGTCGGCGTGGCGCGCGCTCCATCGCCAAAGTTCCGCAAAGCCTGCAGAATTTCCGCGCCGTACACGTCTGCCTTTTTTTCGCCAATTCCCGACAGCTGCTTCAACTCGGCAAAATTGGACGGACGCCGGCGGCACAGCTCCTCCAGTGTGCTGTCGTGCAGAATAATGTAGGCGGGCACTTTGTTTTCCCGCGCCATGCTTCTCCGCCATTCGCGCAGATACTCCGCCAGCGCCGGATCCGCTTCCGCCGGCGCCGAAGCCCGTGCCCGCGGTTTTTCGCGCGTTTCTTCGCGCGTTTCTTCGGACGACAGCATCGGGGTATAGAAGGACGGAGAAGACCTCGGAAAAGACGCCTTTCGCGCCGCAACTTCGGGCGCGGCAGCGGTCACGACCTCTTTGCTCAGCCACTCCGGCCTGGCGCCGCAATTGTCGCAGTTTCCGCAGCGCTGCCATTGCGGAGTCTCCCCGAAGTGCAGGCAAATCTGCCGGTGGCGGCAGCCGTGGGAGTCCGCGAACCGGCTGATCACGCGTTTCCGCTCGAATGACCGCTCCCGCTCCGCGTCATCCGAAATCTTTCCGATGAAGTAATCCAGCAGAACGTGGTCCCGCTTCTGCCAGAGCAGCACGCAATCCGCCGGACGCCCGTCCCGCCCCGCGCGGCCCGCCTCCTGGTAATACTGTTCAATCGACTTCGGCAGCGACAGGTGAATCACCGCTCGTACCGCGGGCTTGTTGATGCCGAGGCCGAACGCGATCGTTCCCACCAGCACCCGAACTTCGTCCGACATCCATCGTTCCTGATTCTGCCGGCGCATGGACGATTCCATCTTCGCGTGATACGGAATCGCCGCAATTTCGCTCTCCTCCAGATATTCGACCGTCTCCTCCACCCGGCGGATCGTGGGCGAATACACGATCACGCTCTCCCCCGCGTAGTGCCGCAGAGCGCGGCCAAGCAACTCCATCTGAGTCCGCGCTTCGCACTCGTGCACCACGTAGCTCAAATTTTTGCGATGGAAGCTGGCGATGTAAAGATGCGGATCGCGCATCTGCAACTGCTTCAGAATGTCGTGCCGCACCTGCCGCGTCGCGCTGGCCGTGAAGGCCGCGATCGGAAGCCCAGGAAAGCTCGTACGCAGCCGGCTGAGCTGCCGGTAGTCCGGCCGAAACTCGTGCCCCCACTCCGAAATGCAATGCGCCTCATCGACCGCAAAGAAACCCACCGGCACTTTGGCTAGCCAATCAAAAGTATTTTCCGCAGCCAGCCGCTCCGGCGAAAGATAAAGCAGCCGATATTCTCCGCGCGCCGCTTTCTCCATCACCTGCCGACGTTCCGCCGAACTCTGAAAACTATTGATGGCTGCCGCCGGAATGCCCATCTGCGCCAGTTGCGCCGCCTGGTCCTGCATCAGCGCGATGAGCGGAGAAACCACTACCGCCGTCTTCCCCGAAATCACCGCCGGAAGCTGGTAGCACAGCGACTTCCCGCCTCCGGTCGGCATCACGACGCAGGTATCGTGCGCGGCCAGCAGACTCCGGATAACATTCTCCTGCTTGGGGCGAAACTCGTGGTATCCCCAGTAGCGCCGCAGCACTTCCGCCAGGTTTGGACCAGCTTCGGGCATGCTTCCTTCGGGCTTTCTTCCTTCAGGCATTCTTTGGGGCAGTATAGCCTTAGACCTGTGTTCGAAGTCTGTGAGCGTTCGACGCCAGATTTGTGATGAATTAGCAAGAAGCGCGTAGGGACGGCCGCCCCTTCGACAAGCTCAGGGCAGGCTCTCGACCGTCCGGTAGTGCCCAGAAACTCAGTGGCAATCTTGCGAGAAGAAAGTAAGCAAGAAAGGCCGGCTCGCAAGCCGGCCTTCTTGATTATGTAGCGCGGACACGCTTGTCCGCGAAATTTACTTCTTTGGCGCGATCGAGTCCTTCGCGGCTTTGGCCACGCGGAACTTTACCACCGTCTTCGCCTTGATCTGAATCGGTTCGCCGGTCTGCGGATTGCGTCCCATGCGGGCCTTGCGATGCGCTTTCACCAGGCGTCCCAGGCCGGGTATAACGAACACACCGACCTTCTTCGTCTCTTTAATCGCCGTGTCTGCCAGGTGCTCCAGAAAAGTCGCGGCAGTCTTGTTGTTGGTGCCGAGTTTCTCGGCCAGGTGGCGGGTGAGTTGGGTTTTGGTCATACCAGAAGCCATGAATTCCTCCTTCAGGAACTTACAAATTTGCGTGTATCCATGCGCATACTAACGCACCGCGCTGTGGAAAAGTAGCACTTTATGCAGATTTTATGCGGTTTCCAGTCAGGTGCCCTTCGAAAATCGGCATAAAACTGGGGGTCCGGCCGCCGAAGAGCGCCAAAAATGGCTCAGTTCGCAGGGACAAGGCGATCTTGCCCCTAGGCGCTGACACTCAGCGCGGCTGCAGTTTGCACGCATGCGAGACGCAGTAACGGTTCCGCGCGAACCACCGATAACCGATGTGGATCAACTGGTTGAGCCCCGGCAAACTGAAAATCGCATAAAAGGGCCATGCCCACCAGATCCGCCGCGTCACGTATAAATAAACGTCGGCCCCGGAAATCAGCTGACCAGCAGCCGTTAGCAACCGTATGTCGGCAAGCAGCTCTTCACGCGGCATCCGGAGCCTCTCCGCGACCCAGGGCTCATCCAGCGAGGCAATCTTGAATCCGCGTCGCGCGATCGTCCCCGCCCAAAACTTCACCCAACGCGAGCAGAAACCGCACTGCCGATCATAAAGAACCACGCCCTGGACTCCGTCGGCGCTCACATACTTTAGGATGGTCGGACCGGGCAGTCCGATTCATTCGAAAATCCCGGGCAGTGGTATGTTCTGAGAACTGGGAACTGAGAGCTGAAGGCCCTACGGATCGTACACCGCCGTGTGCATGCCTGCATGCCGCGCCTCATCCTGCATCTGCTCGAGCTTCTTCTTCTGTTCATCGAGTTGCTGCTGGATTTGCGCCACACGCTGCAGTTGCCGCGCCTGATACCAGTTGACCGGTTCCTCGTACTGCACGCTCCCATTCGCGGACTGAATCGACGCGTGGATCCGGTCGATCTGCGCCTGCAGAGTCGCCATCTTATTTTTTTGCGCCAGGATCTGTCTCTTCCATTGCTCAGCCGCACGTTGCTCCGCCAAGCGTCGTTCCGCAAAACGACGATCTGCCGGACGATGATCTCCCGGAAGATGACCAGCGGCCTTGCTGCCCGCCGCCGCGCTCGCTCCTGACTGTGCCTCGCCCGGCCCCTGGTTCGCATCCGGACCCTTTGGAAGGTCCGCGTTCGTGATCACCTTTGGCTGCGCGGCAGATGCGTCCTCGGCCTTCTTCTCCCGGTTCTCGCGCGCAATATCGCCAAGCGACTGCCCATAGGCGCCCGAGCTCATCAACAGCGCGATCGCCAAAATCTTCAAGAGCATTCGCTGCATAACCTCTCCTACTCGCTATGCCAAACTGTTCTTTCAATGGTAGCTCCGTTCCGTGCGATCTTTAAGCTACCCAGGTAACTCGTACACGAAACGAAAGTGCGACCCTATCATGGCCAACCGGCCATCTCCAAAACCTTCTCCGGAGTCATCCCGATCTCCCGCAAATGCCGGATACTCAGCGCATCGCGCCATTTCGCCAGCCGCACTCCACCGGCATCCGGCACCAGTTCGCAATGAAAATAATCCAGAGCGGCATACATTCTAGCGGCCCGCGTCGTGGCCCACGGGCGGCGTGGCGCCCGCCACACGGCGTGTATGGCGGCGCACACGGTCCCGTTCAAAGTTTGCCCATAAGTCGCGCCGCATCAACAGCCGCCCAGTTGGCCGCTTTCGTGCCCTATCACTTCCGACTGCGCCAGCCGCAGAGGAGGTGACAAAATGGCAACCATTTGGAAATCCACGAACCAGAAATCCACTAATCAGGCTACTAACAACACAATCTCAGGGACGACCCTTTCATCCTGGTCGCGCCAGCAGAAACAGGCAATAGCAACGACCGCGGGCTTTGCGATCGTCGGGCTCTTACTCGCGATGAGCGCGTGCTCGAAGCAATCTCCAAAACCGGCGCTGGTTGGCGTCTCCAGCAACGCGTCAGCTCAAGTAACTCCCGCGACCACGGTCACAGCAATGCAGGCAAGCACCGCAGCTCCACTTGCAACCGCGAAGAAGAGTCCCAAGAAGCGTCCCGCGAATGTCACTTACAGCGACGCTAACTCCGGTGTTTCGTTCCTCTATCCGCGTAAGTTCGCGCTCGCCTCGGGCGACAAAGCGCAGCCGCAGCTTGCCGGCATGGGTGATGTGCTGATGAATGTGCCGATGAACTTCGTCCAGCCCGGCGGAATCGCGGTCGCGACCGTCCTGCTGCCGGAAGGTTTGTATCCCGGCACCGACTTTGCATCCGCCTTCTTCAATGTGAACGTCAATCGCAGCCTCTCCGAGCAGGAGTGCGCGCACTTTGCCTTCGTCGACACGCGCAATGCCGACGGCGAGCCGGTCGACGCCGAGAAAGTCAAAATCGGTTCGACTGATATGGAGATGACTTCCACCTTCTCCGCCAGTGCCATGAAGCAGGACGAAAAGCAGTACTATCACAATTACGAAAATGGAGCCTGCTACGAATACGTCTTAGGCCTCGGCACCGCCGGATACGGCGCCAAAGATGGCATTGAGCCCGTCAACCGCGACGAAGTCTTCGCCAAGCTGGAGAAGATCCTGGCCACGGTGAAGATCAATCCCGTCGAGCAGGAGCATGTCGCCGAACCAACAGGTACCAGCATTGTCAGGGGCAAATAACAAACTTAAAGCGCGCGAAAAACACCCGGGCCACGCGGAACTCTTGCGTGGCCCTGGTGTTTGGGCTACGCCGGAAACCGTCCGGCGCCGTGCGGCTTCTCACCTGACGCCGGCGCTAACCTGGCCGCACGCTGGGCAAATCGGCGTACAATTCCGAGGAGTAGCGAGGAGAATGGAATGAGCCAGAAGATTATCGACGTAATCGGGACTTCAAAAGAAAGTTTTGCTAAGGCGGCGGAGGCTGCCGTGAAGGAAGCGGCGAAGACCGTTCGCAGCATCAAGTGGGCGCACGTGGATTCGCTCGACATGCAACTGGACGGAGCCAAGGTTCTGCAATACCGCGCCACCACCAAGATTTATTTCGACGTCGAGCACTAATACAGTGATCGCGTGAATGATTCTTACATAAAGAAAAAGTGAGTCATCGAACTGTGGTGACCAATCGCGTCGCAAAGAACAAACTACAACTTTTGCATTGCGAGAAGCTGGGCAAATTGGCTTGGCTGGTGCATGCCTTCTCGACGCGGCATGGCGGAGTATCACGCGCCTACGGCGGAAATGCGCTGAATCTTGGGTTCACGCAGCATGACTCGCGCGCCGCCGTCGAGCGCAACCGCGAGCTTTTCCTCAGGGAACTGGGCGTTGCGAATGGACGCAAAAGCTGGCCACTGGTTTCGCTGCGGCAGATTCATTCCGATTTGATTCATTGTGTTGACCGAATACGAGTCCACCGAATGCGAGTCGACCGGATGCCGGAACAGCCTCTGGCCGGGGACGGGATGATCACGGATACGCCGGGGCTGATCTTAGCCGTGCAGACTGCCGATTGCCTTCCCATCATTCTGGCGGACCGGAAACGGCGGGCGGTCGGTGTTTTCCACGCAGGCTGGCGCGGCTCGGTCAAACGCATCGTCGAGAAAGGTGTAGGCGAGATGCGGAAACATTTCAAGAGCGATCCGCGGGACCTGGTGGCGGCGATTGGGCCGGGCGTGCAGGGCTGCTGCTACGAAGTGGGCGAAGAGGTGCGCACCAAATTTGCAGCTCAGTTTGCATACGCCGCGACCTTGTTCCGCGAGGTGAAGGAATCGGACCCGGTGCGGGAGAAATATCCGTTGCTGTTCCTGACGGCGCGCGCGCCGGGTCACGGCGAATTGCCTGCCAAACTCTTTCTTGATCTGGTCGAAGCAAACCGGCGACAACTGCTGGATGCGGGTGTGATGGCGAAGAATATTGATACGTCAGCGCCGTGCACGGCATGCCACGCGGATCTGCTCTTCAGCTTTCGGGCGGAGAAAGGCGTAACGGGAAGGCTGATGGGGGCGGCAGGGATCAGGCTGGAATGAACGAGGATATCGGGCGATCGGCCATCGGGTGACCAAGAACCCCGAGTCGATACTTTTCGATGACCCGATCACCAGATGACCCGACGGCCCGATCTGCTTACGCCAGGTCGAACAGTAGAACTTCAGCGTCTTCCGTCGCTTTGATGGACAGCTTTCTTTCTTCGCTTATGGCCGCACCGTCTCCCTGGTGCAACTTCTGGCCCTTCAGTTCGACTTCGCCCTTAGCGACCTGGATCCACGCGTGACGCGTGGCGCCGAGCGACTGCGTGACCTCTTCTCCGGGTGCAAGCAAAGCAGCGAACAGCTTCGCGTCCTGATTAATCTTCACCGAACCTTCTGCGCCGTCGCTCGAGGCGATCAGGCGAAACTTGCCACGCTTCTCGATTTCCGGAAAGCCTTTCTGCTCGTAGCCGGGTTCGTACCCCCGCTTGTCGGGGAGAATCCATATCTGCAACAGGTGCACGGATTCGGTCGAGGACGGATTCGCCTCGCTGTGGCGGATGCCACGCCCGGCCGTCATGCGCTGCCCGTCGCCCGGGAGGATCACCGAGCCGGTGCCAAGGCTGTCTTTGTGCTCAAGCTTGCCCGACAGGACATAGGTGATGATCTCCATGTCGCGATGGGGATGAGTGGGGAAACCGCCGCTCGGCGCGACCCAGTCTTCGTTGATCACGCGCAACGAACGGAACCCCATCCACTTGGGATCGTAGTAATCATTGAAACTGAAAGTATGGTGGGTCTTCAGCCAGCCATAGTCGCCGCCGCCACGCTCATTGCTTGGTCGGATGGTCATCATGATGTTCGCGCTCCTCTTTAGTCGTTATAACGACTATATCAATCCGTTTAGATGTCCGGGGAGCGGGAAGGATTCAGGGGGCTAGAGCGGTCGATGGTCGATGGTCGTTCGCGGCGCGAATGACTATGGCCGACTTGCCACTGGCAAAGGCTGCTATTCTTCCTCTGCAACCCGGGGCAACCTACGGGTTGTCCTCAACTTCAGCCTATGCCTTATCGCGTTGTTTCTTTCACCATGGCGCAAGTGCGGCAAGGAGCTCTCGACTTCCAACGCCAACTGAGCGCCGTCCTGCGCGAATGTGCCGAAATCAAAGTGTATTCCGTAAGCCCGTTCGACCTCGATGAACGCCGCCGGTTCAAGGATCGCTTTGGCGGAGACATTGTGTACTTTCTCAATGACGCGGCATGTCAGGAATGCGGACGACGGGGCCTCAACCTGGCAATTCCTGGCGGAAATCTCCGATGACGAACTGCCTCGCCGACGAACCTTGGTTGTCGGCAGGCCAGACCGGGGCAGTGATACCGGGTGATCGGGGCATCGTGAGATCGGATCATCGAAAAATCGGTTCGGTGGTCGATCGCCCGATGACCCGATCGCCAGATCACCCGATATTCAGTCTTTCTTGTGTTTCTTGTGCGCAGTGTCGGACTTGGGCTTTTCGTCTTTCTTCGTCTCTTTCGACCCCTTCGTGTCTTTGGAGTCTTTCGCTTCCTTGAGTTCCGCAGAGCCGCTGTCGCCTTCCGACGAAGAGGACGAGGACGACGACCCAGAACTGGCGCCCTTCTTCGCGTAATCGGTCACGTACCAGCCCGAGCCTTTGAACTGCACGGCTGGAGCCGAGATCACTTGTTCGATGACGCCTCCGCATTCGGGACACTTTCGCAGCTGCTTATCGGAAAATTTACGGATTTGTTCGAAGCGGTGTCCGCACTTCGTGCACAGATATTCGTAGTTGGGCATCGGTGAGCTGATTTTAGAGGCGGAGATTCATCGGCGTCAATTTTACGCCCGCGCCACACTTCCTCAGCGTTTCAAAAGATCCACCGGCTCGCGGACGTCGTGCACCCGGAAATATTTTGCCAGCGCTGGATATTTTGCGGCGATGGCTTCGTACATGGCATAGGCCACATTGCGATAGGACGCGTGTCCGGCGGGCGTCGTGCGCAACTCGGAAATGTAAACCGCCTCGGCGAAGTCCATCTTGAAGAGCGTGCGCTTGCGGAAAGCAAGTGGAATCGCGTACTGCGCATTTTGCTGGGCTTCTTGACTCCCGCTAGCGGAAAGCTTCTGCACGGCGGTTTCAGCGCGCTTCATTGCCAATTCGTATTCGGAGCGAACTCCGGCAGCTTCGACTTCGGGCGGCGTGTCGAAGCCGTGGGCGGTGGTGAAATCCTGCATGATCTGGACGCAGCGGCGATGACGGTGCATGTCGCGGAAGCCGCCGATGTCCATGAGGATGTCGAAGCGGAACTGCTGGCCGGCGGAGAAGGGACGCAGCAGTTCGTCGTGAGGGCCGCGATGGCGCAGGCCGAGGTCGATGATTTCGCGGCGCCTCGCCTCGCCCGCCGCTTCGACCGCCTGGCGAATCTGCCGGTAAGAGTAGTGACAATGACCGTAAAGCAGCGTGGTGGCAAGTTCGATCTCGAGCCCGTCATCATCAAGCAGATCGTTGTCCAGCAAATCGTCGTCCAGCAAATCGACGACCGGCGCGGGTTCGACGGCGTCTCGCATCAGTTCACCGGCGGCCTGCTGGAGTTCACGGCGCGTCTCGATCTCGTAGCGACTCGGATCGGCGTACTTGACCAGCGTGGGCGCGACTCGCACCTCGCGCAGGAGTTCGCGTTCGGCGTGATCGGCGATTTCGGGCGACACGGCGCGAATCTCGGCCACCAGGGTGCGCAGCGATTCTTCGTTCGCGTTGTAGGCCGGGGAAATGGCGGCTTGCTTCAGCAGCGCTCCAAGATCACGAACTTCTTTATGCGGTTGCGAGAGCAGGTGGGCAATCTGGCTTTCCAGCGTGCGAGCATTGACGATCTCCCCAAGTGAAGTGTTGGTGGCGAGAGGCAACAGATAGCGCGAGATGTCAAAGGCGCGGGCGCGCAAGGTGCGCTCGTAAAAGTCCGGCTTCATTTCGGCGGGCCGAGGTGTGATGCTGGTGAGATATTCGAACGTTCGTTGCGAAACTTTTTCGTAGGCCGTGAACA
>Ga0208191_1001396_pt1 | contig 12112 bp, 11 predicted proteins | sample June2015DPH_13_5_FD_184709 | JGI IMG/M metagenome (GOLD analysis project Ga0208191, IMG submission 184709) | Peatland microbial communities from SPRUCE experiment site at the Marcell Experimental Forest, Minnesota, USA - June2015DPH_13_40... | ecosystem: Environmental > Terrestrial > Soil >... | reverse complement strand
CTTCGCCTCTTCGCGCTTCGGCATCGTCAAGGTCAACAAGCCATCCTTGTACTCAGCCTTCACTTTCTCGGCGCTGATCGAATTGGGGAGCGTGAAGCTGCGAGCAAAAGATCCATACGACCGCTCAATGCGGTGGTAGTTCTGCTCCTTGACCTCTTTTTCGAAATTGCGTTCACCTTTCAGATAGAGCGTGTTGTCCTCAACCCGGACTTCCACGTCCTGCGGATCGATCCCGGGCAGCTCCGCCTTCAGGACGATGGCGTCCTCGGTCTCGTAAATGTCGACCGGAGGAGCCCACGAGCGTGTCGAGACTTCCGTCTCACCGGACATGGGCGAAAAAGCTTCTTTGAACAAACGGTCAAATTCCCTCTGAGTCGTCAGAAGATCTCGGAAGGGTTCCCATCTCACGATTGCCATTGTCATTTACCTCCTTGAATTTTCCTTCTTCAGCCTTAGTAGATGCACATCATATAACTTGAGTTACCTGTTGTCAAGAATTATTTTTCATTTATTTTCAATTGCTTACGATGAGTGCTCGCAACGAGTGTTCTGCTAACGGGCCGCTTGCTAGCCATTCTTGGTATATAGAGCTGAGTCGGATGGTTGTCTACCAGCAGGAGCAGGCTTGTCGAGATTCGTTAATTAGGGCCGCGAACAGCCCAGGGGTTCTGAAAGCGGTATAATCCGAGTTCGGCATTTCATGCTTGGTCATTGGGGAAAGGTAGTAAGCTTTGGGCGCAGGGAAGAAGGCCGAAGTCGGGAGTCGGAAGCTTAAGAATTCGACCTTTGTCTGGGTGGGTTGATGATCAAATAACTTTTCATGATCATTGCAATGGGGGGTACTGGCATGTTGTTCCCGCATCGACAAGGATAGGGTGATCCAACACATCGACCATGGCTCGGATGCGATGGACCCCAGGAAATCCTTTGGCGCCTGCAACGTTCTGGAGCACAAGAAACAATGAGAAGTGGCCGGCAGCTTCCTTGCCTTTGGCCCCCATTCGGCTTGAGTGTTAGGTTGAAGCATCTAACAATAGGCTGGCAACTACGGGGACAGGCTCTTCATCTCAAGCCTCAGCGGAACCGGGCCTTGTTTCGATACTCGGCTACGACCTTTTGCAAGTAGAGAATGGGAGAACGCTGGTCTTCGGTGGAGATCCCAATCCTGTTGGAGATTCTCTCCACGATCTCCCGTCCTAACTTGTCCTTTGCTTCCGCCGGTAGTTGGGGCAGGCGCAGCAAAAAGACCTCAATGAACTGGAATTCCTCCGGGGTCAGCAGGGTAACCTCATAACCCGAGGCCGCCTGTTGATCGGCATACTGAAAACCTACACCACTGCTGTTCTCCAACGGCCTTTCATGAACGACGACCGTCCCCACCACGTAGTCGCCCAGGCGCATGTTCCGGGAGCTCAAGAGCATGGAGATGATGCCGATTGCATAAAAAAGGGGGAGGCTATCCACGACGCGCATCAGGTTCCGTCCCACGGAGTCGAGCGCGGTAATGGGCCGCCCGTTGTCCTTAATAACCCGCAAGTGCTGGTACCGTTTCCCCGGTGTCTGGCCGTTCCAGATGGCCTCGAAGAAAATGAAATATCCAAATTGCAGCAGAAAGAACACAACCACGAATAGCGCGCCCGCCCAGGGCCTGATCCACCCCGGAAAAAGCGGCGCGGCAAAGGAGAAAAATAGGATTGCGAGGATTAGCAGCACTACCAAAGCAATGACCTGGATGAAAATATCATGGACCATTGCCAGGAAGCGGCTGCCGATTCCCGCCAGTTGAAACTCTAGGGGGACCTGTTCGGGCGTTTCAATGATAAGCTTGTCTTCCGCCAAGGTCACCTCCATGATTCGCAACCGGTGGCTTCAAAAGCGAAAACCATTCTGGGACCGCCTGGAAGACATCATTAAGCGGGCAGGCCGGCGTGGCCTCATGGCGCTGTCCGCCCATGAACTGCAGGACATGGGCCTATTGTACCGCCAAGTGGCCTCGGACCTCTCCACGGTTCGTGAAGATCCTCTGAGCCAGCGACTGGCCGGATACCTGAACCAACTCCTGGGGCGAGCCCATAACCTGATCTATATGGGGCGCGCTCCACGCCCTCGTGGCATCACCCGCTTCTATCGATCCATTTTCCCGCAAGTTTTCAGAGAAACTTTCAATTACACTCTCGCCGCGTTTGGGCTCTTCCTGCTCGGGACTCTTGTGGGGTTCCTTGCCACACTCGGAGATCCCGCTTTTCAGAGGTTTTTCCTGGGAGAGGACATGGCCAGGAGCATTGACCGCCGAGTGATGTGGACGCAATCCATCGTCACCATCAAGCCCCTGGCCTCCAGCGGGATCATGACCAACAACCTTTCCGTTTCTTTCTCGGTATTTGCCACAGGAATCCTGGGCGGAGTTGGGACGGTTTGCCTGCTGCTGACGAACGGCCTTTTGTTCGGCGTGATCAGTGCCGCGTGCTGGCAGGCCGGAATGGCCAAGGATCTCCTCTCGTTCGTAGCTCCGCATGGCGTTATCGAGATCCCTTCGATCCTCATTGCCGGGGCCGCGGGATTGCTGCTGGCGAGAGGCTTACTCTTTCCCGGCTCGATGACGCGCCGTGATGCCACGGTGTTTTATGGAGGGAAAGCCATCCGGCTGGTTGCGGGCATCATTCCGCTCCTCGTGGTGGCCGGCATCATCGAGGGCTTTGTTTCGCCATCTCCGCTGAGGGCGACGACCAAGTTTGCAGCCGCCGCGCTCTCAGCCCTGCTGCTTTGCCTTTACCTCTGCGCTGCCGGACGCCACCCGAGCGATTAACCTGCCCCCTGGCGGCTCCGCGTTATCAGAGCAATCCTCTTTCTTTAATCATCAGGTATTGGTTGACGACGCTGGTGGAGATCTGTTGCGGTTTCAAATCGAGAACCAGCGCGCCCCTTTCGCGCAATCGTCTGATCAGGATCTCGCGCCTCTCCGCCATTTCCTGAGCGGCCACGTGCCGATACATCTGTTCAAAATCGCCTGGTTTCTCAGAGAGAAGTGTGTCGAGTTCCGTCTGGCCAATGGCCACGAACAGAACGAGGTGCTGAGGGAGCAAGCGGGAAGCCGCCTCGATCACTTCGGGAGTGGCGGGCGTTTCCGCAAGGTCGGTGAGCCACACCGCCAGGCTCCTTTGCCGCTTGAGGGAAAGCAAGGCATCTGCTGCGGCGGCGTGGTTTGCCTCCACCAGTTCGCCGCTCAGAACGGCGAGATGATCCAGTATGGTGCGCAAGTGGCTGGGGCTCCTTCCGGGCAAAAGCCGCGATTTCATTTTGCGACCGTAGGCCAGCAGTCCCACGCGATCGCCGGAGGAAAATGCCACATGAGCCAGGGTCAAAGCGGAATTGACCGCACAATCGAGCTTCGTCAAGGTCTCCCCATCGCGCCTGATACGGGCCAGCATCAGCCGGCCTGTGTCCACAATGATCACCACCGGCTGGCTGCGTTCGGTGCGATAAACCCGTGTAACGAGCTTGCCCCGGCGCGCCGTGGCCGTCCAACAGACATCCCGAGGCTCATCTCCCTCACGATAAGCGCGCAGGCTCTCGAACTCACGCCCTTTTCCTGGTTGATGCTTCAGACGCCGTTCCTGCTCGACCTGTTGACGGCGGAGCAAATACAGCGTGTGCTGTTTGGGCTCCTGCAGGTTGGGGTAGACCCGGACCGTCTGTTCGAGCGGCGCTGCATACCATCGTTCCGCCAATTTCAGCCGGCTTTGCACGCGCAAAAAAGTCTTTCCGAGCCGCATATCACCGCGCTGCGTGGGGTGGATGCGATACGTTGCGCGGGCGCTTGAGAGTGCTGGGAGCGTCACTTGAACCTGCGGCACGCGCGGTGTGGGGGGACCGGGAACATCATCTGCGATAAAAGCTTCGAGTGGGCGGGGGGTCGGGTTTGCCACCGCGATCTCAACCTGCGTTTCCACACCGTGAGAAACCGGCGCCAGCCATGATCGGGAGACCTGGAGATTGCCCGGGAGGGGAAGTCGCCGGAAATCGATGGCCCAAGCCACCAGAACCATGAGATCCCAAGCCAACATCAACCAGGCGAATCGCAAGTCCCACCAGGCAGGCCCCAGCCAAGCCAGGCCGGCGACCACAGCAATAAAAAAGCGGGGCGCAAAGGCGAACGGAAAGCGCGAAAAACCCGCAGCAGGGGCCGCAACCGTGAGCGGAGCGAGTTTGGCGGGCTGGGTCATTTCGGGACTTCGACCACTGCCATGACTTCGCTGACGATGTGGTCCGGCGTAATGCCTTCCAGGTCCGCTTCCGGCTTGACGACCAACCGGTGGCGCAACACGGGCGCTGCCACCGCTTTGATGTCGTCAGGAATAATGTAATCGCGACTGTCGAGAGCCGCCTGCGCTTTCGCGGCAAACATGAGGTGGAGCGTAGCGCGAGGGCTGCCTCCCAGGCTCAGGGCAGGCCAATCCCGCGTCTTGCGCACAATCTCGCTGATGTACCGGTAAAGGCCCGGTTCGGTTTTCACGGCAGACACCTCGCGGCGGGCCCCATCCAGAAGTGCGGGTTCAACGGCAAGCAGGCCAAGGGTCTCGACCTCTCGTGGGCTAAATCCGTTCCGGAACCTGTTAAGGATTTCCACTTCCTCATCGGGTTGCGGATAGCCGATAGATATCTTGAAGAGAAAGCGGTCAAGCTGGGCCTCCGGAAGCGGATAAGTTCCCTCGAATTCCACGGGATTCTGTGTTGCGAACACGGTAAAGAAGGTCGAGAGGGGATAGCACACACCGTCCACGGTGACCTGACGCTCCTCCATGCACTCCAGCAACGCCGCCTGGGTCCGGGGCGGCATGCGGTTGATTTCGTCAACCAGAAGGTAGTCCGTGAACACCGGGCCACGGTGAAAAGAGAAACTTGCGGTGGAAATATTATAGATATTGGTTCCGAGGATATCGGACGGCATCAGGTCAGGTGTGCACTGCAGGCGCTGGAAACCCAGCCCGCAGGTTTTCGCCAGCGCCTTCACCGTCAGAGTCTTGGCGGTGCCCGGCACGCCCTCAAGCAAGGCGTGCCCCCCGCAGAGGAGGACGGTGACTATCTCGCGGACCATTTGCGTCTGTCCGACGATGATCTTGCCCAGTTCGTTCTGAACGTGGGCTGCGAACTGCTTGGCTTCTCCAGGCATAAAACAATCTCCTCAGGGTCTCCCGGCAAGGCGCCAGCGATGCTCGAAATAGTGCAATTCCCGGACGAAGCGCAGCACCTCCGCTTCATCGACGGACCGGGTGCGGAGGGCGCGCTCGCACTTCTGGAGCAGGGTGTAGAAGTCTGGATCGTCCCATCCCAGGCGGTCATGTACGCCCCGCCAAATCCGCTCGGGAACAGCGCTGGCGGGAAAACCCAAGCGCTTCAATAACAGGAAGCGGAACCGCCGATAAGCGATTTCGAGCGCTTCCGGGGCTGCATGCTTTCGCCAGTACAGGTCTCCCAGCGTCTCGATGAATTCCAGCGGTGAGAGGCGCGAGCTTTCGATAGCCAGGGGACGAACGGGGCCGCTCCGCCGCCCGAACGTCAGCAGTAGCGCAGCCAACAAAACCGCGCACTGGAAGGCGAACCACGGAGCCGGCGTTTTCGCCAGATACAACAACAAATTCGGGCGCTGCCCATGAAAGTATTCATCCCAGAGGATGCGCGTTTTTTCCGGCGGCCCGACGGAGTTCAAAAACAACTCAAGATTCGATGCCTTGCTTAGGCCGGAATTGGAGAGCGGTTCGGAGTCCGCCCACCACTCCACTTGGCCATTGCCCCACGGATAAGTGACCACCACCGGCCCCTCGCCGTCACCATAGTAGGAGAGGTAGGCGATGTCCGGGGCTTTCCAGCGCGCCAGCGGCCGCATGGTGATCTCAGGAGCTTGGCGGGTGACAGGCCCCGGGAGCAAGGCGGGGAAGGTCTTCCAATCAGGTTCGTCCGGGATTTTGGTTAGCTCGTGCCTTCCGGGCAGCAGGTCAGCGGCCAGCCTTTCGGTGGCCAGGACTCGGCCTCCTCTGGAAATGAATTGGTCCAAGTCCTCTCGGGCCTCAAGCGAAATGCCGACGGAAGGGGCGCCGAGGATCAGCGTTATACCGCTGGGGTGCTCCGGCAACTCGCCGGGGGATCGGTCCCAGCGCTCCACCTTGTATCCCAGTTGTTCCAGAAGCAAGTACGCCGCCTTGCCGCCGTCGCTCGCCGTGGAATAGCTTGAAGGAAAACCCCCCGGTCTCTGGATAGGTGGAGGCGAGACGAGGAACCCCGCAACCGTCAGCAGCACCAGGATGGCGCCGGAAACGATCAGGACCTTCCGGTCTTCGGCGTTCAGTGGGACGGGCATTCCAGGTTCTCCAAGACGGACAGTGCCTCGCGGAAGTCTTCCGCGGAAGCGGGTCGGCAGCCGTACCAGGTGAGCTCAAAACGCCGCGTGAGGGCGGAGAACTTAACGTATTGCGGGTGACTGACAGGCAGCAGGTGCAAATACTCTCGGTGCGTGCGCGTCCGGTCAAACTGCCAAATCCCCAGCTTCTCCAGCCTGTAAATCCCGGCCCAGTACGACAAACGGAAGGCTTCACGATAGTTTCCTCGGCTGGCTTCCGCGAACGCCTCGCCCACAAGGTCCTGCCAGGTCCGAGTACCTTCTGCGGGGGCCTCTAGTGCCATCGGGCGTTCCAGGGGGCGGTAAAGGAGCATGCGAACCAACCAAGCGCCAAAGGCGAGAGCCAGGCCAATCAACACGGTCCAGATCACAGTTCCTGTAACCACGGCATGGTGGCTCATCGCCTTCCAAAGGAAAGCAATGAGATTCCCGATCCACCGGAACAAGCGTACATTCTTTATATCAAACGAAGGTTGTTCAGGAGATGAGCGGAATTCCCGGCGGCTCAAGATCTTCTCCAATTGGGAGCGGGCGTGTGGCCCGTTTATCCCCGCCCCACCCATCATGGATGCTGTGGCATCCCGCATCATGCGGAGCCGGGCCAGTATCCCTTCAGAGGTCTTGGCGGCATTGGAGGGTTGGCGCCGGACCTGTTCGAGTGCGTCACGCAGCGGCGTCGTAGTGACAATGAATTGCTGCCCCTGCGTCTGGACCTGCCAGTTATCGGGAAGTTCCTGGAGGAGCCTGCCGGCAGCAGGTCCGCTCGCACGCAGCTTCTGGACGCGCACCGTCCAATCGTCCAGGGTTCGAACATAATCGCTCAAGGTGAGACATGAGGGTTCCGGGTTGGTAATTGGACTCGGCTGCGAGGCTTGCAACCTGGATAGCGTGAGGGCGAGAACCAGAAACGATACGAGGGTCCATATCAGAACGCTGGTTCGTGGAGGTATAAGGTTATAGACGCCGGCGACGGGAAAGACCGGACGATGACTTCGGAAACGAAAATGCCGACCCCGCTTCCTAAACAGGGCGAGCCCCATAACTGGTGAAATCATTACCGAACTGCCGCCGGAAAACGGTCGAAGAGCCACCTTTTTCATTGGTGAAGGCGCCAACCCCCCGCCGCGCTTTGCAGCACGGGTAGCCTGCCATGCTGTCGGCCTCCTGGCAAGAATCATACGCGCCGCACGCTTTCATGCTCCCAGAGGCACATCCACTAGGGGATCGCCTGGAATGCCTGGCCCGGCGACTTCTCGGGACCCAGATTCTCCATCATCACTTGCAGGTCGTAGCCTTCCTTCTTCACCCTGACGTCGTAATACAACAATGCCAGCCCGATCGGTGCCAGAGAAGTGGTAAGCGCGCCGGCCGTGCGCTGGAAAAGGGTGGTGAGGATCTGCAGCCAGATCGGTATGGCTAATTTTTTCATGGCCAGGGTTACAGTCACGATTATAAATGGGAACCCGGCAACCGTCGCTGCAATCCATGCAATCAGGCCCATGAGAGCCGCGATGGCGAAGATGTTCCCTCGGTTACCTTTGCTCAGTTGCCGGCTGCGCTCGAGGGCCTTTCTCGGAGAGGCTTTTTCCTCCACAAGCACAGGGACAGCGAATGCATACCACAGACACATCAGGATGGGAAGGATGATGGTGATGGCTCCCACAAGGAGCAAAAGCAAAAAGAGCACAGTGAGAACCACCAGGCTCCCCGTTCTTTTCAACGGCTGGCGGTAGCATTCGCGAATGGTGAGAGAGCGGCCAAGCTGAATTTCGGAAACCTCGCTCGTAACTGCGCCATAAGCCAGCGATCCAAGAATGAGGTACAGAAGTACAAACAACGCCGTGATGCCGATGAAGGTCAGCGCGGACGAGGGGTCTCTGAAGGGCCCGGGATGCGGCTTCGCAACAGTTGAAGTCCGAAGAGGCAATACCAGAAAGGCGGTCAATGTTGCCTGAAGGAAGCCGAGGAGTTGGGGAATGGCCATAATCCCGGCGAATGTCCAAAAGTGCTTGCGGTAATATGTGAAGGTACGGTCAAGCAGTTCTCCGAACGAGAGAGGCCGAATATCGGTGGTTGGCATCGAGGTCTCCTCAGGCAATCCCACGAGGAATTGATGCCCCGATTGTACACAATCAAGCCCCAATATCAATAGTAATGCAGGATTCATAATTCACAATTCATAATTCCCTCTGGCACCTGCGCTTCCCCTGCCTACTGCCTACTGCTTTCCGGAGTCCCCAGGCCTGACGACATCAGCCAAATAATATAGCCTACCATCAGCCCTGACGGGTCGTTCCCGGGCGGGCCATGTCGTTCTGGAAGAGGTCCCCATGGAAGCCCCTTTCCCCAAACCGCAAAGCTCCCCCGAAAAACAAAGCCGGCGAATAGGCCGCAAGCCCGGCAAGCCCTTGACCGCTCGCGAGCTGTCCCTGCGGCGCGCGAACCTCGAGAAAGCCCGCGCGGCCTCGAGGCAAGGCAACCGGCCCACCGAGAAGCGTCTCCGGGCGAGCCGTGCCAATCTCGTGAAAGCCATCGCTGCCCGGCGCAGCCCGGAGGGCAATGCTGCCGCGCGGCTGAATGCCTTGAAGCATGGCCTCTTTGCGCGCCGTACGGTTGCAGCCAGTGTTACGTGGCTGGGCGAAGATCCCGCAGAGTTCGAGCGGCACTTGGCCCTCTTCGATCGCATATTCATTCCCGGAAATGAAGAAGAGAAGGCGATCGTGCGCGGGCTGGCGGAAACCGTCCGGCGGCGGCTGCGGTTTTTCCACGCCCAGTCCGCGAGCTGCTCCTCAGACAAATAGTGCTTGGCGTAGGCCGTCCACCAGATCACAGCCGCGTAACTGTCGATGACTTGGTCGTTCGACTTGTGAAATTCGCTACCCCCCCGACTGAAACTGGCGGCGCTGACAGAAAAGCCGCGAGCGGAGTTGATCCAGGTACCGAAGTTAGAACGGGGGCATGCCCCGTTCCGGCCAAAAGGAATCCGGGAGAAGAACATGCGATCGCCGGTGGGGGCCGATTCAAAACTGTGCCGAAAGGCCACCAACGAGGCAGGGGGCTTCTGTTTCTCCCACTCATCAAACAGAGCCTCCAGGTTGAGATCTCCAGGGACATTCTGGTAGCCGAGCAGAATACAGTGGTTCTCCGAGAACCGGGTGAGGGTGCCGTCGTCCTGCAAGTAGCCTTCAGCCTTTCCATAGTTTGTTACTTGGGTGACGTCGCCCTTATTCCAGGAAGTTTTAAGTTCCAGCACGGAGCTGTGGGAAGGTCGCTGAACAATGAGACCATCGGGGGTGCGCGGATTCGACTCCGAACCTCGCGAGCAGACCCGAGGCCGAAAACTCCGGAAAACGGTCTCCTGGTTAATCTCGGGGATGAACTCAAGAACGAAACGGAAAGCGGCGAGAGCGCTCAGGGCGCGGTCGTGAGCCGCATACTCTTTGTATTTCTCATCAAATAGCTTTTGTATCCGATCCTCAATGCCTGCGCTCAGGGCCATTGACCTAGACCCGCCCCTCCAGGAGGTCCTTCAGCCGAAAGTCGGGCGCTTCCTCGATCTTGACTGTGGGTTCACGAAACACCTCCGCGAGGCTATTGTGGAGGCGCAAGAAGGAGGCTGGCGAAGCGCCTTCGCGGCCTTGAATGCGAACCGTGGACAAATCCGTTACGAAAACATCAAACTCCCCGCCATCCTCATAGTTGGTGAGGGTGGCATGGAAATAGGGATTCGCGTGAAGCACCGCCAGGGTCGCATGCGGTAAGCGAGAAAGCGCTCCAAATACACCGGCGTAGCTGGCGCGCTCCGCGAACACCGGCTCGGGAAATCGCAAGGCCACGAAACGCCCTCTCGCTTCTTCGAAGGGTCTAACCGACGCGGTCATTTCCTGGCTGAGCCGCCCAAGGATCAACTTGAGGAGGGCGGCAAATTGGCCCTTGTGGTAGCTCACGTAGCCGATTCGGCTCACGGTGAATTCGCAAGAGCCCTCTTCCCCTATTCGTGCCCGCATTCTTGCCACTTTCAAAACGCGACGATCTTCGTCCAGTCTCTCGAAAAAAAAACCGGCGTCACCGGGGTTGAGCTTAATCTCGGCCCCTCCCTCGCTGGGTTGGCTTGGATAAGGCACGCCTCTCAAAACACGCGTTTGGCTAAACTCGTATCTGTCGTCCAGTCGAACGCAAGACCTCACCAAGCTGTGACCGATCGGGAAAAGATGCGCCCTGCCTCTGGCTCGGGCCAAGAGTCGGTACATGAAACGCAGAGCCCGCGAGGGGCGCTCCAGTGAGAAAAGGAGATGAGGTCCATCGGCTGCGCGGAAGGGAAGGTGCCAAAAGGTGGTCCGCTGCATCCCGTCCCGTCGATTCTTGATAAGAACATCAGTTGCGAAATCGGCTAGTGGAACGGTCTGTGGATCGACCGGAGGTTGCCCCAAGCTGCCGGCGAAACGGTCTTCCGAAAGAGGAGAGAGCACAAACCAAAAGGTGCCGGAGAAGTGAGGATCTTCCACAGCCTTTTGCTCAATCCAGACTTCAAACTCCTTGAGAGATCCATTCATGGCGTGTGCCTCGCACCTAAGGGTACACTGTCCCGCTTTCGTTTTCGAGACTCCGCATCGAGTCATGTTAAATGTTACTGCTGAGGCGCCGTCAAGCCATTTAGACCCGAGATATTCAATGAACTCTCCCTGCGAACCATCGGGCGTCCCTCGTCTTCTGTATTTATGCGGGCTTGAACGCGATCAACGCGCTCACGGGCCACGCGGACGGGAATGACGTCCAGCGGGATGGGACATTCCAAAACGAAGCTGCGGGGTGTACACTCACACCTGCGCAGGATTCCAAAATGGAAATCCTGGCGGGGTCCCAATCTGTTGGAGTTTTTTGAGCATACAAGGGGGCCATTTGGCGATGTAAAATCGCCGCAACGAGGAGCAGGCAAAATGAGAAAACTCTGGCGTGGGTTCTCGGTCTTCATGGGGTTGGCATTATCTTGGCTTGTCATCGTCCCTTCGCAGACGCGCTTGAGCCCGACCATAGCCCTAACAACCTCATCACCTTCTGCCAATGTCTCTGGCACCGTCGCTTCCCCCAAGGATGTTGGTCTTTCGTCGGAACGCCTGGAACGCATCGCCAACGCGGTCGAGAGCAGTATCAACGATGGACGTATCGCTGGTGCTGTCACCCTCGTCGCCCGGCACGGCAAGATTGCCTATTTCAAAGCGTTTGGCATGGCAGACCGAGAGGCAAAGAAGCCCATGCGCACCGACAACATTTTCCGAATCTGTTCCATGAGCAAGCCTATCACCAGTGTTGCCGTCATGATGCTCTACGAAGAAGGGCGCTTCATGCTGAATGAGCCCGTCTCCGACTTCATCCCGGAATTCAAGGATATGAAAGTCTTGGACCCGCCCTATCCCCAGGACAAGACTTCTCCCCCGGGCGCCCTGGTCAATGCCAAGCGCCCCATCACCATCTTCCATTTACTTACTCATACAGCCGGACTCACTTATCCCTGGAATGCCCGGCTGGCAAAAGCATACCGCGAAGCGGGTATCGGCACCGGGCTCCTTCAGCAGGAAGGGTCCACAGGCGATTCGGTGAAGAAGCTAGCATCTCTTCCCCTGCTGTTTCAGCCCGGTGACGCCTGGGAATACAGCTTGTCGGATGACGTGCTGGGTTACCTTGTCGAAAAGGTTTCCGGGATGCCTCTCGACCGGTTCT
>Ga0208191_1001395_pt1 | contig 12114 bp, 8 predicted proteins | sample June2015DPH_13_5_FD_184709 | JGI IMG/M metagenome (GOLD analysis project Ga0208191, IMG submission 184709) | Peatland microbial communities from SPRUCE experiment site at the Marcell Experimental Forest, Minnesota, USA - June2015DPH_13_40... | ecosystem: Environmental > Terrestrial > Soil >... | reverse complement strand
CTTTGGATAGTGCATTCTTGGCCGACCGGTAGGCCAGATCTTTTTGCAAAGCTCCTGCATACGCCAAGAAGACGTAAGTGTCTGCGAGTCCCGCGTAAGCAAGAGCGAAGTTTGGATCTTTCTGGATCGCATCTTCGAAGTAGCGTTTGGCCTTCCTAAGTGAATCAGGTTTGGTGAATTCGTTAGTAAAGTAAAGGCGTCCCCGGAGATAGTCATCGTACGCCGCCGGGTTGACCACGTGGGCTACGCGAAGCTGAGACTGCTGGTTTGGAGTGAGTTGTGCGCGGACTTGCTGCGCTATGGCGTCCGCCACCTCACCTTGTAGCTTCAGGATATCGTCCAGATCGCGGTCGTACGTCTCGGCCCACAGGTGCTGATCCGTGGGTGCCTGGAGGAGCTGGGCGGTGACACGCACTCGTTGGCCCGAACGAACAACCGATCCTTCAACGATGGCGTCGACGTTCAATTCTCGCGCAATTTCCGGCAGACCCTTTTTGGCGCCTTTGTATCGCATGACGGATGTTCGCGAGATGACCCGCAGCGAGCCGACTCTAGCGAGGTCCGTGATCAACTGGTCCGTCATGCCATCTGCGAAGAACTCCTCTGACGGATCGCCGGACAAATTATCGAGGGGCAGGACAGCAAGGGAGTGTATCGGTGGAACGGCCGCTCTCGCGTGGAGATAGTGCCACGTCGTTGTCCAGGCCACGAGTCCCAGCGTGAAAAGAGCACCCAGAACAAGGACGAGATTTGTCTTCCGCTTTGGAGGTGTAACGAGGGTCACCGGTTGACTCGTATGGTCGCCGGTTTCTGTGCCCAACCGCAGTGTTTGGGAATCTTCCACGGGACCGATGTACCGGTATCCCCGGCGAGGCAGCGTTTCGATGTAGCGAGGTTTCTCAACCGAATCGCCCAGTACTTCGCGAATGCGGGCAACTGCGTTGTGAATGCTATGATCGAAATCGACGAAGGTATCAGCAGGCCAGATTTGACTCTGAAGTTCTTCGCGAGTCACGACGTCGCCAGCTCGTTCCACCAATATCGCGAGGACTTGCAGTGGTTGGCCTCGCAGGTGTAGCTTTACGCCGCGTTTACGCAGTTCACCGGCACGGACATTCAGTTCAAAGACATCGAACCGAAGGGTTCGCGTAACCGGCGCGGTGGCGGCCATGGGAGACTTCCAAGAAACTCAGGAAAGGCTATCACGTTCCCCGGTTCCTCGTCCCCCTTCTGCGCGGGACGCCGGCGCCCTTTCTTCTCAAGAGCTTAGCAATGGACAAAAATTTGGGGATTGATGGGGACGTGAAGGATTGACTGCTTCGAGGTTTCCAGCGAGAGTCGCTGCGGAATCTGACGCTCGAATACGAGCCGGTGGCGACCAGCCAGCGAGCGGGTCAGCCGTACCGTGACGAGCGCACCATCCTGAATAGAGGGCATAGGAGACTACCATGAGAACTGCCATAGCGAAGTTCTGTCTAGTTGCTGGCGGCCTGTTACTCGCCGTCGCGATGCTCGCGCTTGGACAAGCTGACCCAGAGCACGACCATCGATCGCATGAAGATTCAGCGCGTGTCGCACAGGTCGTTGCCTTGGACGAATGCGATCCGACCACTTTTAACGCCGCTCTGGGGCCTGACTTCTGTAAAAACATCGCCCTAGGATATTCCACCACGTTCTCCGACTTGTTTGCAGAAGCAGCGGCTGGCACTCCGAACCCCAACTGGGACTTCGAACCGGACACGCTCAAGATTAAGGAAGGAACCGTTGTCAGCGTAGTCGACCAGGGCGGCGAACCACACACCTTTACTGAGGTAGCTAAGTTCGGCGGAGGCTTCATACCGGGGCTCAACGACGGACAGGAAACGGTTCCCGAATGTGCCGGTGGCTTTTCAACGGTCGCGGTGGCCAAGACTCGGCTTCTTCAAGGCAGCTCAGTCCAGATCACGGGTTTGTCGAAAGGCACACACCATTTCGAATGCTGTATCCATCCCTGGATGCGGATGAACGTCGAGGTGAAATGATCTACGGGCTTAATGGGCCAGACAGCGAAAACGGAAAATAGCTCATCTTTGCTGACAACAATACATAAAACGTGAGCGAGATCGCGGAAGAATGGTCGGCGGTCCGGAAGTGATCGAAACGAGACTCCACGGAATCAGTACCGATATCGGCTTGTAGGAAGTGATCTCCGCGCGCATTATCCTCAGGTGCCATTTGAGAGGTACGCCGATGATGTCATCGCGCATTGCAGAACGGAGCGGCAGGCTCAGGAAATAAGGAAGGCCATCGCTGCACGATTGCAGAGCTGCGGATTGGAACTCCATGGTAGCGGCCGACAAGGCTGCAAGTCTAGGAAGGTGAAAGACCTTCTGCCGTCAATTGCCTGATTCAGACGGCTAGCATACCCGATGCATGCAAAGGTAACGATGCATGATTTGCTCGGGTGTAAAAGTCACGGCTGTCCTGCGAGCTTTGAAAGGCGCAGCGGCAGGGGAGACCTGGGTGGCAAGCAAAACAGGAGGCCTGAACGTAAGGAATAGTGACGATCTCGAAACCAGTCCCGCATGAAGTCTCTTGGCGGAAAGATTCGGGGAAGCCGACCCAATTGGATGGAGATGGGGAAGGCCGATGAGGTGGGGGAAGTAACAGGCATATGCACTCTATCCCCCGACGGGATCATGGCTCAAGCATCCTGGGAAAGACTTGCAGAATAACGTCGGGAAGAAGCAGTTCCCAGCAGGGGCTCGAAGCAACCTGCAAAGGCCAAAGGAAATAAGTGCGAAAGCACGAAGTCTGGAGGAGGGAGCTGGTTTGGCGCATGAGCTCGTAGGAGCGAAGAAGAAGGGGTAATGCCCTTCGAGGTGGTGCTGGACACCATCCTGGCGCGAGTAACGCTCGTGCCCGGCAAAGGAGCTCTGAGCACTTGGCGGTCCTAATATGGTCAACGGCGAAAGCCGGAGGAGCCATGTCTTTTAGGGACGAGTCGAGAGGTAAACCGGAATGGGTCGGGGTGAATGCGAGCGAGCGCTTAAGCTTCGCCCGTCTCGGAAAGGCCTCTCGGGGAAAGCCAAGGCGAAAACCGGAATCGAGAAATTCGACCTTCCGGGATTGTAGGGGGGCCTCGGTAAACGTGGTCATGGTGGGAATGTGAACCCGCCTCGCAATCGAAAGAGCGAGGACGGTAACCCCCACCTACAACTGGCGCGACCGAGCTCTATCCCGACCCGGAGAAAACGAAAATCGTCTATTGCAAGGATGATTCTCGGAAGAAGACATACCCAAACGAAACGTTTGATTTTCTCGGCTACGCGTTTCGGCCCAGGAGATCAATGACCCGCAAGGGGAAGTTCTTCCTCAATTTCAGTCCGGCGGTGTCGAACAAGGCAGCGAAGGTGATCCGGGACACATTTCGAAGCTGGAAGCTGCCGCAGCGCAGTGACAAAGCGATCGACGATCTGTCGCGGATGTTCAATCCCATTATCCGGGGCTGGATCCAATATTACGGGCGCTATTATCGCTCGGCGCTTTACCCGACGATGCGCGAACTGAACCGAGATCTGGCCCTGTGGGCCAAGCGGAAATACAAGAAGCTGCGTTCCCATCTTCGGAAAGCGAAACACTGGATCGCGCGCATCTCGCGCCGCGCTCCGGAGTCGTTCGCTCACTGGCAGATGGGGGCGCGGCGTGGCTCCATGATGGGAGCTGTATGAGTCGAGAGGCTCACGTACAGTTCTGAGAGAGCCTCGGGGTGCGATTCCCCGGGGTTACTCACCCTTACCTTACGATTAGGGAAGGGTTGCCGACTAACCGCCCAGAATCGTTGCATCCGCTGCAACGCGCTGCACAGTCTATAATTGCGGCGCACGGATGGCTCTCACTTCTGGGACAAAACTCGGGCCTTACGAAATCCAATCGTCGCTGGGAGCGGGGCGTGAACGCCGGAATAGATTGTGGATGAAAGGTCGGCCCGCGGCATGAACTACAACGTGACGGTTATCGGCACCGGACGCATGGGATCCGCTCTTGCGACGGTGCTGTTCCATAAGGGATTTGCCACGACGGTGTGGAACCGGACTGGCGCGAAAACGAAGGTCTTGTCAAGGCTCGGTCTCAGCGTAGCCCAGAGCGTGGAGGAATCGGTTCGAGAAGCGGATATCGTTGTTGTTAGCGTCAGTGATTACAGTTCAACGCGACAGTTGTTGCGACAACCTGACATTGAAACCGCCCTCCGCGGCAAGATCGTCGTGCAACTGAGCAGCGGCACGCCCAAAGAAGCCAGGGAAATGGACTCCTGGGCCCGCCGATGCGGAATATCGTATCTTGACGGCGCCATACTGGGCAGTCCGGAATGGATCGGAACACCAGCCTGCACGATCTTCTATTCCGGGCCGGTGGAAGTCTTCAACCGCGCGAAGCCGGTTCTGATGGTCTTTGGCGATAGGACGCTGTTCGTAGGGCATGAGATCGGTCACGCCTCGGCATTCGATGTTGCTGTCCTAACCTTCGGCGTAAGTGCGATGTTGGGCTTTCTCCAAGGGCAGGTTGTTTGGGAGAGTGAAAACCTGCCCGCTGGAGGATTTCTGGAGACGATCAAGGGGATGATGCCAACCATGGAATCAGTCTTCACCGACATGTCGCGGAGAGTTTCGTCAAAAAATTACAGCGGCGATCAAGCTTCGCTCGAAGCGTATTCTGTGGTCACCAAGCAGCTTGTAAGCTGGTGCCAAGATCGAGGTTCGGACCACACTATTCCTGATGCGTACGTTAACCTCATGGAGCGAGCGATCCAGGCGGGCAAAAGTCAGGCTGATTTCGCATGCCTGTTCGAGATTCTGTCCGACGCCACGAGCAAGCCAATCTGATATTTTGGTGTTAAACGACCAGACCCGCTTACGTGCAGGATTAGCTGATCAGGATGTAACTCTCGGATGACGGGCTACCCTGACATAATCCGGTAAGGGAAGGTTGGCCGACAATTCGGGAGTCTATTAGATCTGTTTGACTCAGAGCCTATCCTCGCATTGAGCCTTGTCGTGAAGAAACTGGATGAGTAATTTACTCACTTCCTCCGCCTGCTCTTGCTGCACCCAGTGCCCGGCCCCGTTCACCAGATGCGTCCCTAGCATTCGAGTGCACGCTGTCTTCTGCATTTTCTCGAAGTCTCCGGGGGTTTGATAGACACCCCAGTCGCTCTTCCCGCCGATAAAGAGTGACGGCACATCGATCGTGCGGCCGGAAAACAATTGCAACTCCGTGTTGTACTTGCTGATCCACCTGAGGCGATAGCCATTCAGGCCGCCTTGGAATCCAGTCCTACCATACTCAGTGCTATAGACCCTGAGTTCGTCATCGGGAAGCCATTTGCACGCGGCGATTGCGGCCGCCGACGGCATCTCCGGGGCAACGGTCTCCGCCATTCCCTTATCTAGATCCATCACATAATACCGTGGCAGCTTGGCCCACTCGCTGGCAGTTCTCGCCTTGAGCGGGAATGGGGCGTTTTGCTTCCAGTCGGCACTCTTCATGTGATAATAGGCGCGCAAAAAGGCATGAACACCTTGCGGCGCATGCCACATATTGTCGTTGGCTTCGCGCCGCGCGTAATACTGCTGGTAGTGCTTCCGTGGAGGCTGCAGCGCAGCCAGTTCCTCATAGATGCGGTCCGCCCCAGCCGGGTTCGCTACAATGTCCGCCTGTGCCGCATCCGCAGTGTTGAACGACAGTGTCGGTGGGCCTGCAAACGGCGCGCTCATCATCACAGCGGAGCGGAAGACATCAGGCCGCGCGACTGAACACCAGGCCGCAATTGGTGAACCCTGGTCGTGCCCGATCACAGCAGCCACGGAGCGGTAGCCGAATGCTGAAACCAGACCCAGCGTGTCCCTGACCTGGTTAAGAGTCCCGAAAGGATCGAGATCATCGTCGTAGCGGACGTCCCAGCCTGAAGTTCTCCCGTAACCCCGCCGGTCTGGGGCGAATACATGAAACCCCGCCGAGGCGAGGGGCAGCATCACCTTTCTCCAGCTGTAGGCGAGCTCCGGGAATCCGTGAAGGAGAACGACGCAGGGTCGGTCATTTGCCTCGAAGCCCGCCTCAAGGACATGAACCCGGAGACCATTGATGTTATTGACGAAGCGCGATCGTATGCCCAGTGGGAGAAGCCCCGGATTGAATGGCACCTCGGTCGCACTCGTGGCTGAGGACTGTTGGGGAGCGGCGATCGAGCGTGCCTCCTTAATTAGTGCGGCAGGCACAAGAACGGTCGCGAGACCTTGAATCAGTCGACGGCGTGTAAGTAAGCTACCGCCAAGCGACTCAACGAGGTTATCAGTTTTCTTATGCAAAGCTCCCTCCCCGGTGCCTAGGGAAAGTGGCATATGAGTGATGGAGCGAAGTATAGTCGATTAAGGACACGGTAACGGGCTACCCTGACGTAATCCCAAGGGAAGAGTTGCCGACCAACCGCCCAGAATCTCGCATCTTCGCGGGCGTGCTGCACAGGCTATAATTGCGCCACGCGTGGCTCTGACCTCTGGCACGAAACTAGGCCCTTACGAGATTCAATCGCCGCTGGGCGCTGGCGGGATGGGCGAAGTTTATCGCGCCAAGGACACATAGCTCGGCCGACTTGTTGCGTCACCGGCATCCCCCCACCTTCGGCACGTCACGTGTGGGTGTGACGAATGCCCTTGCCAGATGTGCGCTGGATTACTACGATGCCAGACAAAATAGTGGCGGGGTGCCAGTCTGCACAGCCAGCACAAAAGGACAAATGTGAATAACGACTCGGCAAGCCTCCCAAGCTTGCGGCGAGCTTCGGCCATCTTTATTTTTCTCGCACTCAGCGGATTGATTCCCTGGTTGGTGCGCTATGGCGTGATTTCGCAGTGGATCCTGTTGCTCCACATCATCGTCGGCCTTGCAGCCATCATCCCGCTCACGGTGATTTTCACCAAGCACGGGCGCGAGGCCGATCGCGACTCGCCCACCCGCTGGTGGAGTGCCGCGCTGTGGTCCGGAATAGGCTGGGCGGCGCTGAGCCTCAGCGGCTTGTGGCTGGTGGGCAAAGGAATCTGGGGAGTCTTCGTTCCCTATCGGATGCATTCCGTTCATCTCGTGGCCGGACTCGCCTTCGGAGCCGTAGGGCTCTTCCACGTCGTCTATGGTGTTGCGCAAAGCAAATTCCCACGAGGCCGCTATGCCCAACTGGCGCGGCCGTTGGCGCTGTGCATCCTGATTTTTGCGGTCGGCGCCGTGGTGATTGGCATCACCCTCAGGCAGGAAACTCTCGCCATTGCAAATTTCATTCCTTCCAATGCTCGCACGGATACAGGCCGGGTGATCCCAGCCAAACTGCTCCTCAGTTCCGAGTCCTGCGGTGCCTCCGGCTGCCACAGCACAATCTATGAGGAGTGGGTCCCAAGCGCGCATCATTTTTCCGGTGCCGACCCATTCTACGCAGTCATCAAGGCCAACTACGTCAAGGCACAGGGCGCGGGCGCGGGCAAGTATTGCGCCGGCTGCCACGAGCCGATCTCCCTAATGTCCGGCGAAAACATCCCCGCGCACACCTCCCCGACTTCGCAGGCCGGCAGTTCCTGTATCTTTTGCCACGCGCTACGCAATCCCGACGTTAAAGGAAATGCAAACTATGTTGCCACCGCACCGAATCCGTACTTGTTCGAATTCTCGTCCTCACCCGCGCTACGCAAGGTGTCGCAAGCGCTGATTCGGTTGCATCCGGAACAACACAAGCTGGATTACGACGCACAACACTCCCAATCGATTGAATTCTGCGGCACCTGTCACAAACAGTACCTGGACAAACGAGTGAATGGCTGGGGATTCGTGCAACTGCAAAACCAGTATGACGATTTGAAGAACGGGCCGTGGTACACGGATGAGTCCAGACGGCTGCGGTGTCAGAGCTGTCACATGCACGAAGTGGCGGCCGAAGATCCTGCCCGCAATGCCCGGGGCGTGATCCACGAGCATCGTATCCTGGCTTCCAATGCTTTCGTGCCTGAGATGCTGCACCTTCCCGGGGCCGGTCGGCAGATCGAACTCGTGAAGCAATGGCTCACTGGCCAAACCGTCATTCCAGAAATCGCCAGGGTCTGGCCCGCGGGCCCGATCATTACCCTGAGCTTGGCGCCGGAAAATCCGCTGGTGGTGAATCGGATGGCCGACATCCAGGCACTTGTCATCAACACCAAGGTGGGCCATGCCTTCCCGACGGGCCCGCTGGACGTGATTCAATCCTGGCTGGAATTCACCGCCACCGATGACAGAGGCCGGCCGGTATTTTCCGCCGGAACTCTGGACGCCGATGGACGGCTCCAGGGAAAGACCGTGGAATACCGGTCGTTTCTGCTCGACCGGCAGGCCCATGTGCTTTACAACCACGCGCTGTGGGACGCCGTAGGCGCGCGTGACAAGCGCGCAATCCTTCCCGGCGGCAGCGATTCGGCGGAATTTCGTTTCCGCGTACCGCGCGACGTCGTCGGGCCGCTGCACTGCAAGCTGCGGCTACTTTATCGCAAGTTCAACCCGGATTCGCTGGCGGCCATTTTCCCGAACACCACTCCACCCCCAGTGCCGATTACGGAAATCTCGTCATTCAGCGTTGATCTTCCCGTGCAACCTGCCGGGGGCACCGCTGTTCGTCGGCAGCCGCAACGCGATCTTTCCGCGCGGCGGCTTTCTGCGAAGCAACCGGTAGGAATAGCCAGGTGATTCGTCGAGAATTCTTGCGCTGGCTGGCGACAGCACCTCTGGTGGCCGCCGCAGCGCGGTGCGAAGCGCTGGCAAACGCGGCCAGTTCGCCGGCGCCCAACACGCCGGCCGGAATTCGTTTTCGCGACGTAACCGCGCAGGCCGGCTTGCACTTTGTCCACTCCGGCGGCCCGCGCAACAGCCTGCTCCCGGAGGACATGGGCTCGGGCCTCGCATGGGGCGATTATGACAACGACGGATTCCCCGACCTCTACGTCGTTAATCAACCCTCAAGATTCGGTTCCGGAAACAAAGACGGGCTTGGGAACCACCTGTTTCATAACAACGGGAACGGCACGTTCACCGATGTAACCGAGCATGCGCGGCTCGAACTGCATCACTTCGGCATGGGCGCATATTGGGGAGACTATGACAACGACGGGCTGCTCGACTTGTTCGTCACCGGCGTCGGCGGGTGCTATCTCTACCACAACGAAGGCAACGGCCGATTCCGTGACGTCACGAAACAAAGTGGTGTTTTCGATCCACTATGGAGCACCGGCGCGGTGTGGGTAGATTTCGACAACGACGGCTGGCTGGATCTCTACGTCCTGCACTACGTGGATTATCCGGTGGACGTCTCCCGACTGCATTTTGCACAGGAGAGCCAGTACGGTGTCGTTATTCCGGCTGCCCTGAATCCCCGCTCGTTCCGTCCACAACCCAACCGGCTGTTGCGCAACAATCGTGACGGAACTTTCACCGACGTCACCCATCGCGCAGGAGTTGTGGACCCGGAGGGCCGCAGCCTTACCGTTACAGCCGCCGACTTCAATCTCGACGGTTGGCCCGAGCTTTACGTCGGCAACGACCTCAGCATGAACCGTTTCTTCTTGAATACAAAGAACAGCCGCTTCGCCGATCGTAGCACCCAAACTCTGACCTCGGAGAACAAGGGAAGCATGGGGCTGGCAGTCGGCGATTTTGACCGCGATGGCGATCTGGACTTCTTCGTTTCGCACTGGCTTTCACTGGGAAATTCTCTCTATCAAAACCTCTTCTTGGAATCGCACCAACTGGGTTTCGCCGATGCCGCCGAGTTTACCAACCTCGCCTACATTTCCCTGCCCATGGTCGGATGGGGTTGTACCTTCCTCGATTACGACAATGACGGCCTTTTGGATTTAGTCGTCGTCAATGGGAACACTCTGGAAGACACGCACAACCATAAGCTGCTGGTCCCGCAAAAGCCTTTCCTGTTTCACTACGACGGTACGCAGTACCAGAATGTTTTGTCGAGCGTCGCGTCCGACATTGACCGGCCGCTGAACGCGCGCGGACTGGCCGCTGCCGATTTCGACAACGACGGCGACATCGACCTGGCAATTTCCTGCAACCGCGGCCCACTGATTTTGTTGCGGGCCGATGGCGCCGAGGGACGCAATTGGATCAAGGTCAGTCTCCAGGGCAGGAAAAGCAATCGCCAGGGAATCGGTTCGCTGGTGCGCGTTTCTGCCGGTGGAGGTACCTGGGTGCAAAGTGTCGGCAGCCAAGGATCATACCTGTCGCAACACGCGACGCCTCTTCATTTCGGCCTGGGTTCTGCCACATCGGTGGATCGCATCGAGGTCGTTTGGCCCGGCGGTCACCGCCAAACAGTGGACCATCCTCGCATCCGCCAGCACCTCCATCTAAGGGAAGACTGAACGACTGGCCACCAAGCCGATACGACAAATCCGAATCGCGAATACAAGACCAGATGTGGGTGACAACCACCTCCAGCTTTTTGAATTGCCTTAGCTTCTGGGGGATCGGCGATCCGCGCTTTGTTTCCGATCAGGGCGACGACCGCAAACGACAACTACGTCGTCTGCCTCGATGGAAAGAAATTCCTGGCCAACACCATCACTACCGAAAGACTCCTGCCCCGCTCAGCTTGGTCCTCAACTGGTCAGTGGAGTTGAAGAAATAGCTTTCCAACTCCAGTCCAAGTGGTTGATTGAATCTTCCCGAGTAAAGGCAATTGGGGGGTGCCACGAAGTGAGGGCCGTCGGTCTCGGAAGAAAGCGGGTTGAAACCACTCGTACAATCGGGCTGGTTTCCAAGTTTCCGAAGGAGGCGGATGTGTGGCAAGAGATTCAACGTTCACAGCAGGTGGGCACCACCGGACGCCTGACAGTGAACGCTCTTGCTGACATCTACCGTGAGACAGAACTCCCGCTCAAGTCTCAATCCACACAGGACCTTCACCAGCACGAGCTAGATCGCTACATTCTGCCCCGCTGGGGAAGGACCTACGTGGATGAGGTTCGGGTGCTGGAGATCAAGAAGTGGCTCATCGCGGTTGCCGAAGAGAACAATTTCACGACTGAATCCGTCAGCAAGACCAAGCATGTGTTTAGTCGCTTGTTCACCTTCGGCAGCGAGAATGAACTCATCGCTGCAAACCTTAATCCCGTCAAGGCCTGCAACGTCAAAGGTGTTGGTCGGAAAAGCAAGCACAAGAAGATCGTGGTTCCACCCGAGATTGCGCGGAAGATCGCCATGAGCTTGTCGATCATGCATCGAACGCTGGTGCTGCTGGCGGCGGGTACCGGAATGCGCATGAGTGAACTGCTCGGACTTCGGTGGGGAGACATCGATTTTGCCAACAAGAAGATCACGCTCAATCAGACATGGGTGTATGGCAGGATCGAGAGCGGCAAAACAGAAGAGTCCCGTGAACCTGTTGTGCTGGGCGAGCGGACTACCGAGTTCTTGCAGGAGTGGCACCGCCAGACGCCCTATGCGGGAAAGAGCGATTGGGTTTTTGCCTCTAACAAACTGCGGGGAAAGCGCCCAATAAGCGGGTGCCAGTTTGTGAAGGACTACATCCGGCCACGTTTCGTGGATCACGGCCTCATTGATGCCGACTACGCGGGACGGGCTGGCCTACACGCATTCAGGCACTCGCTCGCTACCGTGCTGATCGTGGAGGAAAAGGTGGACCCGAAGACGGCTCAGGGCATCCTGCGCCACACTGACGCCGGATTGACCATGAACATCTACACCCACGCTCAGGACCCGGCCAAGCGGGCTGCGCGGGAACGGTTCGAGTCACGCTTGGTGCAGTAGAACACAGGTAAAGACAGGCAACACAGGTAAGAAATCACAGGTAAGAACTTCGGGATCAAAATGGCGATGGGACCTAAACCGTTGAGAAGGTTGGTGGACCTGGTCGGGATCGAACCGACGACCTCTTCCATGCCATGGAAGCGCGCTCCCAGCTGCGCCACAGGCCCACGATCGGGAAGCCCGAAGAGTCGGGATCGAGGGAAGTGCTGAATCATTTTCGCCCACATTGCCGGGATAGTCAACGCGAGCTGATTCTTCTATTTCCTTTCGCAGGCATCTTCTGCC
>Ga0208191_1001385_pt1 | contig 12194 bp, 8 predicted proteins | sample June2015DPH_13_5_FD_184709 | JGI IMG/M metagenome (GOLD analysis project Ga0208191, IMG submission 184709) | Peatland microbial communities from SPRUCE experiment site at the Marcell Experimental Forest, Minnesota, USA - June2015DPH_13_40... | ecosystem: Environmental > Terrestrial > Soil >... | reverse complement strand
TTTGGACGAGGAGAGCGTTCAATTTCGCCATCACCTCAAACGCATCGGCTACGTAAAGCACGTCTGCTTTTCCTCGTGCCCATCCGCAGTTCGGGTCGAGATTCACCGCGCGGCGCTCGTTGATGAAACGCCAGCCCACGACATGGGGCTCCTCGCCGTGGCAACACGTGGACAAACCCTTGGGATGACGCGGCGTCGATCCGGTCTGGCCGACCTGATTCAGATGGGTCATGAAGCCGAGTACTGCCTGACTCTCTCCCGTTTGATCGACCAGCGATTTGCTGCCGCCGAGAGATGCGCCCGAGGCACGAAGGAAGTCAAGAATCAGCGTTTCAGCTTGATCGACATGGGGCTTTCCGTCGGCCTGCTTCTTGGTCCAGCCCGCGCCCGCAACAAACAGCAAGTTGGCGTCTGGCCGGATGGTTTGTGCGTCGCTTTTCGGAGCGCGGATGCCGCTGACGACCGTTCTTGTGGCCGCTTGCGGGAGTGTTACCGAAATCTCTTCGACCTTGGCTGCGCCAGATGCCCGTGCTGATGCAGTGTCAGACCGTGCAGCGTCAGATCGTGCAGTGTCAGTCAGTGCAGTGTCAGTCAGTACAGATTCAGACCAGGCCGCTTCGCAGCCGGACTCGAGCAACACAATCCAAGGGCGCGCGTCGCGGCGAATGACTCCCTCGATCCGCTGGCGATAGTACCAGCGCGCAGCACAAAGTTCGCCGTTGACGGATTCGAGCGAGGTGACATGCGTGTCCACACATCCGTTCAGACGATGCGCTACTCCCGGCAGAACGCGCATGAACCGTGAAGTTGCGGGCGCGAGAATCAATTCGGCTCGCGCTGCCCGGCAGAGCGCTTCCGCCGCCGCCGCGTCGCTCGCGTAGCGCGCGGTGGCAAAGTCAAGCCCAGCGACCGCAAGAATTCGATCGGCTCCGGTGGCTGCGATTGTCTCCGCCGCGGCAGCCACGTCCGAACCGATCAAACCGATGGTCAAGCGGGCGCCGAACTGCTTCGTCAACTTCAAAGCAGCGCCCAGAACTTCATACGATATTTTGGGGAGTGTGTTGCCGGCTTCCGAAACATGCGCCAGGAATAAAATATTCTGCGACATCAGGGTCCTGATCTCCGGTATTCTTCGATTGCCCACAAACTGCAGATCCCTCGCTTCGCTCGGGATGACAATTCCTATAAGTTACTTGCCAATCCATTCCGCAATCTCTTGCGCGATCTGCTCGGCCGACAGGTCTTTGACCATGCGCGTCTGACGCTGTTGTTTCGGCGGGCTCGCGCTCAGGAAGTGCAATCCACCAGACGGCAGCGGCACCGACTTCGCCCGCTGCAGCGCGGGCATCACCGTGCGCATATTCGCCATTCCAACCTGGGGATTGTTGCGAGGCTCCGGCAGATTGCCGGTCGCCCAGCCGAACAGAGCCGGCGGACCCGGGCAAACCGAAACCTGATGACGCCCGCCCTCGATCCGCTCCAGTACTTCGAACGAACCGTCGGCTAGAGCGTCGTCCAGAACTCTGAGTTGGTCGACGCCTTGAAACTGGTCGAGAATTTCGAGCCGCTCTCCAACCAATTGCATGGTGGCGCCTGCGCCTCGCGAAGCCGATTCCCAACCGCCGAACAGGAGCAAGCGCGAGCGATCGAGGCCGGCGATGCTCTGAATTGTTTCCGCCAGGAGCGCGGCGGTCGAGTGCGCGTCGGCAAAGCCGCTGGCGCTGGAATCGATCGGAACCAGTTCAAAACTCACTCTCTGGGCAATCGTCATCATCACTTGCTGGAGTTTTGCTTTTGGTCCCACGCTCACCAGCCAAACCTTGCTGCCGGCGACCTTGGATGCCAGGTTGGCGGCTTCATACAGAGCATGAGCCGCCCAGGGGTCAAGAACGGCGGGCAGCATCATTTCGTTCTTCAGCGCGGGACCGGTTGGGGTCGGGACTGGCTCCAGCGTTTGCAGGGGGTCGGGTACTATGCTGCCACAGACTACGATGTGATATCCGTTTGTCATTCGCGTCCCGTCAATTCAGTAATACACGTTTACCGGTGGAGCGCCGGGCGTCCCCGCCCGGCAGGCGGTCCGGCCCTCAGGGGCTAAAGCCCGCATCTTTATTGGCCGGTAGTGGCACGGCTGAAAGCCGTGCCCTTCCCTAAACCATCTATAAGACCAGCTTTAGCGTCTACGCAGCCGGGCGGGGACGCCCGGCTCTCCACTTTTGATTAGTTCAGCGCCGAGTGCGGTCCTCCGGCGCCGGCGCTGAATTCTATGTTGCCCTGCTCGCCGTCGGCCTCAGCCTCGCAATTCCACAGGCACGCGCCACAGTAAACACACTTCTCACGATCAAAGGCAGGCACTCCGTCCTCGCCGCGGGTGATCGCCTGCCCCGAGCACATCTCCACACATAACTTGGTTTCACAGGCGCGACAGAGTTCGGGACGACGAAAGCTCACGTGATTCGCATAGCCGGGCGGTGCCTGCACGCCTCCGCCCATGAGCAGAGCATCCTGGTGTGAGATGAGCAGTTTGCCATCCATTGGAATTGGCGGCCACCCACAACGGTCCATGATGCGATCGTGCAGCGAAGTGCCCTTGGCGGCGCATTCCTCCTGCATCTGCTTGAGCTCGGCCGGCGAAATTCGCGATCCGTAAGCTTTCTCCAGCGAGGGCAGCCCGTTGGACTTTGGATTTGAACGCGAGGCTGGCGTGATACGCCCGCCGGTCAAGCCCGCGACTGCCATGCCGATCATCCCAGTGATGACGCCCTGCTGGAATCCATTGCGCGAGTCGGCCGCAATCTTCGACTCGTCATCGACCCAGCTCTCCCGGCGGCGGCGCACGTAAGTTGCTTCAAGGTTTTCGCGAGTGAACGCGCGCTTTTGCTCCGCGAGTTCGATGACCGCTTCCGCCAGTTGCACGCCGGTGGTCCAGGCTTCATCCACTCCGGATCCCGCCAGCACGTTCGTGCTTCCCGACCCCTCGCCGATGCGGGCATAGCCGTTGCCCGCGAGAAATGGCTCGCCGTGGCGGCCCGATTCCTGCAGTGACTTGGCTCCCCACGACTTCAGGGTTCCACCCTCGAGAAAACGCCATAAATAAGGATGAAGCATAAAGTGCTGCAGGTAACGATATGCCGTGCGCACCGGACTGCGGAACCACGACGGAACAAAGATGCCAACCGAAGCGAGCCGTTCGGGATGAACGTAGAGAAAACCGAAGATTTCCGGCTCAGGGAATCCGATAGTGTGCAAGACCGTGCCAGGCTCCAGCCCGCTGTCTTCGCGGAGTTCGACGACCATCTTCATGCCGAGCGCCCATTCGCGGGAGCCGTGGCCCGGCGGCATTCCGATGTGCGAGTCGATTTTGCGGCCGACCGCTCCTACCGGGCCGTCGCCCACCACCGTCAGTGCAGCGCGCAGATCCATGCCCGGCGTGAAACCTGTTTCCGGATGGCCTTGGAGATCGGTCCCCTGATCGGCGAGCCGCACACCAACAACGGCGTCTCCTTCAGTCGTGTCTCTTTCAATCAATGGCTCGGCGACCGGCATGCCCGGCCAGATTTGCACCACGCCGGACGCTGCAATTTGATCGCTAACCCACTGGTTGAACTGACCAAGCGACAGCACGAGGCCGTCATGTTTCCGCATGAACGGTGGGGTAAAGGGTAGCTCGAAGGCATCATGCTTCAGACCGAGCACGAAACCAACGGAGCGAAGCACGCGGTCGGTAGCCTTGAACGTGAGAGGTCGGAGACTCGTCCGGCGGCTCGCCCGCGTGGGATCGAGCAGGTAAACGAGTTTCTCCTTCTTAACGGCCGCCGACATGGGAATCTCGGTGAGATCCACGCCGGGAAAACTGGCGCGTATCCCGCGGGCTCGCGTGACCGCGCCCGAGACCCCGAAACCAAGCCCGTCGGCGCGCTCGTAGCAAATTACCTGCAGAGGCAGGCCGGGGGATGTTGCGCTCTCCAGCCGCACCGAGCCATCCGAATTCAGCAAACTGCGGCTTAAGGTCGTCAGGAAGCCGCCCATCGCGGGACCGAAGCCCACGCAGGCGATGTCGACGGTCATCTGCTGCCGCTCGATCTGTTGCTGATCGATCTTTTGTTGCTCGATCGCGGCGGCTTGTTCTGAGGAATCGGCGCTCATGCAGGGTAATCCAGCGCCTCCGGGATCATGAGCTTCGAAATCGCCTCGGCGGCCCGGTCCTTGGATAGCCGGCAGCCCGTGAGGCAGGTAGCGAGCTTCGTTTGCAACGAGAGAAACTGCTCGGCTCCATTGCACTTCGCACACGGACCAGCCTTCTTGGGATGCGAACCATCTTTTCCAATGACATCCAGACCGTAAGAACCAATGCCCGGAATGATGCCCTCAAGAGAATCCAACTCGTCCTGCTGATAGCAGGCCCGGTATCCCGCTTCGTCCCACGCGGGGTGACGGTTGTATCCAAAAACCAACTCCGCGCAGATGCGGGCAACTTCTCCACTGGCCCGCGCCGACTGCACGTGGCACAGGTCGGTCATAAAATTCACGAGGCCAGCCAGCCCTTCTGCAACCGCGGGATCGCTCGGTCCGCGCCGCTCCAGTTCGATCGCATCGAGAATCTGGCAGCGCGCCGCGAGCAACCAGCAGAGCGCGTCGGCCAGTGGGAACGTAACACCCTGGCGCGCGCTCTGGTAGAGACGGCCACCGTCAGCATCAGTGCTGTGCTGCAAACGCTCCAGTGTCCACAGCCACATTCCCATGGCCGTTGCCAGCGCGCATGCGCCGGTGCCGGGTCGATCGGACGCTATACCGCGCATCTCCTTGCTCCACGCCTGGAACTGGGCGAGGAAGAGCGGATTGGTCATGGTGATGGAAAGTTGGCGCCGTTGCACAGCTTCGGGCCCCTCGTAGGTTGCTTCCAGTTGCGCATCCATCCACTTATTGCCGAGGAAGCCCGGGCAGTCTTCTGTGATGCCGTATCCGCCCATCAGGCTGACGGCTTCGCGCATCATCTGCGCGCCCCAGCCGGTGTTCCACAGCTTGGTTGCGGGGCAAAGGACGTCAGCCAGCGAATCCAACAAAACGAAACGCAGAAGCGGATCGGATTCCAGTTGCGCTCTGTTGGGATCAGCGGCCGGTAGGCGGAGAAGAGCAGCCGCCCGTTCTGACGCTTCGCGTTGCAGCTTCGCGCGCGCTTTGGCGCTGGTGACTCCCCGGGAATCCAGCAGTTTGTCGGCCTCGCGTTCCAGCGGATCGAGTTCATCAAACGCCCGCGCCGCCGCAAATCCAAGCGCTGCGCCGGCCTCGCCGGTCGCCCAGACGTCCACCAGTCGGTGCAGCGCGTCTTCGCGAGCCTGCAGCCCGAGTTCATAACGCACCGATCCTGGCGTCGCCGTCTCCGCGCCACGGAACCGACCTCGCTGATATCGGATGACCGGCTCGACCGCGGAGAGCAGCTTCGCCGCAGTCATGATGCCCACGGTCACGCGCGTCCGGCGGAATACGGCTTCAATGACCTCGCTATGGTTGTAGCGCGGCACGATAACACCATCTTTCACGTCGTAGCCGCCAACAATGCGGCTGGCGGGGATGCGCAGGCTGAAAATCGGATCGCCCGTCGAAGAGAGCTGATGCACGAGCTTTCGCGTGGGCGTGCCGCGATCGAATGTGCCGGGATCGCCTTCTTCCAGGATCACCATGCAACTTCCCTTGATCCGATCATCGCCGGAATCGACCGCCGCCGTCACAAAATTGGCGAACGCGATATTGGTGATAAAGCGCCCGCGTTTTTCCACCTGCAGAACCGGCTCTTCTCCTTTTTTCCACTCGGCGATGCGGATTTTTCCGTTGAGCATGCCGGTATCCACGCCGACGTAAGGGATGGGCTCGGTCAGGCAGAATGCTCCCCGCCAGGGTTTGCGATCCTCCCCGGCCTGAGGCGGCGCGGCCAACTGCATGTACTTGGTTTGCTGCTCGGGCGTGCCGCGCTCGTGAATCGGCGCCAAGGCCAGACAGCCGGCCAGGCTGGCGGTTGCGGCCCCGCCGTCCACCCACGCGAGCTCAAACGCTCCCAGCGCCAGCGCCAGGTTCTTCGGGCCCGCGATGAATCCACCGTGCTCGGGTTCCATGAAGACGGCCGTGATCCCGAACTCGTCGAACGCCTTTAGCAGTTCGGCCTTGGCCGGTGTCCAATCATGCGAATTGCGGCCGCCGTTCGCCACCAGACGCGCCACCGGACCGCGGGCCACAGATCGTGCCGACTGCACCAGCATCTGCAGGTCGTAGCGGTCGGCGAATCGCCATTGAATCTGGCGCGCGGCGTCGGAAGGAAGCGTCCGCAGCAGTTCCGGCTTGACGGGGGTGGCAGTGGAGGCCATGGCTTTGCTCCTTTGCTCAGTGGTCGTTCCGATTCTGCCGTCGCATGACCGGCGGGTCTGTGATGTGGGTCATAAGAGCCTGTGATCATGGCACATTCACGATCCGCGACCTGCGTAGCTGCGGTCAGGCGGCAAAATGGCGCCTGGCACGTCGTAAAACGCTGAAGATGCTCCTGTCCGGGGGCTTGTTAATCTCGATCGAAACTCTCAGATTTGCGCTCTGGCGAAAAAAGGGGCAGGTATCCTCTTCAATCTTCAATCCGTGGACAACTGCCCTTTCCTTTTTTACGCGTTCTCGATGGTCTCTTGATTGAGATGCAGGTATCGGTTAGCGTTTGCCCCCAACTGCGTGACCGCGTCCATCACGCACTTCGTTTCCTTTGAAGTGGGCAACCTTATCGAGACGCTTCCCCGGTTCGGGTTTGTCGCCACGGTTTGGCCTTGGGCCGGTATAGCCATGCTCAGGATGGTAGCGGTTATTCACATGGCCTCGGAAGCCTTCAGAGCCATGAAACCACGGGCCAGCGCCAATGAAGATGCCACCCGAAAACCACTCCGGGCCGTAATAACCGTAGGGGGCGCAGTCGTACGGAGCAACGTCATAGTAGCCGTAGGGACATTCAGGCGCGACTCCGATGTTAATGCTTACCTGAGCCTCTGTTTTGGGAGCAGTTGCCATAAAGCAGATTCCAGCAACGGCAGCTAACGCAAGGAACTTAAATCCGTTCATAAATTATCCTCTCCATCGTCGGGGCGGTCATTACCTACCCGCCGTTTACTGTAGCGACTCAGATCATCTTGATCTGAGCAATATTGAACACATACATGTAAGCTTGGGTCACATGCCGGGTAGTTCTTAGAACCGGGGCTGAACATTAGAAAGAACATTAGAAAGGAATGTCGTAGCCTTGCGGAGTCAGCGGCTTAGAAAAGAATGGCTCCTCAGGTAGGACTCGAACCTACAACCCTCCGGTTAACAGCCGGATGCTCTGCCATTGAGCTACTGAGGAGTGGGGGCAACACGCTTGCCTGCGTGCTGAATTGTCAACGAAATCATATCAGAGGCTGCAGCCGATTGGAAACTCGCGAGTCCGAGGCGCGTCGAACGATCAGCAGGCAGCTGTTTCATCGTATCCTCTCACCACCGGTTCTCTCCCGAGAGAGCCAAGATTATTCTTTCGAATCGTGGGCCGCAGGATCATCGTGGGGCATCGCCGCTGCCAGTAGGGCGCGCCCGTGGGCCACTGTTCTGCTAACCTAATCCTCGGCGTCTCGTCCACAACAGGAGTGAGGTATTCATGCTGGGAGGTTCGCGTTTGCTGACTTTTTCCCTGATTCTTCTCATCGGTGTGGTTGCCCTGGTCTGCGCGGAGGATTCCCGGGCCGGGGATTCCACCGCTCCTTCTAGTCCGAGCGGTCCTCCGAAAGCCAAAGTTGTTGCGGTCGAGGACACCGTCCAGGGGCACAAAATCGTCGATCTCTACCGCTACCTCGAAGATCCGAACGATCCCGACACCCAGCTTTACGTCGAGCAGGAACTCAGCTACACGCGCTCCATCCTCGACCCGTTGCCCGGACGCGACAAGATCAATGCGCGTCTTTCGCAATTGCTTGAGATTGGCACCGTCGGAGCTCCGCAGATGGGCGGCAAGTATTACTTCCATACCCGCCGCGAAGGCAACCAGAATCAGCCCATCCTTTATGTGCGCGCGGGATTAAATGACAAAGACCGCGTTCTGATTGACGTGAACAAAATGTCCGCCGACGGCACCGTCGCTCTCGACTGGTGGTACCCGGCCGAAGACGGTAAGTACGTGGCCTACGGGACGTCCGCCAGCGGATCGGAAGAGAGCACGCTCAATATTGTCGAGAGCGCGACTGGTAAATTGTTGCCCGATACCATCGAGCATACCCGCTTCGCCGGTGTGGCATGGGTGAAGGACAGCTCCGCTTTCTACTACGACCGCAATCCCAAGAAAGGCGAGGTGCCGGACGGAGAAGAGGTCTACCACGTTAAGGTTTTCTTCCACCAGATCGGAAGCGATCCCGCCAAGGATCCACTCATCTTCGGCGAAGGCCGCAATCCGCAGGACGTTCCCGGCGTCACTCTCTCCGAAGATGACCGCTGGCTGCTGATTGACGTGGGCGAAGGCTGGACGAAGTCGGAGATGTATTTGCAGGACCTCCAGTCGAAAAATCCTCCGCTCGAAATTACTACCGGTAAAGATTTCCTCTACGGTGCCGAGTTCTTCGAGGGCAAACTCTATATCACGACCAACGAAGACGCGCCCCACTATCGCGTCTTTGTCGCCGACGCGGCCAATCCTAAGCGCGAAAACTGGAAAGAAATAATTCCGCAGACGGATGCCGTGTTGCAGAACGCGAGCGTGACCGGCGGCAAACTCCTGGCGCAGTACGAGCACAACGCGACTTCCGAACTGAAGCTATTTGGGCTTGATGGCAAGAAACTCGCTGACATTCCGCTGCCGGCCATCGGAGATGTTTTCAGCGCCTCCGGACGGTATGACCGCAACGAAATATTTTTTGGATTCCAGTCCTTTACCGTGCCACCTTCGATCTACCGCGTTGATTTAACCGACGTGAAAAGCGCGCCCTGGGCCAAGGTCGACGCGCCCTCCATCGATCCTGCGGCTTATGACGTCCAGCAGGTTTGGTACAGCTCGAAAGACGGCACGAAAGTCCCGATGTTTGTCGTCGGCAAGAAGGGAATCGAAAAGAATGGCAAGAATCCCACCCTGCTGACTGGCTACGGTGGCTTCAACATCTCGATGACGCCGACTTTCAGCCGCAGCATGTATCTCTGGATGGAGCACGGTGGTATCTACGCGGTCGCCAACCTGCGCGGTGGTTCCGAGTTCGGCGAAGACTGGCATCGCGCCGGCATGCTCGACAAAAAACAGAACGTGTTTGATGATTTCATCGCCGCCAGCGAATATCTCATTGCACAGAAATATACCGATAAAGATCACCTCGCCATCTCCGGCGGCTCGAATGGCGGCCTGCTCATGGGGGCAATGATCACGCAGCGTCCAGACCTGTTCCGCGCCGTAGTATGTGCCGTCCCGCTGCTCGATATGCTGCGCTATCAGAACTTCCAGATCGCGAAACTTTGGATCCCGGAATACGGTTCGGCGGAAGACGCCAAGCAGTTCGAGTGGCTCTACGCTTACTCGCCCTATCACCACGTAAAGCCGGGTGGGGAGTATCCCGCCATCCTCTTTATGACGGGCGATACGGATACGCGCGTCGATCCCATGCACGCCAAGAAAATGGCCGCGCTCATGCAAGCCGAAGCCAAGAACGGAGCCAGCAGAGAAAGACCAATTCTGCTGCGCATCGAAACCAAAGCCGGACACGGCCAAGGCAAGCCCGTCACCAAACAGATCGAAGAGAGCACCGATATGTACTCGTTTCTGTTCTGGCAGTTGGGAATCAAACCGTAATCGCGTAGCCCAGGCATTCCTGCTCGCGTAGCTTAGCTCTTGTGGGGATAGGCCTACCCGCCCGTCCAGTTCCCCCTGTGCTCCCCGTGTCCTCTGTGGTTAAATGATGTCGATGGCTACGGAGCAGAAAATTCGCGTCCTCGTTGCGAAGCCCGGCCTCGACGGCCACGACCGTGGCGCCAAAGTGATTGCCCGCGCTCTCCGCGATGCCGGCATGGAGGTCATCTATACCGGCCTGCGCCAGACGCCGGAAATGGTCGTCAATGCCTCGCTGCAGGAAGACGTGCAGGTCATCGGTCTCTCGATTCTCTCGGGCGCGCACAACGCCATCGTCCCGCGCGTGATGGATCTGCTGAAGCAAAACAAGATGGACGACGTGCTGGTGCTGGTCGGCGGCATCATCCCCGATCAGGATATCGAGGGCCTCAAGAAAATCGGCGTAGCCGGCATCTTCCAGCCCGGCACACCCATGGACGACATCGTTAAGTTCATCCGCGGTCATGTAAAGCCGCACGGCGTGCCGGCCGTTTAGTTTGCGACCCAAAGCACCCAGGCCAACCAACTTGTCATCCTGAGCGAAGCGAAGGACCTCTGCATTTCGGCGGACGCAAATACATAGGTCCTTCGCTTCGCTCAGGATGACAGTTGGGGATTTATGTCGTGAATTTACGGGATGCGACACCAGATCGCCAGCTAAGAACCACGCCTCTTACTCCCCCAATAGTGCATCATGTTCTCGTGTCTTCGTTCTTCTTCCGAATCGAGTTCAACGGCCCGGCGCGCATCCTCCGTCTCACGTCGCCCGACGGCACCAACCGCCTCACCCGCGCCTGCGTGCTCGCACTGACCGTCGCCATTGACGAACTGAAAGACGAACTGAAAAAGCAACTCCGTCCACTGATCATCGCGGGCAATCGCCAATTCTTCTCGGTTGGCGCCGACCTGAATGAAATTGCCGCCTTAACCGGGCCCGAAGCCTACCAGTTCTCCGCTATGGGACAAACACTCATGAACGCAATCGCCAGCTATCCCGCGCCCGTCATCGCCGCCATCGAAGGCCACTGCATGGGCGGAGGTCTTGATCTCGCGCTCGCCTGTCACCGCAGGATCGCCGCGCCCCACGCCGTTTTCGGACATCGCGGCGCCGCTCTCGGCCTCATGACCGGCTGGGGAGGCACCCAGCGCCTGCCACGCCTGATTGGGAAGAGTAGAGCGCTGGAGCTTTTCATCGCCGCGGAAAAAATCTCCGCTGTCCAAGCGCTAGAAATCGGAATGGTGGAAGCAATCGCCGACGATCCCGTCGCCGCGGCCCTGCGTCTGCTGCAACCGCCTCGCTGACTTGTGTGGCGCGGACACTCCTGTCCGCGAACGTCGACAGCGCCTAACGTTACGCGAGGGCTACAGCACCAACGACCAGCTCAGAAATGCCCACATCCAAGCCAGATTGAACGCAAACAGCGCCCCGCACAAAAATGCGAAGCGTGTCCGCTCCATCTTCTCCGTCCAATCTCCCATCGTCAGATAAGCCGGATACACTGGCAGCAGATAGCGCGGAGCACCCAGCAACGGCGGCCAACAAGACCGTAAGAGAAGATGCACGATCACGGCTGCTGAAAAACACCTGTCTTCCATCCGCATCCGCCGCCGCGCCGCCACTCCCGAAATGAAGAAAATAATCAGCGCAACCAGACTGATTGCAACCAGTGGGTCGAAGCGTTCCGCCAGCGAACCAATCGCCCGCCACAGCGTCATCCACGGCCTGGCCAGCTCCGTGTTCCAATACATCCGATAAGCCGCCGCCACACTCAGGCGTCCCGTTTGCTGCAACCAGAACCAATATCCCAGCGTTCCGAGCGGAGCGATGGCGACCGGCCATCGTGCCGGGCGCCGCGTCCGCCATGCCATGATCGCCAATGGCACGATCGCCAACGTTCCCGCCGACCGCGTCAACCCGGCGGCAAAAGCGCACGCCGACGCCAACACCCAACGCTCGTCCCGCGCCCAGCCGACGCACCACACGATCAACGCCACCGCCAAAGCCTCGGTGTATCCCGCCAAAAAGAAAAAACTCGCAGGCCACGCTGCCGCCAGCATCACCGTCCGCAGCGGTCGCCCATCTGGAAATTCATTGCGCGCCAGACGCAGCAGTCCCCAGAAATAAAAAAACGCCGCCACCGTCGAAATCAGCAAGGCCGCAGCCATCGGGCCGGCCAGTCCACTCAAGCCCCGAATGAGCCACGGATAAAGAGGATAGAAGACCACTCCCGCCGGCAGATCATAACCGCGCTCGGCGATCCGCAAATACCAAAGCGTATCGAAGCGCTCCCAAACTCCAAGCAACGCATAATGCCAACTGCCCGGCGCAGGCAAG
>Ga0208191_1001384_pt1 | contig 12195 bp, 11 predicted proteins | sample June2015DPH_13_5_FD_184709 | JGI IMG/M metagenome (GOLD analysis project Ga0208191, IMG submission 184709) | Peatland microbial communities from SPRUCE experiment site at the Marcell Experimental Forest, Minnesota, USA - June2015DPH_13_40... | ecosystem: Environmental > Terrestrial > Soil >... | reverse complement strand
CTTTCAAGTTCACTTTGCCTGCCAGTCGTCATGATGAGAAGGGGGGAGCCAGGGCGATGAAGCAATTGCCTCGGGTCCTTCTCGTGGATGACAACCCGGCCGACGCCACTCCAGCGCGGGAGGCGTTGACCGGGGGCAGGTTTCAGAGCTGCAGAATATCAGTCGAAAACCTTTTCTTGTTTACTGGATCTTCTGGATATTTGGAGTGAATATCGATATGGAAATCGAGCTTATCGAGCGCGAGCCGGCCGTACACGGACTCCAGAAAACTCTGACGGAGCGGAAGTCGGCGCGTGATGAATTCACCGACCTCCAAGCTGCGATCGAAGAACTTCAGAAAACGCAGGAAGCACTGAAGGAAAGTCTGGCCGCCACCAGCGAGGTTGCGCGGAAGGATTTGGCCGACCAAAAATTCGCTCTCGATCAGCACGCCATTGTGGCTATGACCGACGTGAAGGGAAGCATCACTTATGTCAATGATAAGTTCTGCGCCATCAGTAAGTACTCCCGCGAAGAACTCCTCGGCCAGGACCACCGCATCATAAACTCCGGCTACCACCCCAAGGAATTCTTCCAGCAGATGTACCGCACCATCGCTCAGGGCGGAGTATGGCGCGGCGAAATTCGGAACCGCGCCAAGGATGGGTCCTTCTACTGGGTCGACAGCACGATTGTTGGATTGGCGGGCGCGGATGGAAAGCTTGACAAGTATGTAGCCATCCGCGTCGATATCACCGAGCGCAAGCGGGCGGAGGAAGTGCGCGAACGCTTGGTGGCCGTGGTCGAGTCGTCCGACGATGCCATTATCGGCAAAACCATGGACGGGACGATCACCACCTGGAATCGAGGCGCCGAGAAGGTGTTCGGCTACTCGTCAGCAGAGGCCGTGGGCAAAACTATTCAGATGCTTGTGCCACCGGAACGCGCGAATGAGGAACGGGACATTCTGGCGCGAATTGGGCGCGGTGAGAGCGTTGATCATTTCGAAACCGTTCGTGTCCGGAAGGATGGCAAAGGCATTGACGTCTCGGTAACGATTTCGCCGATCAGGGACAGCAGCGGCGCGATTGTTGGCGTTTCAAAAGTTGCGCGTGACATCTCCGAGCGCAAGCGCGCCGAACAGAGACTTGCGGACAAAGTGGAAGAACTTGCCCGTTCCAACCGCGATCTGGAGCAGTTTGCCTATGCGGCCTCGCATGACCTGCAAGAGCCGCTGCGCATGGTGGCATCCTATACGCAGCTGCTGGCTGAGCGCTATGGCGGCAAACTCGACGAAAATGCCGATAAATTCCTTGGCTATGCGCGCGAGGGGGCTTTGCGCATGCAGGTCCTGATCCGGGATCTGCTGACTTTTTCGCGAGTGGTGCAGGCCGGTGTTCCTCGCAAGAACGTCGATTGCGATGTGGCGCTGGAAGAGGCTCTGCAAAGTCTGACCGCCGCGATCGAGGAGAGCGGTGCGGTCGTCACCCATACAGCGCTTCCGAACATATGGGCCGATCAAACTCAGATCGCGCAGGTCTTCCAGAACCTGATCGGGAATGCCATCAAGTTTCACAACGGAGCGCCGCCGCAGTGCGCCGTAAGCGCCGAGAAATCGGGTTGCAATTGGTTGTTCAGCGTGAGTGACAAAGGCATCGGCATCGCGCCCGAATACGCGGAAAACATCTTTGTCGTCTTCCAACGCCTGCATGCCCGGAGCGAATACCCAGGCAACGGCATTGGTCTGGCCATTTGCAAGAAGATCGTCGAACACTACGGCGGCACGATTTGGGTGGAGTCGAAAGTGGGACAGGGTTCCACTTTTAAGTTTACCTTGCCCGCTGCTGCTCCCGAAGAAGAAGGGCATGCGCGATCATGAAAAAAGTTTGCATCATCCTTCTGGTGGATGACAATCCCGCCGACGTGGACTTAGCCCGCGAGGCGCTGCGGGGAAACTTTCATCGCGTCCAGGTGGAAAGCGTGGGGGATGGCGAAGAAGCGATGTCCTTTCTCAACCGGACGGGGATCCACGCGGAAGAACTCCGTCCCGACCTGGTGATCCTGGACCTGAATCTGCCGAAGAAAGACGGACGAGTGGTATTGGCGGAGGTCAAAGGGGACACGGATCTGCACACCATCCCCATCGTGGTGTTCAGCACCTCGCACTTGATGTTGGATATTGGGCGCAGCTACGAACTGGGCGCCAACTGCTATGTCAGCAAGCCCGGCAATCTGAAAGATTACCTCTTAGCGGTGCAGTCGATCGAGCAATTCTGGTTCGGCTCCGCGAGCCTGCCACGAAAGGAAAAATAATGGAACACGAACCTGCGCGCGTTTTACTGATCGAGGACAACCCCGGAGACGCGGACCTGGTACGCCTACGGCTGGTAGAAGGCAAAGCCGCGGTCCAGGTGAACTGCGTTCCCCGCCTCTCCGACGCTCTCGCCTGTCTGGAGGCGGAAACACCCACACTCGTGCTGCTCGACTTGAACCTTCCCGACAGCCACGGCGCAGAAACCTTTCGCCGGATCATACAGAAGGTTCCGGACGTCCCGGTGGTGATCCTTTCCGGTCAGGACGATGAGACGCTGGCCATCAAAGCCGTTCACCTAGGCGTTCAGGACTACCTGGTCAAAGGCGATATCACCAGCAAACAACTGGAGCGTGCCCTCCGCTATGCGGTGGAACGGCAGGGGCTGCTGCGCTCTCTGGATATCGCCCGCAAACAGCAACTTGAATTCAAGAACCAGTTTCTGTCCCACGTTTCGCATGAGTTGCGCACACCGCTGGCCTGCATTCACCAGTACGTCACGCTCCTTTTGGACGGGTTGGCTGGTCCCATGGCGCCAGACCAAACTGGTCACCTGAAGACCGTCCTCAAGAGTGTGAATCAATTGCACGCCATGATCCGCGACTTGCTCGAAGCCACCCGCGCCGAAAGCGGTAAGTTGCGCGTCGAACCGCGCTGCATCGATATCGGCGAACTGATTCAGCAGGCGGTCGCGATGATGCGGCCCGCCGCCGCCGAAAAACACATTGGCCTCGAAGTTGGGTTGGACCAGACCATCCCCCTCGTTTATGCCGATCCCGACCGCACTCTCGAAGTCCTCGTCAACCTGATCGACAACGGAATCAAGTTCACCCCACCTGATGGGTCGGTGGTCGTGAAAGCCGCGATGGTGGAGACCGATCCGACCTCCGTCTATCTCTCAGTCAGCGACAGCGGCCGTGGCATCCCTCCAGAGGCGCTTCCGCGGGTTTTTGAGCGTCTCTACCAGGACCCCAACGCGGTGGACGGTAACCGGACTGGCCTCGGTCTGGGGCTCTACATTGCCAAAGAAATCGTCACTTTCCACGGCGGGAGGATGTGGGTTGCAAGCCAATCCGGAAGCGGCAGCACATTCTCGTTTACCTTGCCGCTCTATTCCCTGGCCAAGCTCCTGCTTCCGGTGATCACTCACAGGGGACGTTTGCGGGAGGACATTGTGCTGGTCCGGGTAGAGCTGACCCCACTGTCCAAAGCACTGCGCGGAAGCTGGAAAGAAGCCTGCCAGCGGTGTCTGGAGCGCCTGCGCCTGTGCATCTACGTGGACAAGGATCTGGTTCTTCCACCCATGGAAGCCAGCGGCGCCGTCGAAACATTTTTCGTGGTCGCCTCCACCGACATGAAGAAAGTCAGCATCATGATGGACCGCATTCGCGACCAAGTCGGCGCGCTGCCTAAGTTGAAAGCCAGCGGCACTTTGCGCGTGACGGCCGAGATGATTCCTGTCCCGCCCGCCGCCGACCCGAGGACCGTGGAACAACAAGTTTGGAGCGTTGCCGATTCTGTCGCCGAAATTATTCAGCAGGGTCTTTGGAGCAGACAACACTTCATCGAGAAGGAGAACCAGAATGCGCACTGAGAATCCCAGCGAGGAGCAGCCCATGAATCGAGCGAAAATTATGGTCGTGGATGACGATCCCGATCTCAGACAGGCCCTGAGTTTGCGCCTACAAGCCAATAACTTCGATACCGTGAATGTTGGTGACGGTTATTCCGCCATCGCCATGGCTCAGCAGGAGCAGCCCCACCTGATCATCCTCGATCTCGGCCTGCCGGCGGGCGATGGTTTTGTCGTGCTGAAAAACTTGCAACAGTATCCGGCGCTTTCAATCATCCCGGTGATCGTTCTTACGGCCCGCGATCCCGATTCCACTGAAAAACGTACCCTGGAATCGGGCGCCGTCGCTTTTTTCCAGAAGCCGGCCGACAACGAGGAGTTGCTGGGAGTGATTCGCGCTTGCCTGCAGACTGGATGCGGCGGAGGCTTGCCATCATAGCGCTCCCCGATCCTCAGCGGTCCTGGTCACGGAAGGAGAGCGATATGCATTTAGACAGCCGGTGGACGGCGGCCCGTTCCGGGGCGTACAACGTCCGTCGTCGGGAACCACGCTATGTTTCCAGCATCCCAGTGACGCTACAGCGCTTCTTGCGCTTCGGACCATTCATCACTCGCGGTGTGACCCTCGATATCAGTATGCGAGGAATGTCGGCGCTGGTCTGTGGTGCGCCGCGCGTAGGCGAAACCGTGGTGATTACTCTATCGCTGCCCGACGCCAAGATCGAAATGCTGGCGACTGTCCGCCACAGCAGTGATGCCCGGTCTGGATTTGAGTTCTACCCTTTGTCTACGGTTGCCCAACAGGGAATTCAGGACTGGATACGGGAACTGAAAAAGCACGAAGAATTGTTGTTCCCCTATCCGTATGCACCTGCGGCCAAGGCTGGCAGCGACTAAAGCGGCGGACTGCAGTTCGCTCACTCGGCTGGCAGCGCCATCCCCTGAATGTTCCACGAGATGTGGTAGACGGCACTGTTGGTGGCGAGAATGGCCGACTTGCCGGGCGCGAACGCCAGTCCGACCAAGCCCTGGCCGGAGACTTCGAGGTTGGCCTTGCCTTGGGGCGTGATCTTCACGATGCCGCGCTTTCCGGCAAGAGAAGCGGCGACATAAACATTGCCCTCGATATCAAGAGCCAAGCCCTGCGGACGTCCCAAGCCGCGGTAGAACACGGATACGGTTCCGTGTGGGTCGACTTTGTAGACGCAGTCAAAGCTCGAAGTGCTGGGGCAAGTGACGAACATATCGCCGTGGGGACCGAAGGCGATGTGATAGGCGGAAACGCTCGGCTCCAGCGTCGCGAACACAAAAATCTGCCGGTCGCGAGCGATCTTGAAAATGGTTCCGCTGCGGTCGCCGACGTAGAGATTCTCCGCGGCATCGAAGGCAATCCCGGTCGCGATCCCCATGCCTTCGGCATAGGACGACACTGTCCCGTTCGGCGTCACCTTGTACACGGCCTCGTCATGCCGCGAAGAAACGTACATCTGTCCTTCGCGGTCGAAGGCAATCGAAGTGGCGTTCATCATGTCGCTGAGAAAAGGCGTAACGTTGTAGTTCGTGTCGATCTTGAAGATCGATACCGGAACTTTTTGTCCGCGCGAACCGGAGAAAGTCACATAGATATTGCCTTCGCGGTCGAGCGCAGGATTGGTAACCGGATGAAGGTTATCGGCAACGGGGGCTGCAACCTTAATGGAATGGGCATTGCTCACGTGCCCGTTGGTGCCCACCCCGTTCGTGCTAACTGTGACCGGTCCTGAAGCTGCTCCCTCGGGCACGCGGGCCACCAGGAAATCATCGGAACTGATTAGCACGGAGCCTTCGATCTCGCCGAAGTGCACGCTCGGGCGGCGCAACTCGTGCGGACGCAGATCCTTTCCGATGATACGAACCTCGCCTCCGGGCAAAGCGAAACTAGGCGCGACCGCTTCGATGTGCGGCTTGCCGTTGACGTTCTTCTTTCCTAACAGGCGGTCGGAGATGCTCATGAGTTTATTCCGGCGGGGGCCCGGCTATTTGATTAACGACTACTTCGTTAGAACTCCAAAGTGTAACAAGAGATGCATGACGGCGAGCGCATAAAGTCCCGCTGCCAAGTCGTCCACCACAATGCCGGTGCCCTCGGGCAGCCGTTCCAGCCGCCGAATTGGAAACGGCTTCCAAATATCGAAGACACGGAAGAGTATAAGGCCCGCGAGAAAGGTTTTCCAAGCGAGTGGGACGGCGATAAGCGTAACCAGTTGCCCCGCAACTTCATCAATGACGATGAATTGCGGATCCTTCAAGTCGGCGGCGCGCGCGACGCGAGTGGCGGCGGGAACTCCGATGAGGGTGACAACGGCGGCTGCGATGATCGTTGCCCAGGCACGGCTCGCGACCGGAATCCGCGAACTTGCCAACGCCCAGATGAGAACCGTGGCTACCGATCCCCAGGTGCCGGGGCCGCGTTTGAGGCATCCGGCGCCGAAGAAAGTCGCGACCAGAGTAGCCCAGAGGGGGGCGCGGGGGCGAGACGCCCCCGCGACAGCCGGCGGGACGCCGGCGCTACGGTCGTCCTGCGCGGGTTCGGGCTTGGGTTTCAAGGCTAGTCTTCCTCATCGTGGACGTTGTCGGGTATTGCCTGTTCGGCGTCGTTGACCGGCGACGAAATCACGTACGCGCCGCTTGCCCACTTGCCGAGATCGATCAGGCGGCAGCGCTCGCTGCAAAAAGGGAAGTCCGGGTCAGCGGCGTTTGCCGGCTTCTTGCAGATCGGACAGCGGAGTTTGATGGGGCGCTTGCGCGGCATAAAGTTACAGGGAATATCAAACGATTTCCGCCACTAAATCATAATCGTGCGCCGCCGTGATGCGGCAGCGGTAAAACTCTCCCTCTTTTGGCTCGTTTCCGTCGGGATAATCGTTGACGAAAACTTTGCCGTCAATCTCCGGCGCGTGCATGAATGTTCGGCCTTCGAGCAGAAGGTCAGACTCGGTCGAAGCGCCTTCCAGCAGCAGATCGAATTCGCGCCCGACCAGCAATTTCTTCTTCGCCCGGCTGACCTTTTTCTGGATCGCCATCAGCGACTTGCGGCGGCTCTCGATCTCACGCGCAGAAAGTTTCTTGTCCTGATCGAAGGCGCCCGCACCTTCCTGGTCCGAGTAGCCGAAGGCGCCCATCCAGTCGAAGGCCGCCTCCTTCACGAAGCTGCAAAGCTCCTCGAATTCTTTTTCGGTTTCGCCCGGGAAGCCGACAATGAATGAAGTCCGTAAAGTAACGTCGGGGATTACGCGGCGCATTTTCTCGATTGAGCGCAAGAACAAGTCAGTGCCGCCGCCCCGCTTCATGCGCTTCAGAACCGTCGCCGAAGCGTGCTGCAGCGGTACATCAATGTACGAACAAATATTGTCGTGGGCGGCGACCGTCGCGAGCAGTCGCCCCGTGATTTTATTGGGATAAGCGTAGAGGAAGCGAATCCACCGCAGTCCTTCAACGCCCGCGAGCTTTTCCAGCAGCACGGCTAGGCCATCTTTCAGTTCAAGGTCTTCGCCGTAGCAGGTGGTGTCCTGTCCGATGAGCGTGATTTCGCGCACGCCAGATTGCACCAGTCGCTCGGCTTCGGCAATGACGGATTCGAAACGTCGCGAGCGAAACTGTCCCCGAAGCTGGGGAATGATACAGAAGCTGCAGGGATGATCGCAGCCTTCGGCGATTTTGATATAGGCCGAATATCCAGGCGTAGTCAGCACGCGAGGCGTGTGGTCGTCGTAAAGATAGTTGGGCAGGTCGGCGACCGCTCCGTCCCAGGAATCACGCGCGAAGCGCCCCTGTCCGCGGCGATGATCGCCCTCGGGCCGCGAGGTCGTGATGTCCGAAGTTAAGGCGTTCGAAGATAGCGTGTTTGAACTTAGAATGTTGAATGGACCTGGCGTCCGCGGTGGTTCGGCGACTCCGGCAGCGGCAAGAATTCTTTCCAATTCGCCCGTACCGACGACCGCGTCCACTTCAGGAATATTCTTTCGGATCTCATCGCGAAAACGCTCGACCAGGCAACCGGCAACCACCAGTCGCTTCGCCTTGCCGCCCGTCTTCGTTTCGTGGCAGGTTTTGTGGCGAGCCATTTCGAGGATCGTATCGATGGATTCCTGTTGCGCGCTGCCGATGAATGAGCAGGTATTCACCACGATGACGTCGGCGTCCTCTGCGTTGGGAGTAAGCTCAGCACCAGCCTGGGCCAGCATGCCCATCATCACCTCGCTATCGACGAGGTTCTTGGGGCAGCCGAGGCTCACAAAACCTACCTTGGCCGGGGCAGTCGGCCCCGAAATCGCGGATATGCTTTTGTTTACGGACACAGGGAAATGATCAGCAGGAAACAGACCTAGACAATTTTAGCATCCGGCATTGCCATATCCGCATCCGACCCGCCCGGACGCCGGAACCCAAGCATCAAAGAGGATATATATGTTTTCCGCCAATCTGGGCGGCCTGTGCTAATCTTGTCGAAACAAAAACTACATCCTCAATACTCCGGAGGAGAGATGTCGGCTAAACGTCTAGCAGTTCTGGTTATGCCAGTTTTGTTTCTGGTTTCCAGCGCGTTGGCGCAAGTAAATGAAATTTCCGTCACATCGGGGCTAACCTTCGTCAGCACCCAGACTGTGCCGAGTACCGGTCTCCCGATTCATTTCGGAAACTCGTCGGGAACTGTGACGGTCAATTATGGCCGCCTGCTGGTGACTCACAAGATTTTCGGGCTTTACGCGGAATTGCCCGTAGCTTTCGTTCCGGGGATGAAGCTGAACTATTATTACGACCAGATTCCTAAGCACCTCGGGGCAGTGTTTGCAACCCCTTCCGTGCGTTTGAACATTTTTTCCGGCGACTCCGTCACTCCCTGGGTTAGCGTAGGCGGCGGCTATGGCCGCTGGCGGGAATCCTCTAATCTCGTTTGGTACGGACCGAATCCTGGGCCGACCGGGACCAATACTGGCGTCGTCCAATTCGGAACTGGACTGGATGTGTGGGTTTGGCATGGCTGGGGTGGGAGGTTCGAAGCGCGCGATTTCTACGCCGGAGCGCCCGACCTGAATGTTGATACCGGGAGAAGCCGTCAACACAACTACTACGTAGGTGTCGGCGTCATGCACCGCTTCTAGCCGGCAGCGGCGCGGTCCGCCGTTTTTCTGGAATCAGCCGTTTCGGCAGCGCTGATGTCATTGAAAAGCTCGGGCAGGCTTTGGGCGTCGTCCACCGACTTGCCGAAACGCGCAGATTCGTAAGCGCGCGTAAACCTCGCGACCTTCTTCTGCAGTACCGCTTCATGAATGGCCGCGACGAAATCCAGCGGCGTTTGCGACGGCGACTTGCGCCAGCCAAGCCGTGCCATTCGACCCACCATCCGGTCATACCAAAGAGCAGCCGATTCGCGCGGGGCACGCTCCGGATGCGCTCGCAGACTACGGTTACGCAGCCCGCTGACCAGGCGCCGGAGATTCAACAGCGCAATCAGGATTGCCACGAACGCGACGATCCCGCCCAGCCATCGCACCGGAAAATTGGTAAAGTGCTCGTGCGCGCGCCGCGCCAACTGCAGCATGGCGCGATGCTGACGCTCAATCCACCGGCGAGCCTCGTCAAAGAACTGCCGGCTGCTGGTAGCCGCATCCTTCCCTAAAGTGCGTTGGTGGCTGACATCGTAGTTGACAACCCATTCGCGCCAAAAAGATGCAGCCGCATCCACATAGAGCCGCATCCGCGACCAACCGGTTCGTATCGGCAGGCTTCCCGCCGGAGTCGGATCAAAGCTGATCCAACCCGATTCGGGGAAGTAAGCCTCGACCCACGAATGGGCATCGCTGGCTCGCACCACATACTGGCCGGTGAGGTCATTGTATTCGCCCCCGCGGAACCCCGTCACAATTCGCGATGGGATGCGCAAAGAGCGCAGCATCACCGCCATCGAACTGGCGAAATACTCGCAGTGACCTTTCTTCCTCTCGAACAGGAAATTGGTCAGTGGGTCCCGCGGCAGACTTCGGGGCAGTTCCAGCGTGTATCCGAAGTGTGTCGATAAATACTGTTCCAATGCGACTGCCTTGTCATAGTTGCTGGGAGCGGGCGCGGTGATTTCCTCCGCCAACTCCGAAATGCGAACATCGAGCGGCGGCAGTTTCAGGTACGGGTCCATGCCCGCGGGCGCGGTGTTCGCCGCCAGCCGAAGCTCGTCGCTGTCGATCTCGGTCAATTGCGACACGGCTTCGTAGCGATTGATCGGGTGGTCGGCATCGAGGTCATAGACAGCTCCCCCGGCGTCCGTACTCACTTGCCGAAAATTTCCCGTAAGACTCTGCGGCCGCTCCGCCAGAAAAAAAACATTGCTTCCAATCGGCTGCATCAGGACGCGATAACGAATAGATCGGCCCGCGACCGCCGTTGCGCCACGCGAGTCCACCAAAGGCGCCAGCCGATAGCTTCCATCTCCCACCGGCCGCACCTGGGTTTGCTCAAACGAATTCGACCAGACTCGGCCGTCAAAAGCGCTCAGCGCAATCCCACGCCACTTCAAGTCGTAAGCGCCTTGCAGATCGTTCTGGATCTCGATGTGCATGACGACAGCACTGGACTGTTGAATCTGGCCGATACGGCCCAGTTGCACGCGATCCGTGAAGCCAGTGGAGACATCGCTGGTCGGAGTGTAGGCGCTCAGGTAGCGTGACGAAACGCGGGGAAGAAGAAAGAAGATCAGAAAACTGCCGGCCAGGATCATCAGCATGAGCGCCGGAGCGAGCGCCAGCAGTCCGTAGACCATGCGCTGGGTTTGAGAAGCAACGCCTGGAGAGGTGACGCCCGGAGAAGCAACGCGTGGATCTTGTGCGTGAGTTTGCTCGGCGGCGACCGAGTGCCGCATTTCCATCAGCACAAAAGTGATGACTGCAACCAGCAGGAAAACCGCAAAAGAAAACAGAAACACACTACCGACGGTGAGCACGGCGGCGGCCAGCACCATCAGAAACGAAAGTACCGCGAGCATGTAGTGGTCGCGCGTCCGCTGCAACGAGAATAACCGGACGACCATGGCGAAGAGCACCAGGTGAACGGTCGCTGCCAGAAAGCGGCGCGAAAGAAAGAAGTAGTCGGCGAAGTAGATGAGGACGTAAATCAGCGTCAGGAAAGTGGTCCAGCGTTCCGGGATAGCAAACTCGCGCCGCGTCAGAAGTTGGAATCCGCGGAAAGCCAGTGCCAGCCCCACCAGCACCACTGCCGGCAGATCCAACCCGCCGGTCGAAGCCAGAGTGCCGAAGCCACTGAGCACGAGCAGATAAAGTGCCACATTAAAGGAGCGCTCGATGGCCTTGGCCATTGCGATCCCGCCCGGGTTGATGGAGGCGTCAGTCACAGAAGCTTCTATTCTTGGCGAAACCAGCGCGGAAGGGAAGTGTCCGGGGTAACAAAATGATCTTTGGCCGAAATAGCGCAGTTTTGCTGGCTGCCCGGAGCGAAGTTGCAGCGCAATCATGCAAAGATACTACGATCCTGAGGTAAGCTCGGTGGCGCGGCCAGTGCAACTGGAGGTGCGCAAGCGCTACTGACGCCACCACCCCGTGATGGTTACTGCTGTCGATCCAAGCTTTCTGGTGGAGAGCCGGACGAGACGCCTGTCCCTCCGCCGTATGACTTATCACGCAGTCACGGTACTGGCTCTAGCGAACCTGGACTAAGATATCCCCCATGAGCGTCCGCCGCATCGCCGAGTCGATTCTGGACGCCGAAGAGCGCTTTGAAGGCTTCGAAAACCTGATGCCGTTCAAAGTGCAAAACATTCTTCTCGTGTCCAGCCTCTATGATTCCTTCATCCTGCGCGAAGACGGGCGCCTCAATGAGCTGCTCATCGACGAATCGCTCGATCTCAACCTGCAACAAATCCCGGGAATCACGCACGTTTCTTCCTGCGCCGAAGCGGCAGCGTTGGCCCGCTCTCAGCCCCAATTCAACCTGATCGTGACCAACCTTGCGGTCGGCGACATGAACGCTGCGCAACTGGCGCGCGAGGTGAAGCAGGCCGGGCTCGATGTTCCCGTAGTTGTGCTGGCCTATGACTATCGCGAGATCAAGAATTTCGTGGCGCGGAATCCAGTCACCGAGATCGAACGCGTTTTTCTGTGGCAGGGCAATGCCCGCATCCTGATTGCGATCGTCAAGTACATCGAGGATAAACGCAATGTCCTGCACGACACGCGGGCCATCGGCGTGCCGGTGCTGCTGGTGGTGGAAGACAACATCCGCTATTACTCGTCGTTCCTGCCCGTGATCTATACCGAGCTGATCAAGCAATCGCGGCGCGTGATTC
>Ga0208191_1001382_pt1 | contig 12214 bp, 10 predicted proteins | sample June2015DPH_13_5_FD_184709 | JGI IMG/M metagenome (GOLD analysis project Ga0208191, IMG submission 184709) | Peatland microbial communities from SPRUCE experiment site at the Marcell Experimental Forest, Minnesota, USA - June2015DPH_13_40... | ecosystem: Environmental > Terrestrial > Soil >... | reverse complement strand
CGGCAGGCCAATCGCGGTGCCTCGATTGGTGAAGTCACTGTCTACCATACGCAAGTATGGGTAGGCTGCTTCCAATCTTGCCGCCGACACACACCGTTTCACGAGAACGCCCAACAGTTTCCCTTTCGGGGTTAAGACCTCGGCACTCTCTTCTATTAGCGTGCCGTAGTGCCGCTCGTCCATTCGATAGCGCTCTTTGCGTGCCTTGGAAGCCGCAACTTCCGCCTTGAACGCCTTCAGCTCAGCCGCCGACATTTCACTGGATAGATGTACTTGTTTCATGGCTCTTCTCCTCCTGCCTGCTGCTAGTGTTCGCGGCCTGGTACCACGCGAGAAACTGGTCACTGAGGGCGGCATTGGAAAACGATTGCAGCCACGTGGTAAAGCCTCCGACATCGGACTTAGGAACATAGATACCCTTGCACCGGAACGGCACATAAGTGTGGGTATGGCTGGTGTCCAAGGTTGCCGGTTGGTCGTCGGGAATGCCAACCACAGGGTCGGCAGGGGACGGCGCACCGTCAAGGTTCATGGGCAAGGACTCTGGCTCCGCGTTTGACCGCCCGGGCGTAGAACCTGCAAGCTTCTTACGTTTGTGCGAACGCTTGGGCTTGCCCTCGGCCTCGGCCATTAATTCATAGGCGGAGGTTGCGCTCTTGAACCCGAAGCCCTCCGGGCGTGGGGCAAAAAGCATAGCTGTGAAGGTGCCCGTGCCGTACTTTGCCAATTGAGCCTGGGCCTTGAGGAGCAATTGGCCCTGCCTAATTCGGTTCGCCTCACCCGCGTCCCAGGCGGCGAAAAAAGCTAGCCGGGTTTCTTGGACGGCGGCGGCCGTGGCCTCGTCCATTAGCTGGCCGTCAGTCGCCTCAACGGCAGGGGTCGGCGTGTTGCCGCCTGCTTCGGCCAGCGCCGGCCTCCCGTCCCCTTCATCCTCGAGAAACACTAACCGATTGCTCGGCGTTGCGACGGGGGTTGGGGGCATACCGCCTGCCCCCGTTCCCGAATTTTCCGTCACTTCCATCATCTACTGCCTCCGCCGGGGCCAGCCTTAAGTGCGCTGTGCCCTCGAAGGTCAGTACCGAAGACGGCGCTGCTATTCGATTTTCCTTTTTTATCAATTGCTTAGCTTGATTTTATGGACTCTGCCAATTAAAATAGCCCCGTGACGCGCTTCGCGAAGTTCACCAACAAGCCGAAATTTTTCGACCAGGACCACGAACGACGAAAACAGCTAGGCGAATTGCTTCGGCGTGCTCGTCGGCAGGCGCATTTGACGCAGGCAGCTGTGGCGCGAACGCTCGGTTACCAGGGACAATCCGACATTTCAAATATCGAAAACACCAAGCGAATCCTTGATCCCATCGAACTAGAGAATTTCGCCCACCTGTATGGGAAATCCCTAAATGACTTTGCAACTTGGCGGAACGACCAGCCGAGCACAGAACAGTTGCGCGAGAGGGCGAAGCGCCACCACACAGCAGCTCTGGCGTTTCAGCATCGCTACTACAAGAAGAGCGAATATAGAAGATAGAAGGGGTGGGGCTGGGTAGGCTAAGCCCCCGCTTTGGTCACTGCTGCCTTCTGCTCCGGCCAGCCGTTCGCCCGGAAATTCGATGCTCACCGAGGCTCTCGCTAACGAAAATTGTCGACCAACTGCCGAAGCCAGTATCAGTACCTCGGAGCACGACAATGGACCCTGAAGTATTTCTAGAACCCTTTGTAGATGCCGCTCGTGCGGCAGATTTTCTCAGCATCACTCCTCGCCGCCTTCTTGATATGGCACGTGGGCAAGAACTCCCCGCTCACCCACTCGGCTCCGGCAGGCGCAAGACGTGACGATTCCTGCTGAGCGAACTTCACAATTACATCCGTACTGGCTCCGCTAAGAAAATGTTTACGGAGAGAGCGACACGCGGTATGGTTCGCGCCAAGGCAGTCCCCGGTCGTGTAGCGAAATAAGGAGACCACATGGCGCGTTATCAAAGGGGATGGTTACGGGTTGTAGAACGCAAGCAGGGCCGCAGGTGGCAGCTGCGGTACAACACGGTTGACCCGGCGAACGGGAAGAAGAAAGAGCGGACGACGATCATCGGCTCGCTTGCGGACTTCCCCACCGAGTCAGCGTGTTGGCGCGAGGTTGACCGTCAGCGGCTCAACGAACAGATCAACCAACCCCGGAGCGGTGACAAGCTCCGGTTTCGTCAGATTGCCGATTTCTACCTGAACCATAAAGTCTTCGGCGAACTGGCCCACACGACGCAATACCTGCACAAGCACGTCATCAATGACTACCTCGTTGCTCGTTGGGTAGATGAATTTGCTCTCGAACTACGAGGCCTTGCCGTTGAGGAGTGGCTGCACTCGCTCAGCAAGGACGAAGGCGGTGAACTGGAAGGGCCGACCTTAGGCAAGATCAAGCAAGTCCTGATGGTGGTCTTGCGGCATGCTGAAAAGTACGGGCATCTGCCGACAGGATTCGCAACCGAGTTGGGGAACCAGATCAGCATTTCAACCTCCTCCGATTACGAGGCTGTGATTCTGACGCCAGAGCAGACGATGACCATCCTTTCTTATATGCGTCAGCCGGAGCGTACCCTTACGCTCTTGACTGCCGCTACCGGGTTGCGGTGGTCGGAAATCGCCGGACTTCAGTGGCAGGACATTGATTGGGCAGGGAACCGCATCCACCTACGGCGAACGTTCATAGATGGCAAGACGACGGAGCGTCTCAAGACGAAGAAATCCAAGTCCGCCGTCGCCATGGCTCCGCTGCTCGCTCGCTTCCTCAAGGAGTGGCAACGGGAGACGCCGCTGTACGCTGCACCCACGGATTGGGTCTTCGCCTCCATTAAGGAGAAGGGCCGAATCCCTCGTGTGGGAAATATGCTGGTGTCCGATTACCTGCGTCCGGCTGCTGTCAAAGCCGGGGTTCTCCGCGTAACGGAGGACGGCATGGTGTACGATGCCAGCGGAAGTGCGGTGCGTCGGTTCGGATTTCACAACCTCCGGCATTCGCTGAGCACCGCGCTCATCACGGGCGAAAAACAGGACCCACGCACGGTGCAGGACATGATGCGTCACAGCAACAGCAGCACCACGCTCGACCTGTACACGCAGTCAACGATGGAACAGCGGATTACGGCTCAGGAGTCGCTTCTGAATCGGTTCGTTCCGAACGGGTTGGTGAATTGAACGGTACGGAGAACGGTACGAGATTTTTCAGTGGACCGAGCTAAGGTATAATCGAATCAATTAGTAGGCGCGTAGCTCAGTTGGTTAGAGCGCTACCTTGACACGGTAGAGGTCAGGAGTTCGAGTCTCCTCGTGCCTACCATTTTTTTCATAGACTTACAATTCACCAACAGAGTCAAACTCCCGATTCGGCTCCCGAACAAGCTTTTCCAGCACACCGCCCTGAGCCACCAACTTGTCCTTATTGATCGCGTGGCGCAAATATCCAGAGTAGTGCTACTCAGTTCGAGGGAGCCGACATCTTCATGAAATCAATTTGAAAGCCACAGGCCCTAGCCGGGTTCGCCCGGTTGTGGCAAGCTGTAGGCATGGCAAAAAAGCGTACAAAAGCCGATAGAGCAGAGCGTCAATCCAATCAACTGGAAAAGAGAGCAGACACCCGCCCAGAGCAAACGCCTAAGAAGCCCCAGGCCCGCGAGGACTTCAGCCAAGTCGCTGCGCGGATCGTGACGCGGAAATCATAACCGTGGTGATGCCTTTGGCTCTGGTGGCTAGATTTTTCGCCGCAAAGCGCATAGATAGGGGCTCTTTGCCAAAACTGATTGGGTTGCCGATACTCGCGGGAGTCTGGCTTCTCGGCGGTTTTTCAATCTTTGGTCAAGCGAGGGGAGGGGCTATGTCTTTCCAGATTTCGAACACCGCTTTTTCCAGCGGCGGAACGATTCCGAAGAAGTTCACATGCGACGGTCCTGACGTTTCTCCGCAGTTGAGCTGGAAGGAGGCACCCGCGGCGACACAGAGCTTTGCGCTCATCATGTACGATCCTGATGCGCCAGCAGGTACTTGGGTCCACTGGGTGTTATACAACCTCCCTGCAAACACGAGAGGACTGCCGGAGGGGATGGAAAAACAGGAACAGCTTGCCACCGGAGCGCGGCAAGGACGCAACGACTTTCGCAAGATCGGCTATGGAGGTCCATGTCCTCCGCCGGGCACGCCACACCGCTATTATTTCAAGCTGTACGCGCTTGACACAAAGCTCGACCTGAAGGCCGGAGCCACCAAACCAGACCTCGAACATGCCTTGAAGGGCCATATCCTGGGTGAAACGGAACTCATGGGACGCTATGGCCGTTGAGTTCTCCGAGGATTGCGCAGCTCTCACCCCCGGCAACTTCTGCCGTCTGCCCTGCGAGAGAAGTCTCGGGAAATATTAACCTTCCTTTAACAGAGCATTCACACCGCCTTCACACCACCTTCCTAGAATCGCTGGTCGCTACCAAACGGTAACTAAAGGTATTTGACGGGAAAGCTGTCTCTCCCCGGGCAGGAGGCTTTATGCGGCCAAGTTGCTCGTCACACAGCGCGCCATTCGCTTTGCCGGCCACATCCCGCCAGGAGCCAACCTCTTCCGGTCAAGGTACTGGTTCGCAAGGAGATTAAGTCAATGAAACCGAAGCACTCATGCTGCACTCTCTTCAAAATGTCAATCCTGTCGGCACTTTGCGCGCTCTTGGGAGCGGTGGCGTTCGCCCAAGGTGGACACGGAACCATCAGCGGACGCGCCGTGGACAGGGTTGGCGCCGTGCTCGATGGCGCGCGAGTGAGGTTGCAACCTGGTGACTTTGTGACCGCCACCGATGGCCAGGGGGAGTTCAATTTCATTGGGCTCGCGCCCGGCAACTATACCCTCACCATCTCTTATGTTGGCTTCACGGATTTCACGAAGCAGGTCACGGTCGCAGCCGGGAAGGCAGACCACATCGAAGCCAAGATGGATGTCTCCGCCAAGAGCGAAGAGGTCACGGTGGTTGCCGATCGCCCGCACGGCGAGGCTGAGGCCATCAACCGCCAGCGTACTTCTGACAACATTCTTCAAGTCTTGCCGTCCGACGTGATCACCGCCCTGCCGAACGCGAACATCGCCGACGCCGTTGGCCGACTGCCCAGCGTAACTCTGGAGCGCGACGAGGGCGAAGGCAAGTACGTCCAGATCCGAGGAACCGAGCCCCGCCTGAACAACGTGACCATCGACGGGATTACCATTCCCGCGCCTGAAGACAACGTGCGCCAGGTGAAGCTGGATACCATACCCGCGGACATCGTCGAGTCGGTCGAAGTCAACAAAACGCTGTCTGCCAATCAGGATGCTGAAGCCATTGGTGGGACGGTGAATCTGGTGACCAAGACCGCTGGCGATTTGCCGACGCTGACGCTAGGCGTAATTGGTGGATTCACTCCCATTCTGAATACCCGCGCCATTGCCCAGGTGAATGGAACCATCGGCCAACGGTTTGGAGCGAGCAAAAAGTTTGGAGTGCTATTCTCCGGCAGCTTCGACTATAACGGCCGTGGAATCGACGACATCGAACCGAGTCCCGATCCAGGCTTCGTAACTCCCTTTTACGACAGCATCGATCTCCGTGAATACCGGTATAGGCGTAAACGCTATGGTTTTGGGGGCGGGCTCGATTACAAGCTGGGCGATGGAGCCGGGCTTTACCTGCACTACTTCTACTCCGATTTCAGGGACTACGGCGACAAGTGGGTGTACAAACTCGAAAACGAGGTCTTCAACCCAGCCACCCCACCCCCCAACGCCAGCCCCGCCTCCATCTCCGGTGCGCCGAAGTTTTCCGGTTCGGAACGAGCGCCGGACTATCGGATCGGTAACGTGGCAATTGGCGGCAAGCACATCTTTACCAACTCGTGGTTAGCCTGGAACGTGTCGACGTCGGCCTCACTCCAGACAGCGGCCGCAGGCAATCCAGGGTTCGATTTTCAATATAATAATCCTAATAACCTCACTACGAATGGCCAGGTCACTGGCCCTCTTCTCTGCTACAACATTCCGGCCACCAATCCCCACCTTCCGCAGTGGAATCCACCCTGCACTGCGCCGGGATCGCCCGTTTACGATCCGACACAATGGGGTCTGTTGGATGTCAACCTCACCTCAGGGAACACCTCGCAGGTCAACTTGGCGGGGGCAATTTCTTATGCCCAGAACTACCATCTGGGCAAGCACAATTCGACCTTCGAGTTCGGACTCAAGGTGCGGAATGATCACAAGGGCCAAAATGCCTATTCGCCGACCTATGACCAGAACAACATAACAAGTCCGCCAGCGACGCCGTTGATGAGTCAGTACCTGAGCGGATTCAGCAACCCCAACTACTATTTCAATGATTATCGTCTCGGGCCGGTGGTCTCGTGGCCCGCTATCACCGGAAGCGTGAATAACCTCGTCAGTCAGGGCATTCTCTCGCTCGACTCAGGCGCCACCCACCTGGCCTCGGATGCGAGCAACTTTTCGCTAACCGAGCGCATCTCCGCGGCCTACGCGATGAATACGGTCGATTTCGGCCGCTTCCGTCTCCAGCTCGGGTTCCGCGTCGAAGCGACCCAGTTGAACACGCTGGGCTACATCGTGACCAACGATATCAACGGCAACTGGATCTCCACGACTCCGGCTCCGGCGAACAATTGGTACTGGAATCCTCTGCCCAGCGCACAACTGCGCTATCGGATAACGGATGACTCGGATCTCCGCGTTTCTTATGGCCGAGGAATCTCTCGCCCTAATCCATATGACACAATCCCTTATGTCGAATTAGACCAGAGCACCAGTCCCTACACATACACCTTAGGCAACCCCAATTTGGGGCCAGAGCACGCCAACAACTACGATGTGTTGTACGAACATTACTTGAAGCCTTTCGGCGAAATCCAAGGCGGCTTCTTTTACAAACAGCTGAGCGACCCTATCTACTACACGCAAAACCTGCCAGCGAGCAGCGGTCAATATGCCGGATTTATCACTAGTACGATAATCAATGGCACCCACGCATGGCTGGCAGGATTTGAAGCTGCGTACATCCAGCACCTTGGGTTCCTGCCGGGCAGATTGAGCGGACTCGGTATCTCCGCCAATTACAGTTGGACAACTTCCAACTCCGGCGCTCTGCCCGGGCGCTCAGATACTCCCGCGCTACAACGCCAGGCTCCCAGTACCTGGAACATCAGCCCCACGTATGACCGGGGACGGTTCTCGACGCGCGTAGGGCTCTCCTACAACGGCAATAGTATCTACCAGTACCAATGGCAGCAATGTACCCCGGCAATTCAAGGCACCCCTGCTGGGTGTACGGATCCCAACAATTTCGGTCCCAAAGGCCCTGCCGGTGACGTCTATTTCTACCCGCACCTGCAGGTCGATGCGCAAGCCAGCTACCGCGTGAAGAAGAGTCTCACGTTCCTGGTGCAAGGACTGAACCTGTCGAATGAAGTGTTTGGCTTCTACAACGGCAGCCCGGACTACGTTATCCAGCGCGAGTTCTACAGCCCGACATACTCCTTCGGCATACGCTGGGAGCCTCGCAGAGAGTATTGACGAACAGCGCAAACATTCATGAAGGTTCCCCCGATTTCGGGGGAACCGCAGGATTGTTGCGTAGACCTGCGCCCTTGGACGCATCTCGGAATCAACCCGGTTAAAAAGTAAGGAGCCCATCCAGATGAAGAACAACAACAAGAATAATAAAGACCCGCACTCGAACCCATCCAGCAGAACGCTTGCATTTTGGATAGGCGTGTTCGCATTGGGGTTCGCCCTTGCGAGCGTCTCCACGGCGTTCGCCGAGGGATTTGCCATCACCAAGAAGATTCCGATTATCGGCCAAGGAAGCTGGGACTATCTTGCCGTCGATGAAGGTGCGCGCCGCTTGTACGTTTCCCACGGAACCCAAGTCGAAGTGCTCGACGTCGATTCGGGCGCAATCGTCGGCAAGATCGAGAACACTCCTGGCGTACACGGCATCGCGATTGCCCCGGAACTGGGACGGGGATTCGTGAGCAATGGCCAGTCCTCGACGGTCACCATCTTCGATCTGAAGACGCTGAAGACGATCGCGGAAGTTCCAGTCGGCAAGAAGCCCGACGCCATCATTTACGATCCCGCCACGTCGCGGGTGTTCGCATTCAATGGCGACAGCAACAGCGCCACCGCGATTCAGGCGGCGGATGGAAAAGTGGCCGGAACGGTTGATCTTGGCGGCAGTCCCGAGTTTGCGGTCGCCGACGGTTCAGGGTATGTTTACGACAACGTCGAGGACGCGAGCCTGGTCCTGAAAATCAACGCCCGCTCGCTGAAAGTTGAGCAGCGCTGGCCGACGGCGCCTTGTGCGTCGCCTTCCAGCATAGCTATGGACCGGCCAAATCGGCGGTTGTTCATCGGTTGCCGCAGCAAAGTTATGGCGGTCATGAATGCGGAGACGGGACAAGTGATTACGACGCTTCCGATTGGCGACCACGTGGATGCTACCGCCTTCGATCCTGCCTTGCGGCTTGTTTTCGATTCCAATGGGGAAGGCACCATCACGGTGATTCACCAGGTCAGTCCGGACAAGTACTCCGTTGTCGAAACCGTGAAAACTTTGCCGCGGGCGAAGACCATGGCGCTCGATCCCAAAACGCATCGCCTCTTCCTATCCACAGCTGAAGCGGGACAGTTTGAAGTGCTGGTTGTGGGCCACTAAATGAAACTTTTCCACAAATTGCCGATTGTTTTGCTTCTCGCCTGCATTGCGTGCGCACGTTCGCACGCGCAGGCGACACAGCCAACCGAACCGGTGGAACTGCAAGCAAGCACGCCCTTCCACTTCGTTGCCTATGGAGATTCTCGCTTCCATGATCCCAAGGACACAGAAGCGGCAAATCCCGCAGTGCGTCAGGCACTGGTACAGGCGATCGCGCAGACCAGTCCTGCGTTTATCTCTTTCGGAGGCGACATCGTCTATAACGGTTATGACAAGGACGACTGGAAGGTGTGGGACAGGGAAACTGCGGTGTGGCGCACGAACAAGATTCCGGTTTACCCCGCGCTCGGCAACCACGATCTTCACGGCGATGAAAGAGTTGCCTTGGCTAACTATTTCGAGCGCTTCCCTGAGCTGAAGAACAGCCGGTACTATTCCGTCCGCGCCGCCAACACGCTGATGCTGGTGTTGGACAGCTCTCAGGACGAGACCTCCGGTCCGCAAGGGCAATGGCTCACCCAGAAGTTGGACCATCTTCCGGGCGATGTGGACTTCGTGTTCATTGTTCTTCACCATCCTCCCTACACCAGTTCGTCGGATATGAAGATGTTCGGCGGAGGACACTCCGCCCGCGCCAAGGAGAAAGAACTGGCCAGGACGCTGGAAGCAGAACCTCCGCGCCCGGATTGTCGTTTTCTCTGGACACGTGCACAATTACGAACGCCATGAGCACGGTGGCGTCACCTATTTCGTGACCGGCGGTGCGGGAGCGCACGCGTATCCGATTGAACGCGCTAAGGACGATCCTTTCCAGAGTAAGGAAGTGAACTACCACTACCTCATGGTGGAAGTTGATCGCGGCAGCCTCAAGATCACGATGCACCGTCTAGACTTGACGAGCGGCACAGCGGTCTGGACGCAACCTGACTCGGTCGCGATTTCGGCGCCAGCAGCAAAGGCTGCAGCACAAGGCAAATGAACGCACAGGAAATTAGCGTAGCCCGTCCACCACATGCAGGTCTGAGAGCCGGCGCGAGTTTTCAGGGATGAAGCACGTAGTTCGAAGCAACGTCACGAAATGCAGCCAACTGTTTCGTCGCTGTGTCCTCATCCCAACCCAGTTCTGAAGCCATCAATTCCGCGACCATGGGCGCCATTTCGAGGGCGGCGCGGGCATTCAAGAACAGCGCGCGCGTGCGCCTGGCGAGCGTGTCTTCCACGGTGCGGGCCATTTCGTGTCGCGCCGCCCAGATCACCTCTGCTTTCACGTAAGGCAGAGCGACATGCAGCGGTTCGCCGAGCCGAGCGTCAGTCTCGATGAGCTTGCGAATCTCGTACGCATCCGAACCATAGACAGCCAGGGATCCGAACTGTTTAGCATCATCGTGGAAGCCGTGAATGTGCAGGTGGTGCGTCACGCATGGTTTTTCCGGCAACTGCGCGAGCGTTGCCGCCTGATTTACGCAATCCTCGGCCATATGGCGGTACGTCGTCCATTTTCCACCGCAGATGGTGACCAGGCCGGAGCGATCGATGTGGATGACGTGATCGCGTGACAGCGCCGCGGTGCTAGCCACGCCGGTACCGCGTACCAGCGGCCGGATGCCGGCAAATACGCTCAACACATCGTCGCGCGCAGGCGCTTTCGTCAGGTATTGCCCGGCGGTCGCGAGGATGAATTCGATTTCCTGCTCCATGGCGACGGGCTCAAGCGTTGCGGCTGCAATGGGCGTGTCGGTGGTTCCGACCAGCGTGTGACCGTGCCACGGAATCGCGAACAACACGCGGTCATCGCCGGTGTGCGGAACCATGACTGCGCTTTCACCCTGCAAGAAGCTCGCGTCGAAGACCAAATGAATGCCTTGGCTGGGAACAATCATCGGCGCAGCAGAAGGCTCCGCCTTCAACCGAAGCAGGTCGCTGAAAGCGCCGGTGGCGTTGACCACAACCTTCGCGGTTGCGGGAAATTCGTTGCCGGTTTCGACATCTCGTGCGTCGACACCATCCACGAATCCCTGAGCGTCCTTCGTCAGTCCCGTGACTTCGACATAGTTCAACAACGTGGCGCCCTGCTCGAAAGCGGTGGCCACCATATGGATGAGCAGCCGGGCGTCGTCGAATTGTCCATCGTAGTAAATTGCGCCGCCGCGCAGGCCTTCGGTCTTCAGTGTTGGCAGATGTTCGAGCGTCTCTTCTCTGGAGAGCATGCGCGACGTGCCAAACCCGTATTTGCCAGCCAGCAGTTGATACAGCTTCAGGCCGAGACCGTAGAATGGAGCCTCCCACCAATCGTAGTTCGGCACGACGAACCGAAGATCGTGCACCAGGTGGGGCGCGTTTTGCAGGAGCAGTCCGCGCTCCTTGAGCGCTTCCATGACAAGGCCGATATTTCCCTGCTCCAGGTAGCGCACGCCGCCGTGTGCCAGCTTGGTGCTGCGACTGGAGGTGCCTTTACCGAAGTCGCTCTGCTCGACGAGCAGCACATCGTAGCCGCGCGCAGCCGCATCAATGGCAACGCCTACGCCGGTTGCACCCCCGCCCACGACAATCATGTCCCATGCTCTCGGATGTGCTTCGATACGGCGCCACATGTCGGTGCGATTCATAGTTGCATTCTTTGCTGATCGGAAGGATAGCGTGGGCCACGCGCGGACCAAAGTCACGAGCCGGGTTCATCGGAAAGCCGGCGCTGTTGCCGCGTAGTCACACGGCAAGTTAGCAGGATTACAGGAGTTAGTCACCATGGCGGATCTAGAAGTCACGCTCTGGTAATACCGGGCGGACTCTCCTGTAACTGCCATAGCACGAAGGTGGCTTGTAGCCTAAAACCGGTTCGTGGCATCTTACATATATATAGTGTGGGGTTTGCGGCCCCCGGCAAACCAGGAAGGTGGGGGTTCCGATGAAGAGCCTGGGAAAAGTTATTCGGTCTGTACAAGCCTTCGGCCGGGAACTGTCCCGCAGGTCGAGTCCGGCTGAAACGCAGCGCATGCCCGCAATTGGTGTTGCCTTGGGCGGAGGCTTTGCCCGCGGCATCGCACACATTGGGGTTCTCAAAGTCCTCGAACAAGAAGGCATCCCGGTTCGCATGGTTGCGGGCACCAGTGTGGGCGCGTTGATCGGCGCCTTGTATTGCAGCGGACTCACGATCGCGGAGCTGGAAGAAGTCGCCTGCAAAGTTCGCTTCACCACCTTCGCGCGCTGGACGCTCTCGCGCTACGGCTTCGCCACGAACGACCGCATGGTTTCGTTTCTGACGCGAACTTTGAAGGTGCAGACATTTGAAGAGTTGCGTATCCCTCTCGGTGTGACGGCAACCGACTTCAACACCGGGAAAGGAGCGGTCTTTTGCTCCGGTCCAATCATCGACCCGGTGCGAGCGAGTTGCGCTTATCCGGGGATGTTCCTGCCAGTAGAAATTCGTGGGCGCTGGCTGGTGGATGGCATGCTCTCCCATCCCGTGCCGACGCGTCCTCTGCGTGAAA
>Ga0208191_1001381_pt1 | contig 12217 bp, 9 predicted proteins | sample June2015DPH_13_5_FD_184709 | JGI IMG/M metagenome (GOLD analysis project Ga0208191, IMG submission 184709) | Peatland microbial communities from SPRUCE experiment site at the Marcell Experimental Forest, Minnesota, USA - June2015DPH_13_40... | ecosystem: Environmental > Terrestrial > Soil >... | reverse complement strand
AGCCGGCTAAACTCGATCGCCTGTCCGTCAAATTTTTGCGCTAAGCGGATCGCCCGGTCGTACGTGCGATTGGCGACAAACAGCGACGCGGCGCCGTGCGCCAGCAGATGCCGGGCCGCTAACTCGCACATCTTCCCCGCACCGACCAGGTAGACGCTCTTGCCGTTCAGGCTCCCGAAGATTTTCTCTGCCAGTTCGACGGCCACCGAAGCAACCGAAACCGACGAAGATCCGACGGCGGTTTCGGTACGGACGCGCTTGGCCACGGCAAACGACCGGGTGAGCAACTGATCGAGCTGCGCGCGCACCGCTCCCACCGCGCGGGCGGTGGCGTAGGCTTCCTTGACCTGCCCTAGAATCTGGGGCTCGCCGACGACCATGGAATCGAGGCTGGCGGCAACGCGAAAGATGTGGCGGACGGCTTCATCCTCGCGGAATTCGTAGAGATGACTTTCAAACTGGCTGAGATCGACGGCGAAATACTCGCGCAGGAATTCGCGCAGGTCGCCGTTGCCGTTCTTCATGTTGGCGATAAATTCGACACGGTTGCAGGTGGAGACGATCATGCCCTCGGCAATGGCGGGATGCTCGGATAGGCGCTTACAGGCCTCGGGCAAGCGCGATTCAGGAATGGCCAGGCGCTCGCGCACCTCAACCGGCGCGGTCTTGTGATTGATGCCGATGAGCTGGAATCTCATGACGCGATAAACCTGTGCATTCCGCTGAAGTAGTTGGCGATCCAGGCCACGATCGCCGCGACGAAAGCCACACTGGCAAGCGTGGCGGCGCGGCGTCCACGCCACCCGGCGCTCAGGCGCATAAACACCATGAGCAGGTACACCGCCCACATCAGGACGGAGAGCAGAATCTTGGGATCGAGAAAATCAATGCGGCCGTAGGTGGATTCGGCGACCACGATGCCCGCGATCAGGCCCAGAGTCATGAAAGGAAATCCGAGCATAAGCGAGCGATAGCCGATGTCATCAATGAGCTGCAGAGAGGGCAGGCGCGAGAACATTCCGCTCGAACTCTTGGACTTCAGCGCGCGTTCTTGCAGAAGGTAAAGAATGCTGGCGCCAAAGCTGAGGAAGAGCGCCGCGTATCCGGTGAAGATCATCAGGATGTGTACTGCCAGCCAGCCTTTTTTCACGACATCCGAGGCGAAGACCAGCGGTTGCTGACCGGTGGCGGCCACGAAGGTCAGCAGAAAAACCAGGGGAAAAATCACGATGCCCGGCGTGGTCGTCCTGTACACCAGATAGGAAATCATGAAAACGACCATAATCAGGAAGGCCAGCAGCGATTCTGAGTTGTGAACCGAGGCAGAAGCAAGCTGGCCGGTTTCGACCACGGCTTCAGTCAGCGAAACGAAATGAAACACCATGCCGAGGTAGGAGGCATGGAGCGCGACTTTACCGAGGACTTCGGAGGTGCGAGTGAGCGCGACCAGCGCATAGAGCAATCCCGCAGCGTAACAAACGAGCGCGACACGCAGCCAAATCAGGGTCATCGTTTTTGGGGGCTTCCGCAGGCCGAGGTATACCTTACCACCCCACCTGCTGATTATAGTTTGCCGGGCGGGAGCGTGCGGAGGAAACGGGCGCCATCACAAGTGTGTGTGACGTGGGTCACATGCGGGCAAATGGGGCGGCGTGCGAAATCGTGATGTTACACAGTTTGCCGGGACGAGCGGTCCGTACTAGACGTTTCTGTCTCAATTCCTCACGGTTAAAATGGCGCAGCTTGCGCCGCACACTACTTCATACGCAGTCGCCCACGGCATGTGCGATTTTGTATCGATATGGGCTGAGCGATGCAAACCCAAAATGATCGCATCGGCCTTGAGAGTATTGGCTACGTGCAAGATTTGCTCACTCGGCAAACCGAACTCGATTAAAAATTCAGGTTTGACTGCCAGCTTCGCGCTCTGCGACGTCAATTCCTCAAGCCGCTGTAAGCTGGCCATCCGAGCCTTCTCTCGGGTTCGCGTGACATCGCCGGCAGTGGGCAAACTCGAACCCTCCGCCATGGTGACCGCGGGGAGAACATGGAGCAAAACAAGTCTTGTTCCGAAGTGATTGGCGGACGAGATGGCATATGGCAGGGCGCGTAAGGAAGGTCCACCGAGGTCGGTAGCGAACAGAAACGGCCGAATCGCTCGCGTGCTCCCGACAGGGGAGTCCTGCCTGGAACCCGGACCAACCGTCAGTACCAGGCACTCGGCGTGGCGAAAGACCTGTTCCGCCACTGACCCGAGAAGCAGTTTCCCCAAACCTCGTCGAGCGTGGGTGCCGATGACCACTAGCTCCACTTGTTCCCGCCTGATTATTTTTTCCACCTCTTCCCATACATTGCCTTGGCAAACGATGCTCTCATGGGGCAGATCGGCCAGCGCCCCACTTCGAATAAGATGGTCCTCCAATTGACGGGCGTCCCTGCGAACTGCATCGATGGCGGCAATCACTGCGTCTGGACCCACGAGAGTGAATCCCAGCGAGGAGACCACGTGCACCAGGTAGAATTTTGCCCCATAGTGGCGAGCAATGGCGAGAGCATGACGGAGGGCTTTCTCCGATGCTTCCGAGAAATCGGTTGCGATCAGGACCGACTTCAGGTGAATGTCTCCAGTCGCTGCGATGAGTGACATGCAAACTCCCTTTCCCGATGCCGCGCCGGGATAACCCACCCATTCTACTTCTTAGGTAATGACGATCAGGGAGGCTACAGTGCGGCACTGCCGAATCTATTCCACGCCTAACGACGCCAGCGATTCTTCCAGCGACTGCAGATCCACCTGCAGTTGCCTGCCTTGCGCCTGTATTTCTTCCAGTTCGTCGAAGGCGCGGAACAGACGCAACTTGACGGCGGCGTACTGCTCGGAATCAGCGAGGAGGCGTCCGTGGGATTCGGCCCAGGCGGCGACCACCTGGCGCGGGAGGAAAATACTGACCGCATAGGTCAGCTTGCGGTTGGAGGTGACGTCGAAAATGTATTCATTGGCGTCGGATGTCGGGGCAAGACGTTTTCCGACGAAGTAGTACTGGTAAACGTAGCCTTGAGATCCGGTGTAGGTCTTGAGGCGACGGATGGTCATAAGAACCGCTTCGAGCCACGAGCTTCGGGCTGCGAGCGAACACGAATTGATTGCTCGAAGCTCGCGGCTCTAAGCTCGTGGCCAGCGACTGCTGCTAAATTTTCGCCTCGCGCAGACGTTTCACCGCGGTCTCCGAGGTGACCGGAGAATAATAAATCTCCTTGAAAGTGTATGACCTCGCCTTGGCCTCAAGAATGGGCAGAATTTCGATGTGCCAGTGGTAATCGTCATCGAGTGTTTTCCAATATCCGAGGGTTTCCGAAGGATGCTGGCTGTTGGGTGAGGTGTGGAGCACGAGGTGGAAGGCCTCCGTGACGGTGCGAATACGTTGCAGGGTGCGCCGCAGGAGCGCGGCGAGATCGGTCAAGCTGCTCACGCGCGATGAACCGGTGCGCTCAAAGGAAGCTTCATGGCTGCGGGGCATAATCCAGGTTTCGTATGGGACGCGCGGAGCAAAGGGGCAGAACGCCAAGTAGTCACCGCAAATTTCGACGATGCGCAGGTTCTGACGCTCCTCCTGCGCCAGAATGTCGCAGAACACGCAGCGCTCTTTCGTCTCGAAATAGTCGCGTCCGGCGCGGAGTTCGTAGAGGACGCGGCGCGGCACGAAAGGCGTTGCGGTCAGCTGGGAAGTGGGGTGGTCGAATTCCTGGCCGGCTCGTTCGCCGTGATTCTTGAAAATGCTGATGTACTTGAACCGGCTGTCGCGCTTCAAATCCTGAATTCGCAGCGCGATCAGACGCAGGAACTGTTCGACTTCGATGGCGCTCGCATCCCACAGATGGCCTTCGTGGCGGGGATTTTCGAGCAGGAGTTCGTGAGCGCCGACCGATCCCATGCGGTCGTAGAGGCCGTCGGCGCGGCGCGCTGGCTCGCCTTCGATGTGGTAGAGCGCATGCGGATGCACGACGGAACGCGCCGACCATGCGCTGCCATCCACCCCGGGCAGGTTGGCGATGACTTGGGCTGGCTCGGCGGACGCACCGCAAAACCGGCAGGCTTCGGAGCGGGGAGTGGGCTCGATGACATCGTCGCCGGTGATTACCCAGGAACGGGTGATCGGATCTTTACGGAGTTCCATGGCGTAAGAAGAGCAAAATCGACGCAGGGAGTCAAATGGAGAATTTTGTAATTTGGCAATCTTGTAATTTTGTAATCTGAAAACCTTCCGGCAGGCTAGAGTAGTGAGGACTGGCAAAATTGCAAATTACAAAATTAGCGATTACAAAATTACCAATTGCCTATGTCTGAGCCCTCGACGCCGCTGATGCGGCAGTATGCCGCCATCAAGAAAGAGCATCCCAACGCTCTGCTGTTTTTCCGGCTGGGGGATTTCTACGAGCTTTTCTTCGACGACGCGGTGCTGGCCGCCCGCGAGTTGCAGATCACGCTGACCTCGCGCAATAAAGAAAAGGGCGTGGCCATCCCCATGTGTGGCGTGCCTTACCACGCCGCCGAGGGCTACATCGCAAAACTGATCCGGCGCGGGTTCAAGGTCGCGGTCTGCGAACAGGTGCAGGTACAGGCGCAGGCGAAAGGCGCGCGCCTGGCGAAGACGCTGGTGCGGCGGGAGGTGACGCGCGTCGTCACGCCGGGCACGGCGGCGGATTCGTCGCTGAACGCGGAGGAGAACAACTTTCTGGCGGCGGTGGCGACGGTCGGGGATCGCGTCGGTTTTGCGGCGCTGGATCTTTCGACCGGCGAGTTTCGAGCGACCGAGTTCGGGGGCGAGTCGGCCGGACGCCGCATTCAAGAAGAACTTGAACAATTGCGGCCAAAGGAAATGCTCTATGGATCTTCGGCTCCGCTATTCGAAAAAAAAGGTAGTGGAGAGACGGGCGCCCTCGCCCGTCCCCGCACAGACTCAGGTCTCTCCTCAGGCACCGCTCCCGTGGCCCGGGTTTCCAGCGCCGGCTGGACGGAAACTCCTTTGGACGACTGGATCTTTGCTCCCGATCATGCCATTCCGCTCCTGGAGAATCACTTCGGCGTGCTCTCGCTGGAGGGTTTCGGATTGGCGGGCAAACGGGCAGCGGCTTCGGCGGCCGGGGCGATCCTGTATTACATCCGGTCAACGCAACGCGGCACACTCGATCATGTGGACCGCATCGGCTTTTACGAGCGGCAAAATTGCCTCGTGCTCGATGCGGTGACGGTGCGCAACCTGGAGCTGATCGAACCACTATTTGCTGGAACGTTCGCGGGAACGGATGCCGGAGTGACCTTGTTCCGCTGCCTGGATGCAACCGTGACGCCGATGGGCAAGCGCTTGCTGCGTACCTGGATGCTGCGTCCGTCTTTGGATCGGGCCGAGATCGACGGTAGGCTCGATGCCGTTGAGGTGCAGGTCAAAGACACGGTGCGGCGCGAAGAATTGCGGCGGTCGCTCGATGGAATTCTCGACCTCGAACGTTTGCTGAGCCGGGTCACGCTGGAAACGGCGAATCCACGAGACGTACTGGCTCTGGCAGCGTCGCTCGCACGAATTCCCAAAGTGCGGACGGTGCTGGCGGAATTGTCTGAGTCACGACTTTCGGCGTTGCGACTGGCGACGCTGCATGGCGTAATCGACGAACTGGGCGATCTGCGGGAGAAGATTGATCGCACGCTGGTCCGAGAGCCGCCGCTCACGCTGAGCGACGGCGGGGTAATCGCGGCAGGCGTCGACAAAGATCTGGACGAACTCCGCGACCTGAGCCGCAACTCGAAGCAGTACCTGGCGCGAGTGGAGCAGCGCGAACGCGAACGGACGGGGATTGGGTCGCTCAAAGTAAAGTTCAATTCGATTTTTGGCTATTACATCGAGATCTCAAAGGCGAACCTGCACCTCTCGCCCGCTGACTACGAACGCAAGCAGACGCTGGTGAATGCCGAGCGCTTCACGACTCCGGAGCTGAAAGAGTATGAATCCAAGATTCTCGATGCCCAGGAGAAGATTGTCGAAATCGAGCGGCGGCTGTTTGCCGACTTGCGTTCTGTCATCGCTGCCGAGGCCAAGCGCATCCGGCAAACCGCGCTGGCACTGGCGGAAGTCGATGTCCTGGGCTGCCTGGCGCACCTTGCAGCGCTGCGTAATTACTGTCGGCCGAAGTTCGAGCAAAAGCCCGAGGACGCCGCTGATGGAGCGCCGGGCGTCCCCGCCCGGCCCCTTGACCTGGAAATTGTCGAAGGACGTCATCCGGTGATCGAGCTGCAGGAACTGGCGGCAGGGACCGAGCGCTTCGTTCCGAACGATCTGTTTCTCGACTCCTCGACGCACAATATCGTGGTGCTGACCGGGCCGAACATGGGCGGAAAGAGCACCTATCTGCGGCAGGCAGCGCTGATCGTGATCATGGCGCAGATGGGCTCGTTTGTTCCCGCGCGTGCGGTGCGGCTAGGCATGGTGGACCGCGTTTTCACCCGCATTGGCGCAAGCGACAACCTGGCTCGCGGGCGCTCGACGTTCATGGTCGAGATGACGGAGACCGCCGCGATTCTGCACACGGCGACGGCGCGCTCCTTGATTTTGTTGGACGAAGTCGGGCGCGGCACTTCCACTTACGACGGGCTGGCGATCGCCTGGGCCGCCATCGAGTATCTGCACGCGCGAGTGCGGGCCAAGACTTTGTTTGCCACGCACTATTTCGAGTTGACTGAACTGGCCGAACAATTGAGCGGGGTGAAAAACTATCACGTGTCCGTCAAAGAGACGGGCGGAAGCGTAGTTTTTCTGCGCCGCGTCGAACCAGGCGCGGCCGACCGCAGCTACGGAATCGAAGTCGCGAAGTTGGCGGGACTGCCAAACGAAGTCGTGGTGCGTGCGCGCGAGGTGCTGGCGGAACATGAATCGTCCGAGCACCGGCTTTCGGAGCATCTGACACCGGGCTCTTCCACAGTGCCGGAGCGTCCAACGCAGCTGACCATCTTCACGCCGCTCTCGCAGCCAGTGCTGGAGAAGTTACGCGAGGTGGATTTAAACCGGCTGACGCCGCTCGAAGCGCTAAACTTGCTGGCGGAGCTGAAGAAGGAAATCTAACCGCCGAGACGCGGAACGCGCCGAGAAAGAAGAGAACCTTCGAGGCACGAATTATGAGGAAACAATGAGGATACTTCTCGTCGTTGCAATGTTGATTCTTGTTGTTGCGACATGGGCAGGGGCTCAATCAGCTGCGTCTGCGCCAAATGGGAGTCCCCATTTCCAGTCCGCCGTAGCCTTCGAGCAAAATGGCGAAGTGGACAAGGCGATCCACGAGTACGAAGAGGCCATCAAGGAGACACCAAATCATGCCGATTCTCACTACAATCTAGCGAACCTCCTCGCAGCAAAGCGAGACTATGACGGCGCAATTCATCAATATCGAGAAGCTCTCCGGATCAAACCCGACGATTCCGACATACACAATAACCTGGGGCTGGCGCTCAAGAATAAAGGTGATTTAGACGCTGCGACAAGCGAGTACCGGGAAGCACTCAGGCTGAACCCCAAGCAGGCCGACGCTCACTCCAATCTTGGCAACCTGTTCTTTCAAAAGAAAGATCTAAAATCTGCGATAACAGAGTATCGAGCGGCTATACAGGCCGACCCTTCCCATGCCGCATCTCACATGAACCTGGGAAGTGCGCTCGATGATAGCGGCGAGACTGACGCCGCTATTGTTGAATACAAAGAATCCATCCGCCTCGAACCGAACAATGCCGAAGCACACTACAACCTCGGCATCAGCCTTGCAAAGCAGCGGGATGGACAAGGGGCTTTATCCGAACTTCGAGCCGCAGAAAAGCTCGATCCCGACTGGCCAATTCCTCATATCTGGCTTGTCACGTTGCTGATGAAATCTGATCCGCGCGGAGCATTGGAAGAGTGCCGGGTCGCCGACCGTCTTACCCATGACCCGAAGATGCACGACCTGTGCGAGAAGCTTGCGACACAGGTAAAGTAAGAATCGAACCATGCCATCCGAGGCCCACCAACATCTTCGTGTACAAATCGGCCAACTCCTCATCATCGGCTTCGACGGGACCGAGATGTCTCCACGCCTCGCTTCCCTGCTCACGAAGATTCAGCCGGCGGGCGTGATTCTGTTTGCCCGCAACATCACCGGAGCCGAGCAGACGCATACTCTGCTGCGCGAATGCCAGAAGTGCGTTGCGACGCCGCTTTTCACTTGCGTGGACCTTGAAGGCGGCACGGTGGACCGCTTCCGCAACGTGATCGGTTCAGCGCCTTCTCCAGCAGAGGTTTTTGCCACGGGCAGCCGGGCGCTCTTTCGCAAGCATGGACGCGTGATCGGCGAAAACTGCCGCGCGCTTGGCTTCAACGTGGATTTTGCCCCGGTGCTCGACTTGGCCTACGAGGCTTCGCGGGCGGTGATGAGTTCGCGGTCGGTTTCGGACGATCCGAAGCAGGTGGTTGCCTACGCGCGCGAGTTTCTGCGCGGATTGGGCGATGCCGGCGTGCTCGGCTGCGGCAAACACTTCCCCGGACTGGGCGAGAGCAAGCTCGACAGCCATCGCGAGCTACCCGTGATTAAGAAGCCGCTTAAGAGGATGTGGGTCGAAGACCTCTATCCGTATCGATTACTGCGTCGTCAATTGCCATTTGTCATGATTTCTCATGCAGCATTTACAGGAGTGACTCCGGCGGTGACGAAGGGGCGGACCAATGGGCGATCAAACGAGCGGACTCCGGCCTCGCTCTCGAAGAAGTGGATCACCGACATTCTGCGCAAGAAGATTGGCTATCGGGGCCTGATCTGCTCCGACGATCTGGAGATGGGCGGCGTACTGGCGGCCGCTCCGATCGAAGAGGCCGCGATCGAACATGTAACGATCGGGCACATCCGCGCCGGGGGCGATCTTGGCCTGATCTGCCATCGGGAAGATTTCATTCTGCGCGCACATGAAGCAGTGGTCCGGGAGGCGGAGCGCGACGGCAAATTTGCCCGCCGCGTGCGGGAATCGGCGCGACGCGTGCTGGCGTTTAAAAAGAAGTCGCTTACGAAGAAACCGGGTGTAAGTCGCCACACTCCCACATCCGCACGGGTTGAGAAGCTGACGCGACAGCTCTGGGAATTCGGGGAAGAGATCTGGCTGGCTACGCTCGCCGGCGAGGAACGCGCATGAGCATGATTGTTGCCGGCGTGATGAGCGGCACCTCGGCGGACGGAATCAATGTAGCGCTGGTGCGGCTGTTGGAAAACGCCCGCGGAGAGGAGTTTCCGCGCCACACACTTCTTGGTCACGAGGAGTATCCGTTCCCTGCCCCGATTCGACGCGCAATCTTAGCAATGATGAACGCGGAACTGGCCCACGTTGCGGATCTGGCCCGGCTGAACTTTCTTCTGGGCGAACTGTACGCGGAGGCGGTGGCGAGGACGGCGCGCAAGCATCGCGCGAAACTTGACCTGGTGGGCTGTCATGGACAGACGCTCTATCACCAGGGAGAGGCGAAGCGCTTTCTCGGGCGAAAGTTGGCAGTCACGTGGCAAACGGGCGAAGGCGCCGTGATCGCCGCTCGGCTCGGTGTGCCGGTGGTCTCTGATTTTCGTCCCGCGGATATAGCGGCCGGAGGGAAAGGCGCGCCGCTGGTGCCGTTCCTCGACTATCTTGTCTATCGCAATCAAGCAGTGGGACGCATTGCGCAGAACATCGGCGGAATTGCGAATCTGACGGCGATTCCCGCCGACGCGTTGCTACGCCAAGTGATTGCTTTTGACACCGGCCCCGGCAACATGGTGATTGATGCGGTAATGGAAGAGCTATTTGGACGGCGTTACGACCGCGACGGCAGAGTCGCGGCCGCGGGGCGCGTACTGGATGGCGTGGTGCCACGGTTGGTGCGGGCCCACTTTTTTCGGCAGAAGCCTCCGCGAACGGCTGGCCGCGAGGAATTTGGCCGGGAATACATAGGCCGACTTCTTGGGATCTGCCGCGGCGCCAGTAAGCCCGACGTGGTGGCGACGGCAACGGCATTGACAGCGCGATCGATTGCGGACGCAGTCCAGCGATTCGTGTTGCCGCGATTTGGGGTTCGACGCCGTGATCACGAAATGATTGTCTCGGGTGGAGGCGCGAAGAATCCGACGCTGATGACCATGTTGCGCCATGAAATCGCACCTCTGGGGATCGGACTGCATTTTTCGGATGAGTTCGGCGTTCCGGCGGAAGCGAAGGAGGCAGTGGCTTTTGCCCTGCTCGCGCATGAGACGTGGCATCGGCGGCCAAGCAATGTGCCGTCGGCTACGGGAGCAGAGCGGGCGGCGATCCTGGGGAAAATTTCGTATGCATAGAGCGGGCACTACGGGCGCACGCAAAAAGCAGGTCCTTCCCCTTCGGCTCGCTCAGGGTCAGGATGACAACTCTTTCCAGTTGGGAATTTTTTTCAGGATGACAATTCTTTTGGGATTGGTCGGCGGTTGGGTGCTGCCTCTCCTTTCTTGCTCCCAAGCTCCCGATCCCAACACGCTGGTGATGATCATTGAGAGCAGCCCAACGAATCTCGATCCGCGAGTGGGAATGGATGGGCAATCGGCGCGCATTGACGAACTCCTTTTCGACGCACTGCTGACGCGCGACGAGCACTTCAATGTTCAGCCCGGGCTGGCCGAGCGTTGGGAGATTCTGGATCCGCTCACTTATGTCTTCCACCTGCATTCCGGCGTAACGTTTCATAATGGGGAGCCGCTTACTTCGCGCGATGTGAAATGGACGTTCGACTCCCTGCTCCAGGGCAAGATCCGCAGCGCCAAGACCTCGACCTACGGTTTCGTTGATCGGATCGAAACGCCAGATAAGTTAACGGTAGTGTTCCATCTGAAGGAACCGTGGGCCGCCTTGCTGTGGAATCTCTCCGAGGGAGCGATTGGGATTGTGCCCTATGGGTCGCTCGACGAGATCACACGCCAACCGATCGGAACCGGGCCCTTCAAATTCGTCAGCGCGGAGACGGACAAGGAAGTCATCCTGCAGCGCAACGAAACTTATTGGGGTGAAACACCGCATCTAGCCCGGGTACGTTTCGCGGTGGTGCCCGACGCCACCACGCAGGCCCTCGAACTGCGAAAAGGCAGCGCCGATATCGCCAGCAACTCGTCGATGCCGCCCGACACCGTCGTCACTCTCGAACGCTATCCGTCCCTCGTAGTTCAGCATGGGCCCGGTACTAGGCTGGCCTACCTGGCGTTCAATCTGCGTGACCCTATCTTGAGAGATGTGCGGGTTCGCCAAGCCATCGCGTACGCTCTGGACCGTCGACCCATGATGAAATACCTATGGCGCGACCAGGTCCAGCCGGCATACAGCATTCTGCCGCGGCAGAGTTGGGCGTACAACGATGACGTGCCCCGCTACGATTATGATCCCGGCAGGGCTCGGCAACTGCTCGATGCGGCGGGCCACCCGGCAGTAAACGGCGTGCGCTTTCATATCACGATGAAAACCTCGACCGACGAAAACACGCGCCTGATGGTCGCGGTCATGCAACAGCAATTGCGCGGCGTGGGCATTGCGCTCGACATTCGCACCTTCGAGTTCGCCACATTTTTCGCCGACGTCAGCAGCGGAGCTTTCCAGCTCTATTCGCTGCGCTGGACCGGCGGGATCGAAGATCCCGACATTTTTGACGCAGCTTTTCACTCGCGCAACTTTCCTCCGGCGGGAAGGAACCGCAGTTTCTATTCCAATCCGCGGATTGACAGCCTGATCGACGAAGCGCGCCGCGAGACCGATCAGAATATCCGCAAGCGGCTTTATGGCGAAGTGCAGGCAATCCTGGCGCAGGATGTCCCGTCGATTAATCTGTGGTACTTCGATAACGTGCTCGTGCACACGCGGCGGGTTCGCGATGTGATGCTGAATCCATCGGGAAATTACGACTTTCTGAAGACGGCTGAGATCAGTATCCAGTAGCCAGTACCCAGTTGCCAGGGCGCGACTGGCGCGATTTTAGCGTGATAACATCGAACGTTGGGCGCACGATTGAACGGGAGCAGTGTTGTTCCTGAGACCTGACACCGAAGACCTGAGACCTTCATTTTGAAAATTCTTTTTATCGGTGACATTTTTGGGCGCCCTGGGCGCACGATCGTAAAAGATCGCCTGCCTGGACTGCGAAAGCAGTATGCCGTGGATCTGGTCATCGCC
>Ga0208191_1001378_pt1 | contig 12234 bp, 6 predicted proteins | sample June2015DPH_13_5_FD_184709 | JGI IMG/M metagenome (GOLD analysis project Ga0208191, IMG submission 184709) | Peatland microbial communities from SPRUCE experiment site at the Marcell Experimental Forest, Minnesota, USA - June2015DPH_13_40... | ecosystem: Environmental > Terrestrial > Soil >... | reverse complement strand
CACCCATGTGATCTTGCAGGATCCTGCCGTCGAGAGTCTTTCTTCCTTTATCGGCGTCGACGGCACCAACACGACCTTGAACAGCGGGCGTATCCAAATCAATTTGAAACCCTTGGAAGACCGCAAAATCAACGCCTCGGATGTCATCCGGCGCCTCCAGCCCAATCTGGAAAAGATCGATGGCATTACTCTCTACATGCAGCCGGTGCAGGACCTTACCGTCGAAGATCGCGTCAGCCGGACGCAATATCAGTACACCCTCGAAGATCCCGATCAGCGCGAACTGAATTACTGGACGGCCAAGCTCATGGCCAAACTGCAAGCGATTCCGGAGCTTCGTGACCTGGCCACCGACCAGCAAACTTCTGGTCTCGCCGCCTCCCTCGTCATCGACCGCGTCACCGCCTCCCGCATGGGCATCACGCCGCAGGCGATCGACCAGATGCTCTACGATGCTTATGGCCAGCGCCAAATTTCGACACTGTACACCCAGTTGAACCAGTACCACATCGTTCTTGAGACTCAGCCGGAGTTTCAGAAGAACCCCACGAAACTGCAGGATCTCTATGTTCGTTCCGCTTTGGCTTCGACGGCACTCACAACCGGCTCTTCGGGTACGCAGACGATTACTGCGACGACGGCCTCCGGCAATTCTGCCTCCACCGCTCCGCCCAGCCCTTCCGCTTCTCCGAATACCGCTGCCAGCTCGGGTTCTGCCAATCCCAGCGCCGTAACCACGGTGAATGGCGCCGCCATTCCCCTCAGCGCCTTCACTCGTTTCGAAATGAAGAGCAGCCCCCTGTCCGTCAACCACCAGGGACAATTTCCCGTCGTCACCATCTCTTTCAACCTCGCGCCCAACGCTTCGCTGGGTGAAGCCACCAAAGCCATCGACAAAGCGCAACGGGAAATTGGCATGCCGCTCAGCGTGCAGAGCGCGTTTCAGGGCACCGCCGCTTCCTTTCAAGCTTCCTTGTCGAACGAGCCGCTCTTGATTCTCGCCGCTCTCGTCACCGTTTATATCGTCCTCGGCGTTCTCTACGAGAGCTACATACACCCCATCACAATTCTGTCGACCCTGCCCTCCGCCGGCGTGGGTGCGATTCTGGCCCTGTTGATTTGCCACCAGGAACTCAGCGTCGTCGCCCTCATCGGAATCATCCTTCTGATCGGCATCGTCAAAAAGAACGGAATTATGATGATCGACTTCGCGCTGGAGGCGGAGCGTAAGGATGGCAAGAGGCCCGAAGACGCTATTTATGAAGCGTGCCTGCTGCGTTTCCGGCCCATCATGATGACCACCATGGCCGCGTTGCTGGCCGGCTTGCCACTTGCCCTCGGCACCGGAATTGGCTCGGAGCTTCGTCGCCCCCTGGGTATCTCCATGGTTGGCGGCTTACTCTTGAGTCAGGTTCTTACGCTCTACACGACTCCGGTCATTTACATCTTCTTCGACCGGCTCGCGCACCATTTTTCTTCGCGCCGCGCGCCAGAATCCGGGCCGGAGGCGGTTCCAGCGGATTAACGCGGATTAAATCACGATGAGCCTCTCTTCTCCATTTATTCGGCGGCCCGTGGCCACTACCCTCCTGACTGCGGCCATTGTGCTGGCGGGCGGCGTCGCCTTTCGGGAGTTGCCCGTCTCCCCGCTTCCGCAGGTCGATTTCCCCACCATTTCGGTGGGGGCCAGTTTGCCGGGCGCCAGTCCGGAGATCATGGCATCCTCCGTCGCCACTCCCCTGGAGCGCCAGTTCGGCAGAATTGCCGGCATCACCGAAATGACGTCGTCCAGTTATCTCGGCACCACCAGCGTCACGCTTCAGTTTGATTTGAACCGAAACATTGATGGAGCCGCTCGCGACGTCCAAGCCGCCATCAATGCCGCGCGCAGTTACTTGCCCACCAATCTCCCCGGCAATCCCACCTATCGCAAAGTCAACCCGGCCGATGCTCCGATCATGATTGTGGCGCTTACCTCAACAGTGTACGACCGCGGCAAGCTCTACGACGCCGCCTCCACCATCATGCAGCAGCGTCTTTCTCAGATTCAGGGCGTCGGGCAAGTGAGTGTTGGCGGTAGTTCGCTGCCGGGAGTGCGGGTGGACGTGAATCCGACCCAACTCAACAACTATGGCCTCGGCTTGCAGGACGTTGCCTCGATGTTGAGTCATCAGAACGCCAACAGTCCGAAAGGGCAAATCGCTGATAGCACCGTCACTGCGGACATCACGACCAACGACCAGCTTCTGAAGGCGGTGGACTACATGCCGCTGGTGGTCGGCTACCACAATGGCGCCGCCGTCAAGTTGTCCGATGTCGCCAAGGTCCAGGATTCCACGGAGAACATACGCGCTGCCGGCTTCGTCAACGGCAAGACCGCGGTCCTCATCATCATCTTCCGCCAGCCCGGCGCCAATATCATCGATACCGTGGACCGCATCCGCGCCGCGCTTCCGTCGCTAAAGGCCTCAATCCCTTCCGCCATTAACACGGAAATTGTGCTCGACCGTACTCTCACCATTCGCGCTTCCGTTCGCGACGTCGAGCGCAGCCTCATGATCTCGATTTCCCTGGTCATTCTGGTAGTTTTCGTTTTCCTGCGAAGTGTCCGCGCCACCTTGATTCCCAGCGTGGCGGTTCCCGCCTCTTTGATTGGGACGTTTGGCGTGATGTACCTCTGTCACTACAGCATCGACAATCTTTCGCTCATGGCCCTCACTATTTCGACGGGCTTTGTGGTGGACGATGCGATTGTGGTCATCGAAAACATCACGCGCTATCTCGAGCAGGGCATGGCGCCCATGGAAGCGGCGCTCAAGGGCGCCAGCGAAATTGGATTCACCGTGCTGTCCATCAGTATTTCTCTGGTCGCCGTGTTCATCCCCATTCTGATGATGGGTGGCATCGTCGGCCGGCTGTTCCGTGAATTTGCCGTGACCCTTTCGGTTGCCATCCTGGTCTCCCTGGCCATTTCTCTAACCACGACACCGATGATGTGTTCTCGCCTGCTGAAGAATCTTCGGGATGAGCGGCACGGCAAAGCGTACCGCGCCAGCGAGCGCGCCTTCAATTCCGTCCTCGGCCTCTACGAGCGCAGCTTGGGCTGGGTCCTGGAACACTCCGCCCTGACGCTGGTCGTTCTTGGCCTTACCATCGCTCTCAACTTCTACCTTTTTGCGATCGTCCCCAAGGGCTTCTTTCCTCAGCAGGATAATGGCGTCGTCTTCGGCGGCATTCAGGGCTCGCAGGACATTTCTTTCCAGGCCATGCAAAAGTCTACGCAGCGCATCGTCGATGTCGTCAAAACGGATCCGGCCGTGCAGAACGTCATGGCGTTCACCGGCGGCGGCGGCGCCACCAATGGCGGCTTCATCTTCATGGGTCTGAAGCCTTTTGCAGAACGCAACGCGAACTCCAGCCAGATAATCGACCGTCTGCGCCCTAAGCTCCTTTCTGTCTCTGGGGCAAACACCTTTATGCAAGCCGGACAGGATCTCCGCATCGGCGGACGGCAGAGCAGCGCCCAATATCAGTACACCATTCAGAGCGACAATTTACAGGATCTCGTGCAGTGGGGCCCGGTGCTTCTCCAACAGATGCGGAAAATACGGCTCCTCACCGACGTCAATACCGACCAGCAGAACAGCGGCCTTCAGGCCATGCTTACCTATGACCGTGACACCGCTTCCCGCCTCGGCATTACCCCGCAGATGCTCGACAACTCTCTCTACGAAGCCTTCGGCCAAGCCCAGGTTTCCACCATGTATACCGCCATCAACCAGTACCACGTCGTGCTCGAAGTCGAACCGAAGTTCTGGCAGTCGCCGGTGAACTTGAACGACGTCTATATCCGGGCCGCGCAAGGAAAAGTCGTCCCCCTCAGCGCCATCGCGCATTACGAGCCCTCCACTGCTCCCCTGGCGGTGAATCACCAGGGTCAATATCCCTCGGTGACCATTTCCTTCAACCTTGCCCCGGGTGTAGCTCTCGGCGACGCTTCCAGGGCCATCCTCGCCATGGAACAGAAAATCGGCATGCCCAACACCATCCGTGGCATGTTCTCCGGTACCCTTCAGGCCTTTCAGTCTTCCTTGGCGACGGAACCTTTTCTCATTATCACCGCTCTCATGGCTGTCTATATCGTCCTGGGCATTCTCTACGAGAGTTACATCCATCCCCTCACGATTATTTCCACCCTTCCCTCCGCCGGAGTTGGCGCCGTCCTCGCGCTCATGATCTTTCACAAGGACCTTAGCATTATCGCGATAATCGGCGTTATTCTCTTAATTGGTATCGTGAAGAAGAACGCTATTCTAATGATCGACTTTGCCCTGGCCGCCGAACGCATCGACGGCAAAAGCCCGCGAGAGGCCATTTACCAGGCTTGTATCCTGCGCTTCCGGCCCATTCTCATGACCACCATGGCTGCCTTGTTTGGCGCTTTGCCGTTGGCTCTCGGCCGAGGCACGGGTTCGGAACTCCGCAATCCCCTCGGCATCACCATTATCGGCGGCCTGCTTCTGAGCCAAATGCTCACGCTTTACACCACGCCGGTCGTCTATCTCTCACTGGATCGCTTGCGAGTGAAATGGCTTCGCGCCCACGGAAAGCTAGAAGCGCAAAGACAAATCGAGTCCTTCGGATGATAAGTTCTTACGCGATCAGAAGTGATGGAGCGCCGGGCGTCCTCGCCCGGCCAGATGCGACCTCGACATTAGCCACAGCAAGGAGTCCGAGACACCGATGAAGCCAACCAACAAAATGCGCGCGGCGACCGCGCTTCTCTCGGTCGCACTCCTCTTCCAGGGCTGCGTTGTCGGTCCGCATTACAATCGCCCCCCAGTCGACACACCGGGGACGTTCAAAGAGGTTACTCCGGACGATCTCAAGAAAATGGACGGCTGGAAAGTCGCGCAACCACAGGACAGCGCCCTGCACGGCAAGTGGTGGGAAATTTTCGGCGATCCCCAGCTTGACGCGCTCGAAGAGCAAGTCAACATTTCCAATCAAAACGTCGCCGCGGCCTTCGCCAACTTCATGGCGGCGCGTGCAATCGTGCGGGAGGCCCGCGCGCAATACTTCCCGACTCTTTCCGTCGGCGCCAGCGCCACTCGCCAGCGCACCGCGATTGCCTCCACCAATGGCCAGTCCACCGGGACGGCCTTCAACGAATTCTCTCTACCCTTCGACGCCTCCTGGACGCCCGACTTGTTTGGCCGCGTGCGCAACCTGGTTCGCGCCAATGTCGCGAGCGCGCAAGCCAGCGCCGCCGACCTCGAGAATACCCGACTGACCGCGCAAGCGGAACTGGCGGTCGATTACTTCCAACTGCGCGGACAGGACGCTCTCAAACAACTGCTGGATGAGACCGTGGTGGCTTACGAGGAGTCCCTGAAACTGACCACGGCGTTGTATGAAACAGGAATCGACTCCGACGAATCCGTCGCGCAGGCCGAAACTCAACTGGAAGCCACCCGTGCTCTAGACACCGGTATTGGCATTCTGCGGTCGCAATACGAGCATGCGATGGCACTCCTGGTCGGTAAACCTGCCTCTTCCTTCTCGATCGCCGTCGAGCCCTTGAAGACTCCTCCACCCGCCATTCCGTTTGGCGTTCCCTCGCAACTTCTGGAGCGCCGCCCGGATGTTGCCGCGAACGAGCGCCTGATGGCTCAGGCCAATGCGCAAATCGGCGTTGCCGTAGCCGCCTACTATCCCACGGTGACCCTTAGCGCTTCTGCCGGGTTTGATAGCCAGAAGGTTTCCAGCTGGTTAACCTGGTCCAGCCGTGTCTGGTCCGTCGGCTCGGCCGTTTCCGAGACGATTTACGATGGCGGCCTGCGTCGTGCCACCGTCGAACAATATCGCGCGCAATATGATGCGACGGTTGCCAACTATCGCAACACGGTCCTCACCGCGTTTCAGCAAGTCGAGGATAATCTCGCCGCCCTGCGCGTTCTTTCCCAGGAAATTCAGGAACAAGATACGGCGATCGGATCTGCCCAGCGCAGTCTTAAACTGGCCACCGACCGCTACCGCCTCGGCATCGACCCTTACCTCAACGTCATTACGGCCCAGACCGCACTCTTTAGCAATCAACAGACAGCCGTGAACTTGCGGATCACGCAAATCGTGGACAGCGTGCAACTGATCGAGGCACTCGGCGGAGGCTGGGATTCTTCCACGCTTCCCACTTCGCAGCAGATTATTTCGCGACATGCTCAGTTCCCGGCGATTACTCCGGTTCAACCCTCCCAGAGTCAGCTGCCAGCCTCATCGACTCCCTAATCGGTCGAGGCCAAACTCGTCCATCCCGAGCATCGCCATTTGTGGATTAGGTAGGTTCACAAATGACAGCTTGTATCTCCGAGCTACCACGTTGGAGGGGAGTTCCGAGCCGTTCCCGTGACCGCGGAGTCGGGATCGACCCAGCTGAGAAGCCCAACAAAGTCGTGCACCCTTTACGAACAATTTATGACCTGTTTATTCGAAACTTATGGATTGTCGTATCCAATGATCTGGAGTGATTCCAGGTAATGTTTCAGGCGCTGGGATCCGAGTCTGGAGACTGAATGTTCGTGACAGCGATAATGACGGTACTGTGCACGGCAGGCATAGCATTTAATGTGCGATTCCTGGTTGCGTCGTGCTGGAAGTCGAAGCCTCGTCGAATTGGTTATTGGGTGCGTCTGAGGCCGGCTCTACGAGGACGCCATAGCGAAACTCAGGAAGCGCAAAAGGCCAGTGAATGAACTGCCTGAGAACGGTTTGAATGCAAGCCACTCTCCAATCGAAGCAAGCTCAGTAGAAGTACAAGGTTCACGAATCAAGAAAGGGTGTATCTGATGTCGATCCAAGAAGTATCCGCGGAACAATTGGCAGAGATCCTCCACCACTATCACCAGGCGCTCGGGCAGGATGTTGGCTGCGCGAGCAAGCCAAGCGCTGAAGCATGGGAGCAGGTACCACAACAGGAAAAAAGCCGCCTGGTAGCTGCTACCCGTCTGGCATTACTGGAATTGGCCTCAACGGCCAGAGAACGGGAAGACTCAAGGCGCTATTTCGCGAAGCCGGGTCAGGCCGAATGGGGCTGCTGATATAAGGAATTCGCCGCAGTCGGAACTAAGAGATGGGCGAACTCAAATGACCAGAAGTCGCAGTTTGCGGCAACTATTCACCAGAACTTAGGATAGAGCGCCCGAGGATCGTGCGATTTTGAGCGGTTGGTCATTGCGTTCATCGTCTGCGGCTGCATCGTTGAACCGCGGGCGTTGCTATGTGCTACCGTGCTGGCTAGGACAACACGGGGATGTCCACTCGGCCAATGCTCGCTCGAATCTTCACTGTGCTACTGGCATTTCTTTTGTCTGGAATGCTGCCCCTACATGGTCAAGATCAGCCACCGAGTGTTGGCGCTGCGGAACCGATCGCCACCGATCGGCCCGCAGTTACGAACTCCAGCGTTGTCGTTCCGCCCGGCAGCCTTCAGGCGGAGAACGGTTTCCTTGAAACTAGCAGCCAGGGGCAGAGTGTTGTAGACGGCCCGGAGAGCTTAGTGCGTTATGGTGTCGCTAAGAGGACTGAGTTGCGTTTCACGGTGCCGGACTATTTCCACAACCTGACCGACGGCGGCGGCTCCGGCACGGGATTCGGTGACTTTGCCTTCGGAGTAAAAGAACAGCTTGGCCCCACACCGGGTAAATTCGATGTATCCGTGATCCTGTTCCTCAGTTTCCCAACCGGCGCCAACACCGTCTCCAGCGGCGGGTACGATCCGGGATTGCAGGTGCCCTGGTCGCGCGCGCTCTCCGCCAACTGGACGGCGGCCGGAATGTTCTCCGTGTATTGGCCCACTCAGGGCCGCACGCGAAACGTGACCGGCGAGTCTACGTTCCTCTTAGATCGGCAATTGACAAAACCCTGGGATGCGTTTGTCGAGTACGCGGGCGACTTTCCCGAAGCTGGCGGCGGTCCGCGGCACTTGCTGCACTTCGGCACAGCTCTAAAGATCACCAGGCAGCAACAGATTGACTTCCATGTCGGCGTGGGCCTATCGGCGGCGGCAGTCGATCATCTCATCGGGATCGGCTATTCGTTCCGCTTTCAGACGACCCGTCGCTAGGCTGGGCTTCAGGTGAAGGCCTTCAGGTGAAGCGTACATGCGCACAGCGACCCGCGCTGCGTGAGAACGGTTTTAAGGCACGCGCTTTCCCATCGATGCAAGGTCAAGCAACGTGCTAATTCACAAGGAGAGAAATCGGATGGTTATCCAAAAGGTTACAGCAGAATCGTCCTGGAGATACTTGGCCGGTGTAGTCGCGCTATGCGTTTGTGCGGCATCGCTCCGGGCCCAATCGACGCAGCAGCAGCAATCGGTTCCATTGCAGTCCGGAACCACTCAAACCCTGCAGCAGCGGGTAGCACAGCTGGAGTCAGAGGTGACGGAGTTGAAAAGCCTGGTAAAACAGCTGCAGTCGAGTAGCCAGCTCCCAGCTCTAGAGAAACGGCCTGCTGCTGTTACCCAGAGTATTCAGGCATTAACCGCTCCCGCGGAGGAAACTACGACTGCGAAGGATAGTGCCAAGGATAGTGCCAAGGATACAGAAACTCTCGGTTTTCTCCGAGATACAACCATCAATCTCGGTCTCGACAGCTATTACGCGTACAACTTCAACCACCCGGTCGGTCGCGTAAACCTGCTGCGCGCCTACGACGTCCTCAGCAATAATTTCAGTTTGAATCAGGCCAGTGTGATTTTTGATCACCCTCCTGACGCAGCTATCGGTCGACGCTGGGGCGGGCGCCTCGACCTGCAGTTCGGCCAGGCCACGGACACGTTGCAAGGGAACCCGGCCAACGAACCACGTCCAGACATCTATCGCAACATTTTCCAGGCTTACGGTACCTACATCGTTCCTGTCGGCAAGGGCCTCAACGTCGACTTCGGCAAGTGGGGGAGTTCGCTCGGGGTCGAAGGCAATTACACCAAGGATCAAATGAACTATTCCCGGTCGTACTGGTTCAACTTTCTGCCCTTCTATCACATGGGCTTTCGTACCAGTTATCCGGTCAACGATCGCTTTTCCCTGAACTACTGGGTGATCAATGGAACTAATCAAGCTGAAGCCACCAACGGCTTCAAAGATGAGTTGTTCGGATTCACAGCCAAGCCACAAAAAAGCCTTACCTGGACTGTGAACTACTATTTCGGACAGGATCATCCGGATCGAGTTGCGGCGTCGAATTGTGGACCTGTCCCAGTACAGCCCGGCCTCTGCTTCGTTGCCATTCGTCCAGCTCCGGATGGGCGGACGCACATCTTCGACAGTTATGCAACGTGGCAGACCACTCCCAAACTGACGTTGCAGATCGAAGCAGACTACGAGATTGAACGTCTCTGGAGAAACGCCGCACCAGGCGAGTCGTCCACTCCTTCGGTGGTCACCGGCGGCGCTGCGTACGCACATTATCAGTTCAACTCAAAGTTTGCGTTGGCTGCGCGAGCGGAGTATCTGTCAGACGGCGGCGGGCTTTTCAGTGGCATCAACCAGGACCTGAAGGAAGCCACCGTGACCTTCGACTACAATCTCGGCGACGGATTCCTCACGCGCTACGAGTGGCGGCGCGATTTCTCCAACCAGCCGTCGTTCTTGACCGACGTACAAGGCCTTCTGACCAAACAACAGAATACGGCAACGCTTGGCCTCATCTGGTGGTGGGGCCGGAAGCAAGGATCGTGGTAGGGAGAGAATCTGCATTGGGATGTGTTCTTTGCTTTTCAAACCGGCGCGGCACTAGAATGCGTAAGGTGTTCTCCTAAGCACCCGACGAGAGCTCCGTTGGCCTCTTCCGAGCAGGCTTTTGGTGGATTTCTACAGTGCAATTCAATACGCGTTGTTTGTGGCCATCGTCACCGCCCTAGTGGAGCCTTTGGGCGGCTACATCGAACGGGTCTTTTCGCGGAAGAGAACCGTACTTGATCGCTTATGTCTTCCAGTTGAGCGGCTTATCTATCGCATTACTGCGGTTGATCCCAATGTCGAGATGACCGGCAAGCAGTATGCAACGTGTTTCGTTCTGTTTGGTTTTGCCGGCACGCTCCTGTTGTATGTCATTCTCAGATTGCAGCAGTTTCTTCCCTGGTTTTTCCCGCAGTATCAGACGACTCCCTTAACACCCGACTTGGCCCTGAATACGGCGATCAGTTTCTCGACGACCACTACCTGGCAGGCCTACGCGGGCGAGAACACGATGAGCTATTTCAGCCAGATGGTGGGACTCTGCGCCCAGAATTTCCTGGCTGGCGCGGCGGGGCTGGCCGTGGGTATTGCCTTCATCCGCGGTCTTGCCCGGCAACTCTCTGACACGCTCGGCAACTTTTGGGTTGATTTGACCCGCGGCCTGCTCTGGATCCTCGTCCCGGGGGCGCTGATTGGAGCCATGCTGCTCGTCTGGCAAGGCGTTCCCATGAACTTCCACCACTATGCGGTCGTCACCACCGTGGGAGGTACGCAGCAGGTGATACCGCAGGGTCCGGTCGCGGCATTGGAGATCATCAAGAATCTCGGTACCAATGGCGGCGGCTTCTTTAACGCGAATGGGGCTCATCCCTATGAGAACCCCACGCCGCTTACAAACTTTCTCGAAATGCTGGCCATCGCGCTCTTGCCTGCAGCATTGACGAACACCTTCGGCAGAATGGTTGGCCAGCCTCGACAAGGGTGGCTTTTCTACTGGGTGATGGTGCTTCTTTTTGGCAGCGGACTTGTCTTCGTACATCTCTCTGAACAACGAGGCGACCCCCACCTGGCGAATGTGGATTTCCGAAATAGTGGCATGCAATCTGGTGGGAACATGGAAGGAAAGGAGGTGCGCTTCGGCATCGGCGGTTCGACCCTGACGGCTGTGGTTACATCCAACACCTCCACCGGATCCAATAACTCAATGCACGACAGTTACTCCTCGCTCGGTGGCATGGTTTTGCTGGTAAACATGCTGCTCGGAGAACTCGTATTCGGAGGTCTGGGGACTGGCCTTTACAGCATGGTCATGGCCGCTGCCATCGCTGTGTTTCTAGCGGGACTCATGGTTGGACGCACTCCTGAATACCTGGGAAAGAAGATAGGACCCTGCGAGAACAAAATGATCATGCTGTACGCTTTGGCCGCGCCGCTCGTCGTCCTCCCACTCACCGCGATTGCCGTGAGCACCAGGGTGGGACTCGCTGGGTTGACGGTCAACACCGGCCCCCATGGTTTCACCGGGATTCTGTTTGCCTATACTTCTTGCTTCGCCAATAATGGCCAAAGCTTTGCCAGTCTGAGTGCGAACACTCCGTTTTATAACCTCACCACAGCATTGGCGATGATGGTGGGGAGGTTCGGCCTGGCGATTCCTGCCTTGGCATTCGCAGATCTATTTGGCCGTCAGAGAGGCGCCCCTTCTTCGTCGGGAACTCTTCCGACCCATTCTTTTTCGTTCGGTGTCCTGCTCACCATGTGCTTGATAACGATGGTGGCTCTGAGCTATCTTCCTGCCTTGGCCCTCGGTCCCGTCCTGGAGCGATTGCTCCTCGGAAGATAATCGGAAGATAAGAAGATAATAAAGATAAAAGCGTTTGAAATTCACAAAGAACTCGCCATCGTGTCCGAAGCCTTTCACGGGCAAGAGGCGAGAGCTTCTCGCCTGCCAGCGCAAACCACGGTCTTGAGGCACAAATGTCTACACATGATCTTTCAGCAAACGGATTTGCCGCCTTATACCCTCAGCCTTCTCCGTTTCTGCGTGCGACAATTTGATGATTTCTCGCTGGTATTCGGGATCGGCCAACTGACGAGCCATGATGGAAAGTTTCTCGGCGTGTGCCTCTAGCATTTTGGCTTCGGCTTCCAAAGCTGCGACGGCACGATCAAATTTATGCTGCATTGTCATTTGAGGTAGCGCATCCCGACTGAACTCCAGTCAGCTGTGAGAAGTAGTACTGCAAGGAGAGAACCCAAAAAGGGGAAACAAGTTGCGCGAACTTGTGCAAATAAATGGCCCGGGGACGCCCGCGCCGCGTCTACTTGCTTCGTCTGACATCCGCTGAAATCTTAGCCTCGGAATAGGCCCCTGCACACAACCCGGCTCAGCCCAGCAGGTGCAAAAATCCGGGGTTGCGGAAGCCGGGAAAGACGCGCTCCGGCCTCGGATTACCCAGTTGCTGCGCCACTGTCTCGGCCATCACCTGGCGGA
>Ga0208191_1001376_pt1 | contig 12264 bp, 10 predicted proteins | sample June2015DPH_13_5_FD_184709 | JGI IMG/M metagenome (GOLD analysis project Ga0208191, IMG submission 184709) | Peatland microbial communities from SPRUCE experiment site at the Marcell Experimental Forest, Minnesota, USA - June2015DPH_13_40... | ecosystem: Environmental > Terrestrial > Soil >... | reverse complement strand
CTCTTAACCAGCGCAGCTTAAGGTGGTTTGGAGCCTGCTCCTGCAAGCCGGCTCCGGGGGGCCCACCCCCATCTCTCGTGCAGTTGCGCACGCCTTCCCTATAACTCCAAGCGCGCTCGTGGCGCACCAGCTTGCCACTGTCTATGAGATCTACAAGCTCTGCGATCACGGTTTTGGCTTCGACTACATTTTGATGCGTCTCATCAGGGTCATCGAACGCTCCTGGCACAGGACGTATTTCCATGCAAGGCTTAAAGCTCCTGCGCCTGAAAGGTGTGAGAATTAAAAGCCTTTCGTCATAAAAGTGCTGGTTGCTGAACTGGATGATGGGCGGCTCTGAGCGGAAATGCTCGTTTAGAAAAACCGGGGCGATGTCCTGACATCCCAAGGCTAAATCAAGAAGCGACTTCCGGCCATGCAAAAACGTGGCGTTTGGGTGGTTATCCAGTCCGTGCCTTGACAGATGCAGCTGCACTAATGTATCGCTGAGAAACCGAGTGTTAGGATTCTTCATCTGCTTGTCGTCACCCACGACGATCATCCGCTTTGCCCTGAACGCTAGCGGCAAGATCGCAGCCTGGTTGCACTGGGATGCCTCATCGACGATGAGGTAATCGAAAAGGCCGGCATGAAGTGGGAAGATTCTCCCAACGTCGTCGATGCTCATGATCCAACCGGGGAATATGGTGAGGAGTTTCTCATAATCGATTTGGTCCCGTAGGTGCATGAACGAATGGGTCTTGCGCCTTCTCTTTAGCACTTGTTTCAATTTGTTGACTTGCCACAAAGTTGCAGGGTTTTGTGATGCCTTTTTCAACGATAGCTTTCTATGCAAGTCGAGCACTTTCAAAATGATTGGGAAAGTCCCTTTTCGGAGTTCTCCAATCCTGGTCGCGATCTCGTTGATATCGTCGGGGTTTTTGACGAGGTCATCCCTCACCAGACCGGAGAACCTGAACGCCTCCACTACATTGACGGCTTCTTCGAGCTCGGGAACATTCTCGCCAGCAATGAACCGGTCCTTGATCAAGCGGCACGTGACGGGTAGAGTTTTCAAGGCCCCATGTTCGATCTTTATTAGCCCCATATAGCTTGCGAAGTGCTCTCTCAGACTCTTGAGCCAAATAGCATTCTTAGCCGCGTCTGGGGTGTTCTTAAGATCATTTAATGCCTGGATGAGGGAGCTAAGGTCCGAATTGCAGAGACACGAGAGATGATCATTTTGTCTACACCTGGCGACCTCTTTAAGATGGTCAATATATTTCGCTGCAGCTATCAGGGTCCTCTCGAGTTGGCCGTCTTGACCGTCTCTCAAGATCTCGCTGTCAATGTAGTTGGTAAGGCTTTCATCCACTGAGGAGGGATAGTTCATAAGTGCATCCAGGACGGCGTTATAGACGTCGGCGATATTCGCGGAGGCAATCAGGGTTGCCAGGGATGTCTGCTTTTGCGGTGCCTCGAACGGAAAATTGACCTCCGCCAAACTGGTGAGCCATCCCACTACTTCTTTCCTGTAGCTCCAGTACATGTGCCAGGACTTAAGATTTGTCAGGCCTTCTTTTCTCCGTACATACGGGATGGCTGGGAGGTTGGCTGCCGAAAGTTCCTTACGCGCCGTCCTTGCATCAGAGCCTAACTTCCAGGAAAACCAGGAACCGCTTGCCTTCTCAAGAGCCGCAATCGCATCAGCCGCCTTAATCAGAACTGCCTCGTCAGGATGATCCGAGTATACGCCGTCAAACCTTATGCTGAAAAGTGCAGATAGCCGTTCATGTATCCTACCTGTTCTTTCCCGGGCCTGTTTTATTATCTCCCCGTACTTGAGGATATCCCCCCGCATCTTGGCCGGGTCGAATCTGATCTTATTCACTGTTGTAAGTGTTTGTTTAGAGCGTCTTAAGCTTTCGAGGTGCTCGGTGGCCCACGCCGAAAGCTGCTGCAGCTGAGCGGCTACAACGTCAGAGTTCTCGCTTATGGTGGTAAACTTGGTGCATATGGCCTTGTTAGGCTCATCGGAGACGATGTACTCCATCACCCATTCGTATGCCTCGAGTACCTTTTCGAGGCCTGCCATTTCTGCCTCGAGCCCGACCGTATCGGTTGCCGAGAACAGGGACATGAGGTCTGAGAGGCTCCCCCCCATGCTGCCAAGAAGGGCCTTGTATTCTTCCAGGGCTTTGGCTACCTGCAAGTCCATGCCCTCCGGGATTGAGTCGGACCCCGAGATCAAATCGTACGGTCGGAGGTCGTGGTACTTTCGGTACATGGGATGCTTGTCCCGTTCCAGCTTTTTTAACTCGGAGAATCGGGCCGAAAGCCTTTTGATATCGGTGTCGTTTCGCTTCAGATTGCCGACCTCTTTTTCCAAATTTTCCATAAGATTGGGCAAACTCCGGGCGCTGACATAGGCATTGAACCCTTCGATTTTCGTAAGGAGGTCCAAAAGTGACTGCTTTTCTCCCTTAAGCAGAGACATGGCAAGGTAATCAACCTCGGGGAGGATTTTGGTGATGACCTCAAGAGCCTTGCTTTGGTGGCTTGATATGAGGACTGTCTTACCTTGGGACATGAGATGGCAGGCTATGTTTCCGATCGTTTGCGATTTACCAGTCCCCGGTGGACCCTGGACTACCATGAGCTGTGCATTCTCTGCCTTGATAGCCGCTATCCTCTGGGCACGGTTGCTCTTAAGGGGATAAAACAGCGGCGGGGACTCTATTACCGTAGCGGGATCGCGTTCAAACTCGAAGGCCATATCACGATCTGGAGGTGGGTTGAGGATGCGGTCTATCGCAGTTATCCCCTCCGGTATCTCTAATTGCGTCAACTGGGCAAGATCGTCGAGAAGATAGGGGTTGCTGCGGCTGGCGTTGATTATTACAACCGTATTGAATATTTCTGGAGGCTGCTTGTCCCTCCATTTGATAGCTTCCGACAGGAGGTCCAAGTCTTTGTCTGGATTAAAAGTTATTCCCGAGAGGTCCTCGACTATGTTGAGGTTAGCAAGTTTGTCCAAAATCTTCTTGACGGTGGAGACATCGAAATCATCCTCGTGCAGGTGACCAATGATCTGCTTTCTGACCATCTCAATGGCTTCATCTGACGGGAGTACCTGTTTGAGAAAGTGAAAGTTGAGAGCAGGAATGCTGTGGTCTTTGGTGAGGGTAACGATGTTCCGCAGTGGATCGAAGTCGATATGGGATTTGAAGTATAGCAGCGGGGCGCAGTACTTCCTTCCGTTGATTTGCCCCGAGATCAGAGGAAAACCGATTATCACTTCGCGATTGAATGGGTCGAACTGCTGCCTACGATATATGGCGATGATCGCTGCTGAGGCATTCTTGAGGGCGTCGTCCCCGTTGAATAGCGTCTGCTGGATCCCGTTGCCGTTCCCAGAGGACGGGTCATCTTCCTCTTTCCTAGCACCTTCCACTATTGCCTTGCTGATCGCCGATGGTGACAGTTTCTCAATCGAGAAAGTGTTCTTTGTGCCCTCGATCAGCTCATCGAAATTCTTGATAAAAAGACCGAGGTCTGCGGTCAGTTTGTAGCGCAACACCGTGCTGACATCGATGAAGTGCTTTCCTACTGAAGAGGCCGACAGAGAACACAAAAGGTCTCGGTAGTATTTGGCCAGTTTGTGAAGCATTAGTGGTTGATTTGCCAGGTTCATATCAGCCCGTGTGCTTCTTATTGAATGATCTTCTTGAAATATTTCTCCCACCTCGCGCCTGAAAATGTTCATACTGACCTCCTTTTTCTATCTCCGTAAAGACCCGAAAGGACCTGCTTGCTTCGCCAATTTCTTTCCCCTATACTTACTAAAACGGATTCCCCCAAAAAAACCGGACAATTATCGGAGCCCGCATGGTTGTCCCCACGCTGGAGCCTGATACAGTTGCCTTGATAAGCGCCGGGAAGGAAGGCGACGAACGTGCCCTTAATACTCTGTTTGCCCGCTACCATAAGAAGGTCCTCAGAATAGTCCGCCAGAGGCTGACCTCCGGACAGCGTGAACGGCTCAGGGTCCAGTCAATGGATATTGTTCAGGAAGTATTCCTCCACGCGCTCAAGAAGCTTCCAGATTTTGAGCCTACGAGTGAGGGTTCTTTCATCCACTGGCTCAGCCAAATTTTTATGAATGTGATAAGGGACCGGCTTGACTTTGTATCGGCGGAAAAAAGGGCTTCCGAGAGTGAGTGCTCCCTGGATCAGACAATTGCAGGGACATCAGGGCACGTACACTTGCGTGACCTTATTGCCATAGAAGGGACTTCACCAACCCAATACGTTTTGAAAAAAGCTATCGAAGAGGCAGTTGATGACCTTCTGCTCGAATTAGACGAAGCAGACAAAGAAGTGATAATCCAACGCAAACTTGAGGGACTTACATTCGGCGAAATGGCCTCTTACGCTGGCAAAAGCGAAGAGGCAATCAGAAAGCAGTTCAACCGTTCTTTTAAGAAGCTTGTTCTACTCGCTGAACAAAAGGGTCTTCCAGGAGATCAGTTCTGATGGCTACCGGACCATCACATAGAGAAGAGGAAGTCATAAATGCCTTCGTCGATCAGTTGCTCGCCGGAGGCAATGGCGCATTGCTTAGTGATTACTGCAACAAATATCCTCCCTTAAAGGAATCTTTAGAGCAGAAGTATCGGGTCGTCAGGGCCTTGGAAGAGGCATTCACAGAAGAGGATCTGGCGGGTACCGAGGTTGGTGAGTTTGTGATTGTTGAGGAAATAGGTCGCGGGGGCATGGGCGTGGTATACCTAGCCCTCCAGCAGTCTCTCAGTAGATATGTTGCATTAAAAGTTCTCCCTTTAGGGTTTACCCTGGATAGCGGGTCAATCAAGCGATTTCGCTCAGAGGCCCAGGTCATTGCCAGATTCAACCACCCAAACATAGTTCCCGTATACTCGACCGGCAAGGAAAAGGGGATCTATTATATAGCAATGGCACTGATCCCAGGCCTTTCTCTGAACAAGGTTCTTGACAGTCTAAGGTACTTTCCTGCCCACAAGTGGACCGCGGCGACGGTAAGGGACATTATTTGCACCCACCCAGACTTCATGCGGATCAATGTTGGTACCGACAATACCGGTAAACCCGACTCTATTATCGTAGCTCGTGATCCATCATTCTGGAACCAGCCTTACCCATCCTTCGTCTTAACCATATGCGCCGAAATCGCAGATGCACTCAGCTATGCGCACAGAAACGGCGTTTGTCATGGTGACCTCAAGCCATCGAACATAATGCTGTCGTGCGGTGGGACACCGATAATCGTTGACTTTGGCTTGGCGAAGGATATGTACTCCTTCAGGAGCACTCATTCGCAAGACTTTCTTGGTACGATCGCTTACGCCTCCCCAGAGCAGGTCACAAGAAACATTATAAGCCCGAAATCCGACATTTGGTCGCTTGGTGTCACCATGTACGAAATGTTCTCCCTCAGCCAGCCATTTCGCTCAAACAACGTGGCAGGTACCATAGATAAGATATTGAAGTCCGACCCCCAGCTATTAAGAGCAGAAGTGAAGAGATTCCCGAAAGATGCGGAGGCAATAGTCTTCAAATGTCTGGAAAAAGTCGCGGATAAACGGTACGACCGAGCGGAGCTCGTGAGAGAAGACATCAACAATTTTTTGCACTCTAAACCGATTTTGGCCAGGTCAGTAGGAAATCTCGGCAGGTCACTCAAATGGATCAGGAGGAATAGGCTGGTATCGATGCTCTCTGGCATCTTGTTGATTTTGTTGATAATCGCTTTATATGGTTCCCTGAGCTTTTTAATGATTAGAGGTTCTCGGTATGTTGATGAGCAAAAATTCCCAGAGGCAATATACTCTTATGAGTTGGCGCTAAAGCTCGTGAATTTGCCCTTGTTTTCTAAGAAAACTAAAGCAGATGTCTTGGCAGGAATGGGTTACGCCTGGTCGGAAATGGGAGAAGACGAAAAGGCTATCAACTTTTATAAGCGCGCTCTCCAGGTTGAAACGAATTACGTCCCGGCTCTTACAGGGATCGGAGATGTTTACTTTGATTTAGGATTATACGACAAGACCATAGCGTTTTATGATAAGGCTATTAGCCTCTCTCCTGAGGGCCGAAGTAGTTACTACCAACGAGGAAAGGCTTACAGGGAGAAGGGTTCCTACCGAGAAGCCCTCCAAGATTTTCATCGTGCGATCAGAATAGATCCATACGACTTGGATACCAAGAAAGAGATCTCCGGGGTACTCCTAAAAATGGGACTGAAGTCTGAAGAAGCTCAAGCCGAGAATCTCCGAAAAGAGGGCTTCAACGAGACTGAGATCAAAGCGGTCGTTCAGTTGAAGGATCGCTGATATCCGTGATTCAGGGATGAGATTCATCAGGGACCCTCAGCTCTGGCTCAGAAGGCGCCGCCACGACTGTGGGTGTCATCCCTGGAGGGGTCTGAGGTTCAGCTTTATGAAAGAGGTTCTTGAGGAAATCAAATATTCCCATAACCACCCTCTGGCCCAGAGGGAATTGCGGTTCTGACGCCGCGATCATCTCAAATGAAACACAGGACCTTGAACACCGGCTCGACCTGCTGAGCCCGGGCAAGGAGGGCCTGGAGACAATCCCCGTATTTCGGATTCACCGAGGCTAACATGGCGTCGGCGATGAACTGGCCAACATACGCGGGCGCGCTCAGCAGGGCCTGGATCTGCTTCTCCTTGTTCCAGGTTTTTCTACAGATCACCCCGGCCTGGTCACAGGCAGTAAGGAGTTCGGTTTTTTCAAAGCTGTTCTTTAGGAGCCCGGGGGCTTGGGAAGAAATAACCAGCCCGCTTTCCATAATCTCCCGGGTAGAATCGGGAGCATAGAGTCCTAAGTCCCGAAGTATGAAACCCGTAAGCTGCGGCAGGCGTCCACCGCCGACTTCCACTATGCGGAACAGATGGAGACGGGCGCCGATGGACAGCCGGCGCACCCGGGCCACACATTCACCTGCCGGCAATGGCGGGATGATCAACTCGCTTGCCTTGAATGGGGGAAAATCAAGCCAGTAGGAAGCATCCTTTCGCATTTCCCGGATGAACCTGTTAGCCCTCTTGCGGAGTTCCTCTATTGCCGATGGCAGCTCCATTTCAAAGGGGCTGATGGCCTGGGCAAAGTAGCGCGGCAACTCATCGGTTAACCAGTATTGCCGGCCCCCTCCCCCTTTGGAGGCGATGATCCACATGGCCCGGAGCTGGTGATAAGCATCCGGATCAGGCAGGTGGAGATATCGCTCCAGGGGGGCTCGGAGCACCTGTTCTACCTCTGTTTCAATCCACCCACTGCCGAACCCCAGCCCTGGGTTCGCCTCAATGATTCTCCGCATTAACTGGCCGATGGAGCGCACATCTCCTGCACGCAGGCGCTCAATGACAAAGGGGGTGAAATCAACGCAGGGGACCCGGGAGCTGGGGGAATATTCCCGGGAGAGGAAAGGGTATTCCGGGCGGCCTTTGCCCTGAATTTGGGCTTGAAGCTCCTGGAGGGGAGAGCCTTCAGAAAACCGGCTCTGCTTTAGAAGGCCGGGCTGAGGGGGTGCGCCCTCTTGGATTGCAATGTGAAACGAGGCAGAGGGGCTGGCAGTGGAGTGGTGGGGTTCGCCTTGGCGCCGGAAAAGGTTCGTCAGGAAGTCGAAAAAACCCACGATCAACCCTGGTCCTTAAACTTCGGTGTCCAAAAAGTGTCCATCTACTAATTTTTAGTGCATAATTTCCCCCAGTTTTTCTATTATGTCAACACCATTTTTGTAGTAAAATCAAAAAAGTGAATTTGTTCAGGCAGTTCGGGAAAGTGGCTATTTCAGAATGGGGTTCAGGGGGTCGGAGGTTCAAATCCTCTCGTCCCGACCAGAATTAGGCAATAAATAAGGCAAGTTACCGAAGATTATTCGGGCTTGCCTTTAATCGTTTTTAAGCGGTGTGCACATAGTGTGCATGATTTCCCTTTCAAGGCCAAAAATTAACCGGGGGAGACAACTTCACCCGGCTACAAAATCAATTTTGAGGATTACCCTCTGCGAAAGTTGCTAAAGCTGCCAAACGTCCCCGGCCAGAGCCCGTAGGGCGGGAAAGCGAAGCGCATCCCGCTTCCGCCATTAGGATTATTCCATCTTTCTGTTTTAGGTAGCAGAGGCAGATGAGGACGATGATCAGGAAGGTAAGAATGCCAACCAACCAGACAAACCCCGTGACCTGTTTTTGAATCCAGATCATACCCATTACCCGGTCAGTGAGAAAGACCGCACCGGCAATTATCAGAGCCGGTATCCATCGAAAGACAACACCACACAAAGGCACCACCTCCTTTAGAAATTTGCTTTTGGGGATTTTAGTGGATTTTGAAAACTTCTGGAGCTATCAGGCTGGGGTATTACTGAGTGGGGGGAAAAGTTAGCGGGGTCAGATCCTTGGTGGCCAATTTGAATTTGAGTCTCATTAGACTGATCACCAAGATCAAAAGTGATATGGCTGAGAGTAATGCGGAAATGGTTAGCAGAGTGAATATCGTTTGTGCGTGTTCAAGAAAGTTAAGGTAGTTCCAAAAACTGGATAGATGCATTAATTATTACCTCCTTCGAGTTATTGCAATTATTATGGATAAATTTTATGTATCAATATATATAGTGATCTCCTGTATAATTGGGAGAAAGGTTTATGAGAGCAAGACTTATTTTGAATCAAGATATGGTTTGGGGGATTTTATGTGGCCAAATCTTAGCGAAAGAGCAGAAATCATTATGTCGCATGCCTCTATGACGGAATTATCCACCCAGGAGTTAGTGGAAGAGATCAAGACGGTCTACAATCTTCTGGCTTCTTTGGAATCCGGCGCTGTGATCCCAGAGGCTATGACTCCTGAAAAAGCCCCAAAAGCCGAAGTGGTGAAGAAACCGTCGATTCCGTTGAAGGATATCGTGACCCAGAAGCACGTGGTATGTCTGGAGTGTGGCAAAAAATGCAGGACTTTGAAGGCACATCTCAAGAAAGCCCATGGTCTCTTGCCGAAAGAATATTATAAGCAATTTGGCCTTGACCCCAAAAAATACTCGCTGACCTGCAAAGAATATTCTGCAAAACGCAGTCAGATGGCCAAGGATAGAGGATTTGGCAAAGAAGGCGGGAGGAGGAAGAAGGCGGGGGCTTGAGTAAACTCTTCAAATGATCTGGCCCTTGAGAAGACTGTTCAATCCGGGAATAAGGTCGGTATATGGGCCTCATTCCTTGATAGTGGCTCGTTTCGGGGTTAAATTCGGATAGATAGGTCGGTAAAAGCGTTTTTGGAATGCGGTGGCCCGGGTTGCTGCATAATCTAAGGTTTAAAACACTTATGAACATTCCCTTCCAAGTCTATAGCTTGTATTATTTGATAATTAATAGGTTCATTACCTATTTCAATAACTGACTCTTTGGCTTGAAAGACATTTCCAGTTGAACTACCCAAAGCTTCTTTTTTAGTAAGACCTATATATCTCTGGGAAATCTCACCCGGCGCAAGATCGAGCATTATCCATGGTTTTGTTTTCCCGTATTTAATATTCAATAGTGCTCTCCCATTTCTTACTTCTATTAATGATAAAGTTGCCCATTTTGGAAATATTACATATATTTCTCGTATTTCAGATTGAAATAAAGTAATATCCAAAGGTAATTTTGAACTGTAAGTTTCATTTTCAACAAAAACCCACTTTTCTTTCCTGGCCTCTACAAAAGCATTCTTAAAAAGAATAATAATTTGGTTTTTCTTATTCTCAACCTCATTTTTATTAATCGACCATGCACCATTTGATTTCTGATCTATCGCTCGTATGTCTTCCACAAATCTTGCATTATGATTTAGAACATATTCCAGATCACCATTTTGTACAGCATTGATATATGCAATTGTTTGGTCAATGGTTGCATTCTCCGCACTACATTTAACTGATAAGCCGACAACTATAATGCCAACATATAACCAGAAAATAGTTCCTTTCCTCATAGCTTTAAAAACCATTTTCCATCCCCTTCTCTCAAAAAGTAAGCATTAGCGGAGATTACGCAGCAGCTTTGGCCACCACAGTCCAAAAATGGTTTTGGGGATACTTATTCCCGAGAATAAACTCAGGAAGTTTCCTTTTTCTGGGGATTTTGTCTTATGGAAGACATGATAGCACAAACTTCTCCGAATGTGAAATTTCAAACTCGGGTCACATAGACCGGGGGGCGAGCCAATTTGGGGATTAAAGTCGGGGGCAGAATTTCTTATCATGCCCGGAGATGGTATGTCCATGTGGCCTCCGCTTTTCCCCTGGCTCACCACTGCCGACTGTGCTGGCCCGGGTCCTTAAGCTCCCCAGCAGTGGGGTGTCTTCGTTTTGATGGTGTGGTATGCTCAAATTTTAGAATAATTTACTTTTTCAAGGAAACTTGTGCTAATATGCCGCCGATGAAAGGATTCGACTTCAAGAACAGAAACTTAGAGGGATTTTTTCCGGGCAAGAGGTCGCCAAAACCTTTTTTTACTGCGGTGGTTAAGGCTGCGGCATAATCTCGGATTAGATATGATTGGAGTTGACCCGCCTCCCCCATGGACTCTTTCTGGGCCAAGACCCACGGCTGCCTGGCGGAAGACTGCTACGAACTCCTCAGGGCCCTCCTGCAAGACCGGAAGGAAATCCTGGGAGCGGAAGCGGCCCGGTATCTCGGCTTCGACCTCCAAGTGATCCAACCGTTGCTCCAGCGGCTGGTGGAGGAAGGGGTGGCGGTGGCGACAGGGCAAGGCGCCACCTGTTTTTATCGCTGGCACGAAGCTTCTCGGGCGGGAAAATAAGATCAGTGGGAGAGGGTTCCCAAAACCATCTTTTGGATTGCGGTGGCCGAGTTGCTGCATAATTTGGGTTAACTAAGGAGGCACGTAAGCTCATGTTCGCCAAAAAAGTCTTGGCCACCATATTCGCTGTGCTGATTTTGTTTAAATTGGTTGCTTTATTATTGGTAAATCCCAATAAATGGCTGAACTTTTCTGGTTTACTATTAGCGCACCATGTCATCCTTACTTACGTATATCTGGCCTTGATCGTCATAACAGGATACTATATCTTCTCCAGCCTTAACTTAATTGATATCGCTTTGGTAATGTTCTTTACCTCCATGCTCACCGGTCTTAGCCTTATCCCCTATTCCACCCCGTTGTTTAAATTTGGGGAAGCCATGGCCACCATCGGATTAAGCAAGGCTTGGCTTGCCATGGCGATTTGGGGTGCGCTGGCAGTGGCGGTGCTTGCCAGGGTCTTTAGCAAACTGCGCTAAATGGCGCTTCCTGTGATCTTTTCTTCGCTAACCTCTGAAAGCTGAATAAGGTCATGATCGCCTACTGAGAAGTGGTGATCGCCGGGAGTTTTAATTTTACTCTGGCTGCCGAAGAGAGCGATGCTGAAAATTTATTGCTTATTCGATCTAAAGAGCTGGCCAGGGAACATTTGGAGAATTGGGAGAAGCATAGGGCGCATTCTGAGAAATATGAAGGAAGGTAAGATATCCGGGGTTTACGGATGGAATTGATTTTTAAACTGATTTTGTGCTAACATGGCGCCCACAATAATCAGGAAACTTTTTCTCGGGGCTAAACTCTGACTGAGAGGTCGCCAAAATCATTTTTGGGCTGAGGTGGCCAAGCCTGACGCATAACTCCGATATATCTTGCTGAACAAGGTTAAGGCGGGCAATGACATGAAAAATCTGGTGGTGGTGCTGGCAGCATTAGTTTTTTTGCAGAGTCCTGGCCGGGTGTGGAGATTCATCCACGCCACCACAGGACAATGAGAAACCAATTGCCGTGATAAAGCAAACTGACACCAGGATGCTGGTAGTTTGTAAAGACAGTCAGGGGCACTATTCCGAGAAAAGTCTCAATAACTCCGAAAGCATAACTTGCGGAGATGTAACCTATAAAATGGATGATTATGCCAAAGTTTGCAAGCGAGACTGTTATATTGCGTTGCCAGGGAAAGAAAAGGAGCTCGAAGAATACTTAAACAAAGTGAACATAGCAAAAAAAATAATCCTGATTAATTACCTTTAATTTGTCCTGAATCAGGCTTACTACTCAGTGCAATAATTATGGTGCATTTTTGCCGGAATAGTGTAAATAATTATGCATGAAAACGAGCACTCATTCAGGTTCCGATGCAAAAACAGGCCATATCCGTCAATTGGCTGTGAAGGCCGTATTGTCCGGCAAAAAGCAGGTAGAAGTTGC
>Ga0208191_1001366_pt1 | contig 12358 bp, 10 predicted proteins | sample June2015DPH_13_5_FD_184709 | JGI IMG/M metagenome (GOLD analysis project Ga0208191, IMG submission 184709) | Peatland microbial communities from SPRUCE experiment site at the Marcell Experimental Forest, Minnesota, USA - June2015DPH_13_40... | ecosystem: Environmental > Terrestrial > Soil >... | reverse complement strand
GGGTCGCTCGGGCCGAGCGATCCGTAGACCTCGTCGGTGGAAACGTGCAGGAAACGGAACGAGGCGCGTTCAGGCTCCGAAAGCGCCGACCAGTAGGCTCGCGCTTCTTCGAGCAGGTTGAATGTTCCGTTGACGTTGGTGCGGACAAAATCATCTGGGCCGTGGATGGAGCGGTCGACGTGGCTCTCGGCGGCGAAGTGAACGATGGCGCGGGGTTGTTCACGCCGCAGCAAGTCGCGCAAAAAATCGCGGTCGACGATGTCACCCTGCTCGAAGCGATAGCGCGGATGGGCTTCGACGGCGCGCAGATTGTTGAGATTGCCGGCGTAGGTCAGTTTGTCGAGATTCAGGATGCCCGCGCGCGCGTCTTTCGCGGCAATCCATTGGAGAATGAAGTTCGAGCCAATGAAGCCAGCGCCACCGGTAACCAGGATTAGATCTTCCATGCTAGATATGCCGCATCGCGCAAACACCCGGCGTTCCGATTCTAATCATAATCACCGCCGGGCGCGAAGTCGTGCCCAGCTTCGGTGGCGGGTATCCAGATCAGGCGGGTACGGTCGGGCTGGGGGCCGGACGGCCAGGGCTCGCTCCAGCGGCGCTACCGGACTGCAGAACTGCGGACCTGGACCTGCTCACTGGGCACGTGCTCGCTCGAGCCCCAGCCCAGCACGTTGTAATAGGCTTTTTCGATCGAGCGGGCGATTGCGGGCCAGAGATACTGGCCCTGGATGCGCTCGCGTTCCCGGGCGGCGGACTGACGACGAAGTTCGGGATTGTGGATGAGCAAGTCGAGCATGCGCTCAAGATCTGCCTGGTCGCCGCGGTGGAAGGTGAAGCCGGCGCCATCGACCACTTCATTATTTTCGGGAATATCGCTGGTCAACACGCAGACACCGGCCGCCATGGCATCGAGAAGAGCCAAAGAAAGGCCCTCAAGCTCGGACGGAAGCACGAACAGAGCGGCATTGGAGAGAAGCTCTTCGAGATCCCTTCCAGCGACCCAGGGGAGGAAGCGGATTTGGTCGGATTCGTGGCGGCGCAAGCTCTCGGCGTAGGAATCGGAGTGGCTCGATCCTCCACTCGATCCTCCGGCGAGCACCAGTTTCATACCAGTGTGGACGTTTTCAAAAGCGTTGATCAGGAGATGGCAGTTTTTTTCCGGTGAAAACCTGCCTAAGAAAAGGACGTAGTTGTCCGCGAGCAGATCCCACTCGATCAGTTTCCGGGGGAGGCGCCGGGGCGCCAGCGTGGCTCCATTTGGGACGTAGATGGTATCGCGCTTGTACTGCTGGCGGTAGTGCTGCTGCAGGGTGCGCGAGACGACCATGGTGGCATCGGGGGAGGAAACGGCAGCCGCTTCTCCCCAGCGCAGTACGCGCGATGCGATCCGGCCCCACTTGCCGCGCTGCCAGTCGAGACCCTGCACGGTGACGATGGTCTTCTTCCCGGCAAGCCGGGGAAGAAAAGAAAACAACGCGGGTCCCAGGCAATGGTAATGGACGACATCGTAGTCCGACGTCATGGCGTGCGCTGTGCTCAACAGAGTGTGGACGACCGTTTCCAGATGCTTGGAGCGGATGGTCGGCAACCGTCGCACCCGCATGCCGTTGTGCGTGCCCGTTGGAATAGGAGGAGTGAAATAGCTGCGGCAATAGACGGTGACTTCGTGCCCCAGGCGGGCCAGTTCGTGGCCAGCCTGCTCGTAATAGGACTCGATGCCACTGTACTTGGAGACCACGCCGCGACCCCCGATGAACGCGACGCGGACCCTGCGGCGCGGGCCGGTGGAGTAACGGGCGTCCTCGCCCGTCCCGGCGGGGAAGGACAGAAGCTTCCTGGTGGATGTGAGCCGGCTGTAGAGTTCGAGCAGCTTCTCCATGTGTTGATCGGGGTCGTGGTTTGCTTTGACGCGACTGCGAGCTGCGGCACCCATCTTCTCGATCAGGTCGGGGCGGTCAAACAGAAATTCCATGCATTGAGCGAGCTGTTCGCGGTCGCCGTCGGAATAAAGGAGGCCGGTGACGCCATGTTGGACGAGTTCGCGGCGCGAACCCAGATCGGAGGCGATGACGGGCCGTCCCCACGCATAGGATTCCAGAATGGATTTGCCCAAGGTCTCGTAGGCATGGGACGGAAATACGGAGAAGCTGCAACCGGCGATGAGTTTCTGGAGTTTTTCGCCGTGGACCATGCCCGCGAACAGAACCTGGTTCAAGTTCAGTTCTCGCGCCAGGGCCTCGAGCAGGGGGCGCTCGGGACCGTCTCCCGCGATGATGAGAGGAGTGTGTGGCAGCCGCACCATGGCGCGCAAGAGCTCATAAACGCCTTTCTCTGGCGAAAGCCGGCCGAAGTAAAGCAGGTATCCTTCATCAGCGGTGAGGTGTTCATCGCCGGGCAGAGCCTGGAAGTGGGGCAGGACTTCGATGCGTTGCGCAGGGAAACCGCTGGCGATCAACTTGTTGCGCACGAATTCGCTGGGAGCGAGGAACATGTTCACACAGCGTTCGTAAGTTTTCAACCATTTGTGCAAGTATGCTTCGGCGGCAAGAACCGCCGCGCTGGAACGTGGGCCGTTGTAGCAACCTTTGGTGACGGCGTGGTGAAAAGCGCCGTGACTGCAGAGTTCGCAGGGGCGGGCATCGGCGACAAAATTGTAGGTTGGGCACAAAATCTTGAAATCGTTCAGGTGGTAGAGGACGGGGATGCCCTGGTGCTTCAGTTCCCAAAGAATCGAGGGCGACAAGTGGTGGTAAATTCCGCGAACGTGCGCCAGATCGGGTGAAAAATCAGCCAGACAACTGCGCATAGCACGCCGGGCCGAGGGGGAATAGAGGGCGTGCACCGCCATCTTAACCTTCTTCAGGAAGCCGGCGTTTGGATCCTTGAAGTCAAGATGAGGAATGCGATAACTACGGCCGGTGAAAGCGGAAGTCTGGCCGTGGTCCATGCTGAACAGAGCGGTTTCATGGCCACGCCCATCCATCTGGTGGATGAGGTCGAAGAGGTATGCTTCAGTGCCGCTAAACGGATAGTCGTACTTGTTGCAATACAGGATGCGCATGGTCACCCTCCGATTGTGGAATGCGGGCCAGGAGTTGCTCCGCAAAAGCGCGTAGGTTTCGCTGGCGATTGTAGGAAGCGGCGATGCTGGCCGCGGCCGCGCGCTGGATTCCGGTCAGGGAAGCTTTGTGGACCTGAATCCAACGGACGGCGCTAACGAAATCAGGCAAACAGCCGGGTTTGTAAAGAAACCCGGTGCGCTGGTGCTCGACCAGTTCAGGAATCCCTGTGATGGCAGGAGCCAGCACGAGTTTTTCGTGAGCCATGGCCTCCATTAGGACCACCGGGATTCCCTCGCTCTTGCTGGTCATGACGACCAAGTCGGCGTAGCGGTAATAGCCGGAAAGATCGGTGCGAGGTACGTGACCGATCAGGTAAACACGTCCTTGGAGCCCCATCGCGATAATCTGGCTTTCGAGAGACTGGCGTTCCAGGCCCTCGCCGACGATCCAGCAGATGAAGTCGAGACCTTGATCGCGAAGCGCGGCGCAGGCCTTGATGAGAAAGTCATGATCCTTCACGCGATGCAGGCGACCGACGGAGAGAAGACAGAACCGCCGGTGGTCCGCATCGACTTCCGCGCCGGCTGTGACGGCGGATGTGGGCCAGGATAGGACGCGATCGACCCCAAGACGTTGCACGATGACCTTCTCTGAGGGAGTGGACGGGTAGTTGCGGAGAATGTACTGGCGGTTGAAGTCGGAGACCGTTACACAGAACTGGCAGGCACGCAGCTTGGGCGAGAGCAGATCCGCGCGCTGCAGCAGATCGGAGCCGTGCAGGGTGAAACTGAAGCCGATTCCGAGCAGACGGGCAGCGGCTAAGGCCATCCATGAAGCGAAGTATCCGTGATGAGCGTGGATGTGCTCGACATCGAGTGGCGCCAGTTGTTCTGCCAATGCGGCGCCCATCACCGTGTGGCCCAGCGTACGAATGCGGCGGAGCGGGGAAGCACCGCGCTCCCACAGCAAGGGCCGCAACAACCGCCAGAGGTTGTGACGATCGGAGGCAAGCCGACGCACGGCCCGTATCAGCTCATCATCGGCGAGGGGTTGAAAAAAGCGCGTTTCGTTCCAGAAAGCACGCTCCGCCATGCTGAGATCCTTCGGGGAGACGCGTTTGCCGCTGCAGCAGATCACTTGCGCCCCGCGGCGGCGCAGTTCTCTGATTTCATCGATCACGTAAGGTTCGAGTGGCGAAGGGAACTCATTGGCGATGTAGGCGATAGTGGTCATATGGACTCCTCGGACGCGCAGAGCATCCCGGCAACGGTGAACATGAGTCCAATGACAAACTGGTACGCCATGTCGACGAAGAAGGCGTTGAAGAGATAAACGCTGAGCAAGATGGGCCATACCTTGCGCAGGGAAGCGACGGGGCCGGACTCACCGGGCGGACGGTGCCAGGAGAGGCGGAAGAGGTTGAAGAAAAGAATGCCGTACAGGGCCAACCCCGGCACACCGAACTCAACCAGCAAGGCGAGGTAGGTGTTGTGCACGTAGAAGGTGCGGAGATGATAGCCCTCCATGCGGCGGGCAAGCTCGGCGTACATGCCACCGGCGGCCCAACCCGTAAACGGCCGTTCCTGGAACATCGCCCAGCCGGCGTCGTACACGGCGAGGCGTGCCGCCACCGGACCGCGTTCTCCGGTGCGGTCCCACAGAGCAGTCTTCCGCGAATGGTCGCTGAGGCCGATTGCCAAGCCGATCACGAGGCCCGCAACTGCCAACAAGGCGCACACCGCTTGCAGACGGCGTTCGACCAGACGGAATCCGAGAATGATGGTGGAGACGGAGAACGAGATCCAAACGGCGCGCGTCATGGTGGCGAGCACGGCCAGGGGCAGAACCAGCCACAGCAACCAGACGACGCGTTTCCGCGCTCGCGAGAACGCGATGACAAGAATCCCAAGGATGTTCAAGGAAACGCCATTGGCCACTGCCTGGAGGAATGGGCCGCGAGCGCGATCCGGATGGAAACCAAGGCTTTCGTCAAGAATGAAACGCGGAAAAATGAATGAGCGGGCGTCCACGAGGAAGGCAATGGCAATGAACACGAGGTAGGCGAGCGCAAAGATCGCGAAGATTTCGAAGTGTCTTCGTTGCGATGCGCCTCGGAAGACCAGCACAGCGAGGTGAAACAGCGCAAAGGGAACGACGAACTTGCTGGCGACAATGCTCCAGGTTTGTGCGTCGAACGGCTCCCGGAGCGCGCGGAACACGGCCAGCACCATGAGACTGAGCATGGGCAAACTGAGTCCGGCAAAGAATGGGATCTTATTACGGAGCGCCAGAGTACGCAGAGCAACAAAGAAGACCAGGATGCCGAACGCGATTCGGTCGGCATAGAAGGAAAAAAGGTCTGGTGGCCGGAACAGGAAAACGGTCATCGCGGCCACGTAAAGGATCGAGGGAAAAGCTAGTCCCAGGTGAAGGGGGCGCAGCAGCAGAGCGGCAGCGCGCCAAAGCGGGTTGCCGTCACTGTCCCAAGTTATGGCGTGGCTGCCCATGGCGACGGTCAGGCTCCTTCCGGCGCGAATAGCACGCGAACTGTGCTGGCGAGGATGCGCAGGTCCAGAAGCAGACTCCAGTTCTCGATGTAGGTGAGATCAAGGTGCATGTTGAGTTCGAACGACGGACAGCCGCGCGCCGTAATCTGCCAGAGACCCGTGATGCCGGGTTTTACGTCCAGGCGCCGGAACTGGTGAAGTTCGTAATGGTTGACCTCGTCGACGGGATGAGGCCGCGGTCCAACCAGGCTCATCTCTCCGCGCAGCACGTTCCAGAGCTGAGGCAGTTCGTCGAGGCTGTAGCGGCGGATGATATGGCCGATGCGGGTGATTCTGGGGTCGTCGTCAATCTTGAAGATGGGGCCTTGTCTCTGGTTGCGAGCGCGCAAGTCTTCCTTGAGGTGTGCGGCATCGGTCACCATGGAGCGAAACTTGTAGCAACGGAAGCGGCGGCCCTTGGCGCCAGTGCGTTCCGCGGAGTAGACGGCCGGACCGGGCGAGTCCAGCCGGACGAGCAAGGCCACGATCGCCATTAGAGGACTGACCAACACCAGACCGAACATTGCACCGGTGACATCCAGCAAACGCTTGAGAAATAGGGCGGCGCTGGGTAGTGGTTCGCGATGAAGGGTGACGACTGGCACTTCTCCGATGTAATCGATACCTGAGTCGGGCCACGGACCCGGGGGCAGATCGGGTACGGCACGAATGTCCAGGTGGTTACGGAAGGCGGCTTCGGCAGCTTCTCGCGTCTGGGCTGGATGACCGGGGAGAGCGAGGATGACCTCGTCAATGAACTCGGCGCGAGCGAGCCAGTCCAGGTCTGCGATTCGCCCCAATACCGCCGGGGAAAGAGGCTGGTCGTCATCCACGAAACCGCAGACGGTTGCGCAGCGGAGAGGATCATTGCGCAGCGCCCGGGCGATGGAGCGAGCGACTGGACCGCCGCCAATGATGAGGATATTGCGCGATTCTGTTTCGCGGCGCCGCCGCTTCCACACAACCTGCCTCAACCAGCGTAACAGCGCCAAGCCGGCCAGGCTGCTGGCAAATATTCTGGAGGCGGCGAGAGGACGCATTCCGTCCCACCGAGCGATGAAGACCAGTCCGATCGCGAACAGGGTTGACCTCGCCAGTGCGGGGACGATCCCGGCGGGAGACGGATCTCCGGCGTGTTTGTAGAGCCCCTCACAGAAGCCGAAGAGGGTTACCAGGACAGCAAAAATCGGCAGATAAGCCCACGGCAGGCCCCAAGCGGGAGAAAACAGCGATAACGCGCCGCACACTACCACGAGAACGATCAAATCGGCTGCCACCAGCTCACAAAGCGTGAATCGATCAACGGTAGGTTGCGGTGGATGTTGTTGAGTCAGCGTTCGCGCCTGAGCGCGTCTCGTGCTGGTTTCGTCGATCGCGTTGACTGGACGTGTGGGAATGGCGTCGGCCGTCGGCGCGAACCTGGAAGGTGGCATTGCAGAAGTCCCAAGAATCATGCGGGCATACTGCGAGGGGAAATCTTTGGGTACGGTGTCCCATAGTCGATTTGTAGTCAATTCGCTCATAGCATTCACAAACTCCGGTACAGGCCTTGCGGCACGGGAAAACGACGTTCCGCGAGGACGGTTCCGAGCAGAGGAACTTGCGCCTTGCTCAGCTGATCCTTGATTTGAGCGGCAACGAGACGTCTTGTTTTGTTGGCGGTCAGCACGAGTACCAGACCGTCGCAGGCCTGGCCAATGCTCGCCGTGAGCCAGGAGACGGGAGCACACCACAGAATGGAAAAGTCGAACTCCGTCGTGAGTTCGCGAAGCCGCGATAAATTCTGATCGGTGATCCGCTGCCCGCAGGCGTCCGGCAGCCAGCTCTGGCGAGGAACCATCCAGAGCCGTGGTTTGATCGGCCAGTTCACCTCCGCACAGTGGGGAGCCGGAATCTGCAGCTGAGTCTGCAGGGGGACCGCGCCTGGCTGAGCGTCAATCAGCCCGACGTCGTACCTGTCTTCTTCAACCAGAGCTTTGGCGACTTCGAGGCATAGTGTCGCAGTCACCGTCGACGCTTCGACCGTAGCAAATCCGACGTGCCGCACCGGCTTCGATTCATGCCGGAAGAAAAGCTGCTGGACCAGTGCATGGATCTGATCATCGTGAACCGAAGCCGCCGGAGAAACTGCTGTGCGCCGGACTTGCTCGCGAATCGGAGTCACACGCCGCTGTTCAGCGGCAGTTGGTGTTTCGGCAAGAAGCTCACGGAGAGTGTTCACTACACCACCGCCCTGTGTCGGTCGATTCGAGAACTAGAAGAACGCAGAATCGCAGGCTCAGGCGCGGGCAACCAAGCCAGCACCGGTACTTCCAACAGGCCGTAAGCTTCGCCGGGAGTGCGAATCGTCGGGTCAAAGTACTCGGTCGTAAAGGCGATGCCGACACTGAACGCCATGGCCAGTCCAAAAGTGAGCAGGAAATAAAGGAGCAAAGAATGCACGGGCAGGGCCGGGGCTACGGGTGGTTCCACGATGGCCACATTGAGGATGCGACGCTCGTCGAGCGCGTCGCCGATGCGCGCTTCCTCGCGCTTGCGAAGGTAGAGCAGGTAGTTGTCTTCCTCGGCCTTGGCGGCGCGCATCAGATCCTGTTGATCCACCGAGTCGGATTGCATCTGCTGGGTAAACGCGCGCAGGGATGCGACTTGGGCGGAAGCGTCGGATTGCCGAGCCCGCAAGCCATCCCACTGCACCTGGGCTTTCTCCATCTCCATGCGGGCCCACTCGTAGTTGGGATCTTTGTCGGTGGTTTCGTCGCGTACCGGGGTGAGCGCCTCGGCGGCAATCGACGCGCGAGTTTCCGCGATTTCCTGTTCAACTTCTTGCACCAGCCGGTAGGACGGTTCAAAGCGGCTGAGAAGGTCGGTGCGCTTGAGCAGGAGTTCCAGCAGGTGCGTTTTCATCTTTTCGAGAACCTCCGGATTATCGGCCCAGCGCTTGAGGGTGACCGACCGGGCGGGAAACGACTTGAGCTGTTCCCGCAGCGACGCAATCCGGCGCTCGGCCTCGACACGATCCTGGTCGATCTGGCGGTACGCCGCGTCCGCTTCGCCTAACTTCTGCAGCGCAATGTCGCGTTCCAGCGCCGCCGAAGCCACGCCCCGAGCACGAGTAAAGCGCACGAGTTCGGCTTCGGACTGATGCAGTCTCTTTTCGTATTCCGCGGTTTGCTGGTCGAAAAACTGGATCTCCCCCGGGGGGCGCTGGAGATTCGTGTGCCTTTGCACGTAGAGGGTGGAAAGCGCTGAGAGAATGCGAGCGGCTCGTTCCGGACTGGTGTCCTTGTAGCTGACCTGGATAAGGTTCGACTTCTTGAGGGCATCGACATCCAAGCGGCGCGACAGCTTGCGAACGGCATGTTCGATCTCGGCTGGGCGCTCGAGATCCGGGGTGTCCGCAGGAACAAGTCTCGCCATTTTCACAACTTGCTTCAGGAGATCTTCGTCGCGCAGGAGTTCGACTTCGGAATTGAGTTCTTCTTCGGTAATGTCGGGACGGGTGAAATCCATGGCGCTGGGCGGCTGAGACGAGACGATGGGGTCAAAGCGGCCCCGCCGCAGCAGAACCTTGAAGTGCGACTCATATCGGGCTGAGAAGACGACGAAGAGCATCGTCGCCAGCAATACGAGCCCAAAAGAAGCAGCTACGAGTCGCGGGCGCCGGAACAGCGTGGCCGCAAGATCGCGGGGCGTTGGGGAAAGATCGGTGTTCGAGTTTCCGTTCAATTCCGCGGACATGGATCGTACAGCAAAGCCGATCACACCCGGCGGGCTTTATGGGAACTCGCCAGATTTTGAAGACGCAATCAGTTAATGCTGCTACTCCTTTCCGCTAAAACTGCAATGGGTTCATGTACCAGCTCATGGAGTTGGTCGGAACATACTTGCGTATCTTTGATATCCGGCTCTGGGGCACAAAGATAAAGTCGCCGGGCTGAAGGTGAAGATCTTCGCGAAGATCGCGAGAATCCAGCATCTTCTTTACGTCAATCACGTGGGATTCGGCTACGTACGCGGAAATCCGGCGAAACACAACGACCTGCGAATGACGGGCCTGCTGCGTGAAGCCGCCGGCAATCGCCACGGCTTCATTTACGGTCAGATCCCCGCGCAGCTCATACTTTCCTGGCCGTGCCACCTCGCCCGAAGCGAGGAAGTAGGGCTTGTCAAAATCCTTTAAAGTCACGGTGACTTCGGGCTCGTGCAGAAAACCGCGGTAGGCATACGCAACCGCCTGCTGCATCTGGGGGACCGTGAGTCCTTCCGCTAACAACGTGCCCGCGCCTTTCAGTGCCACGAAGCCGTCGGGCTGCACGGTCAAGGTCTGATTAAAGTCGGGCGAAAAAGTGAAACTTACGTCCACGGCGTCCGATTTTGAAAGCCGATAAAGCGGATGGCGTTCCCCTCCGAATGCAGGATCTCCCATGCCACCCGCTTTCCCGGGCTGTGTGATCGCTCCGTTGCTGGAACCGCCGGTGCCGGACCGGTCCTGGCTCTGCGAGCTCTCCGCCGCGGCGAGTTTGCCGGTTGGCGGAGCAGAGGACACAGGCGCCGAAGCGGGCGACGGTGAAGTCTCCTGAGCGGAGGTGACCACGGCCGGCTGCAGGATGAGCATGCCCGCAGCCCCCAAAACGACGTGTTTAGTAAGTACATTCATCTCCGGACTCTCGCCGTTGCTCTGAACGGCGCACTAAGCAACTCGGGCGTTTGAGTTGTTAGCCCGAAGGTACCGCTGCGTCCCGAGCACAACAAGACTTGGAAAGTACTGTCCACCGAGGTACCGGGCACGTTCCAGCCATCGGAAAGGTGATGAAATGAGCAACTGGGCTTCCAGGGCCTGGGTTCCAGGCCCCCGGGGCGCACGTCGGGCGGGAGATTGCTGCTACAGAAGTTGTGCACAAGAGTAGCCCTGCGAAAGTAGGCAATGGGAACAGAATTCATCACCAACAGTGTGTGACGGTGCCCACATACGATCCATGCGCTCTTGGGCAAAATGATGGCGTGAAAACCATACGCTCCGAGAAACAGTCCACGGGAACCGGGCCGGCCGGGACCGAAGTAGTGCAAGTCCTGGTCGCCGACTCGGGTCCTATTCAGTCGCAACTCTTGACGCGGGCCTTGAAAAACCGGCGGGACTTTCAGGTTTCCGCTGTCGCCTTGGAGACGCCTGCTCTTCACAACTTCATGCAATCGAATCACGCCGACGTGGTCTTGATTGCGGGCAACCGCCTGCCGGACTTGAGCCTGCTGCGCTGGTTGCGCGTCTCGTATCCGAAGATCGCTCCCGTGCTGCTGGCCGAGCATGATGACCGCGAACTGGTGGTGAATGCTTTGCGCGCCGGCGCGAAGGGGATTTTTCTTTTTACCCACACTCCTTTCCCCATGCTCTGCAAGTGCATTCACTGCGTTTTCCGGGGAGAGATTTGGATCAACAGCCAGCAGATGAATTACGTGCTGGATGCACTATCGGAGGTGCCGACGCTGCGTGTGGTCAACTCAAATGGGAGGTGTTTGTTGACGCCTCGCGAGGAGCAGGTGGTGGCGCTCGTAGCCGACGGCTTGACGAACCGCGGAGTCGCCGTCGAATTGGGGCTGAGCGAACACACGATCAAGAAATATCTGCTGCGCATCTTCGATAAGGTGGGGATTTCGAGCCGGGTGGAACTGGTCCTCTATGCCATGTCGCACGGCGAGCATCGCCCGGCGGAATGGATGCCGAGCAGCAATGCCTGAGCGCAGAAGGAAAGGCCGACGTACAATGGCAAAATACGGAAAGGCGAGGAGATCGCTTGGTGACGAGTTCCGGGTCGGGCGTCGTGCGCCGATGGACGGTGATCGCTTCAGGGCTGCTCCTTCTGGCGCTCGCGCTGGTGGTGATCTATACGGGGCCGAATGCTTTTCTCAGTCCTATCGCTTTGGTAGTGGTGGCCGCGATCGGGCTGGCCGCGCTGCTGCTCCAGGTTTGGTTTCGCCGGGATCTTCCGAATATTCATTCTCCCCTCTGGCTTAACGTCCTCGGCATTTTCTGCGCCATGGTCTCGCTGTTCGCGGATTACCTCCGGATGACACGCCGAATGCTGGATCTGGTGGCATTTGGCGCCGTGGTTTGCTTCGGCATCAGCGGAGCGCTCATCCTGCACGCACTGCGACGGCGGGTTCGAACACCGCAATCAACTGCGACCGAGTAGGAAGAAGAAGACCAAGTCGCGGGGCGTTCAATCTTGTGTGCGGCCTTCCCATTTACAATGCCGCTATGCGCGTCACCTTGTTCGGTGCATCCGGGCTGCTGGGCCAGGAACTGGTTCATGAGTTAACCGGTAACGAACTGAGCAGCGAGCAAGAGCAGTTGACTGCGGTGTCTTCCAAAGACGCCGACGTGCGAGACCGCGCGCGGGTTCGCGCCGTGATTCGCGATTCCCTTCCCGACTGGATTCTCTTGTCCGCTGCCTACACCGACGTGGATGGCTGCGAGTCAAACCGCGACTTGGCCTTCGCGGTAAATTGCGAGGGCGCGGTCAATGTGGCGCAGGCTGCCCGCGAAGCGGGATCGCGATTGATGTTCCTGAGCACGGACTACGTTTTCGATGGCAGCAAACGCTCGCCGTACGAAACCAGCGATGCCAGAAATCCGACAAGCGTTTATGGCGAGAGTAAAGCGCAGGCCGAGAAACGGCTGATCGAGATCCTGCCGGAAGTGTGCATCGCGCGGACTTCGTGGCTGTTCGGGCACGGAGGCAAGTGTTTTCC
>Ga0208191_1001359_pt1 | contig 12426 bp, 6 predicted proteins | sample June2015DPH_13_5_FD_184709 | JGI IMG/M metagenome (GOLD analysis project Ga0208191, IMG submission 184709) | Peatland microbial communities from SPRUCE experiment site at the Marcell Experimental Forest, Minnesota, USA - June2015DPH_13_40... | ecosystem: Environmental > Terrestrial > Soil >... | reverse complement strand
AAACTCGTCCAATGATCCCGTCATGGCGTGGGAACAACCCGGCCAATGTAGTGGAGACCTTTTGAGCACCACCCCGTGTTCACAGAGCTTTACGAGTCGTTGCCCCAGCCGGTTGAGAAAGTCGGGCTAGCGTGAGTCACCGGAGCTTCTTTGCCGACCACTCGCCACGATGCTCTTGAGCTGTTAATCCCCGTGACTGGCCTCAACTTTTCGAGTCAACCGGCGAGTTAGCACATCAGACGAATCCCAAAAGCGAAGTCTCGTCAGCCGCAACTAAAAAGGCGCACCCGAAGATGCGCCTGTTGAAACTTTTAGAAAGACCTTACGCCTTTCTGCGTAAACGAAACATCAACATCAGCAAAGCGCCCCCGCCGCACAGGCTCAATGTCATTGGCTCGGGAACGGCGGTGATTGAAAATGGAGTCAATTCGGGCGCAAAAGTTCCAGATTGCGACACAAAACCAGTAATATCAACCAGGCCGGTTGGCTCCGGGGTGCCTCCCAGCGCTCCACAAGTGGAATAAGATGATGCCCAGTCATATATTTCCATGATATTGCCGCTGCCATCTTTGGCATACAAAGTCACGTTGGCGTGGGTGGCGAAGTTGCCCGACACAGGAATGGTTGCGGCTGCATCCGTGTAAAGCGAAACGTTATCCAATGTCACAAGATAGCCTGCTATGCTTAGAGGAAGGGTTCCTGTCCCTGAAGCCGTCAGTGTCGAAATTGTATAGACACCGGGTAAAGAAACCGCGTTTCCAGAAGAGCTTGAGCTGATTGAAGTAAGAGTTTCAAGCTCTGGAATCTGGTGATACGGATAATAGGTGCCCGAAACAGTTATGGCATCGCCTACCAGCGGCGTGTAACCAAGACCTGACAAGCTGCTATAAATGTCAAGCGAACCGGTCGAATCTGCAACAAGGAATGACCAGGTGCTATAAGTATATCCATCAAGACTTCCCACCGGCGCAGACAAAATGGCTTGAATGACGGGATATGCGCCAGAAGCATTATCATACGTCACTCCTGATTGGGCAGTTGGGCTGGATAAAGATGTTAAAGCTTCGAGTTGGGCTGCGCTGCCGGCCAAAGCGTTTGAGGCGAACAAAACGACTGCGGACGCAATGAGACCTGTTAACAAATAATAATTTTTTTTCATAAGGTTTATAAGGTTAATGTTTGCAACGGACTTTTTCTTTCTAATTTTTCTTCTACCTGGCTATTTATAATTAAAACCCGGGACGAAGTCAAGATTTTTTTACCACAGTCATCCCACAGGAATTCCACATAAACCCTCGAAAATTGGGCGTTTTTGACGTTTCTTTGTGCTATGGATGGGATGAGCCGCTTTTTTGAGCCATGCAATTCAAAACCGCCAATTAAAATCAATGGCTTTAAGCCTGTTTCCTATGGGATGGCTGTGTGCCAGAGTCCGATCACGAAGGCACGATTTTTCGCGTTCAAATGCGTTTTAACGTGCTAAATCAAACACAAACTGTTGTGCTTTTCGCGTTTTACTTCGGGTAAGGCCAAAACCGTTCCAAACATGGACTGGACCAGAAAACGCGCCTTTTTGCGGCGTTTAATCAAGGCCCTGCCCCGCGATACGGCACATCCCAAATAACATCCCCCAGCAAAGGTTCGCTTTCGCCGCCGGTGGAAGGATTACTTTGGATGTAGGTGGTTTTGAAATAGTCGACATGGCCGTCACAAAAACTTATCACCCCGCCTTGGTTATGACGTGAGGCGAAGCTATTTTGGCGATTTGCCGGATTGACGGAATTGTATTTAGGTGAACCATTGACAACTTCCGTGACCGGATCGAAGACGCAATCAAACATGAATGCAATCGTGGTCGGTTGTATAAAAGTAGTCAACTTGGGCATTTGGGGGTAATCCATTGCAGATGTGTAAGTGCCATCATTTTTTCTTTTCAGATCAATGTTCATGTCATAACTAAAAAAACCATCCACACCGTTCCCAGCCAAAACTGTGGAAACGGTATTTAAAGCCATATAGGCAGCAGGACATTCCCAAATGGGTCCCAGGCCGCCGGGAAAAGGCAGATAGGTGGTTGCCTTAGTTGCACTACCGCCTCGCGCGTTAATGAAGGCACTGTAATAAACAGACAGATTTTGATCCGCTAGCAGCGACGGCAACAGATTAAACCAAGCATTGGGGTCAGTGGGGTCTCCGGTTTGGACACCGTTGTAAACATTGCCAGGATAATCGCCGTTCTGACCCATTCCATCGCGTGGGATGCCGTCGTTGTTGTCCGGGGAATAAATTTGGAGGGCCAGCCCCCACTGCTTCAAGTTGGAGCGGCAGGCGGCCTGCTGCGCCTTTTGTTTGGCCTTGGCCAGCGCCGGCAGGATCATCGCCGCCAGAATGGCGATGATGGCAATGACGACGAGCAACTCAATGAGCGTGAAGGCGCGCCTTTTGACGGCGGCATTCACGACCGATGTATTGATTTTTTTACGCATAAACGCAATTCAGGCCCCGCAATTATGGCGTGCTGACTCTATAGAACTGGGTGGCGGCAGCATTGGTCACAGCATAAATGCCGGTGTTCGGATAATAACCCAACCCAAAGGTCTGCGTCCACGGGCCGAGGAGGTTCGTGGCGCTATAGACGCTGTAAGTCGAGCCGGCTACCCCCACGGGCCAACTGATCTGTGAAACTCCGCCGGTTTTTGAGATGCCAATCGCAAAGGGCGCGGGCGCATTGGTGACAAAATCCGCATAACGCGTCGGATAAATCTCGGGTGCGGTGAGGCTGTATATCCCCATCTCCCCGGTCACTTGATAAGCATAGCCGGGTATCGGTTTGCCGAGGTAATTGGTGTTTAACTGGTTTACAGTGTTGGTATAAGTATAAACGTAAATCTCCATATACGGTTGGGGTTGGCCGGCCGAATAGGGTTGGGCAAACGCATAAAGTGCCGTGTGGGTATTAATTGGGAAAGTGCCGCTGACTGCAGCGCCCGATGACGAGGAGTAAAGATACACATTGGTAATTGTGACTAGGGAACATTGGACGTTTATTCCATAAGTGCCCATCGGATTGGTTGCCATCAACGGAACGTTGAGCGCCGTGGGTGCCGGCAGCGGGTTGTTGTAACTGACTACATTTATGTTGGTGGGGCTGGCCAGGACCATCTCCAATTCTCCATAATACTCCTCCGGTTCACCTGTCACAAGCACCAAGGTGCCAACGGGCGGTATGTAGGTGTTGCCGAATCCATTAAGAAATACAAGCGCACCGCCCGTCCCATCTTGAATAAAGAACTCAGAGTAAGTTTGTGACCCTATTTCACCAAAAGACGTAACCACACCCTCAACATTATACATCGTTGTGCCGTTGGGGAAATAATTATTATTGGGGGGATTATTGGTCAGAAAACTGTGCAGGTAGCCAATCGTTACCGTGGACGGCGGCACTATAAGCACACTGACCGTTGCACTGTTTATAGGGCAGCAAGCGCCGCCGGTGGCTGTAACGTAATAGTATCCCGATTCTAAAAAATTGGCGTTGGTCAAGGTCAAGGTCGAACTGGCCGAACCGGTTTGTCCCGACACCGGATTAAAACTGGTGCCATCTGCCGAAAAATACCATTGATAAGTCAACGGCCCGGTGCCATTGGCAAGCGCACTCAACGTGATGGTGGAACCGAGGGTGTTGGTAGCACCATACGGCTGGGTGATGAAAAACGGCGGCATGGAGGCGGTATTCACCGTAACCACCGCCGGAGCGCTGGTGACGCTGCCCGCCGAGTTGGCAACGGCCACGCTGTAATTGGCGGTGTTTTGCAGATAGGTCAAAGTGAGCACATTGGACACCGAGCCTGAAACGTATGTGCCGTCGGAAAGCGGAACGCTATTGGAAAGCCATTGATAAGTCAACTGGCCAAGGCCGGATGCCGCCACATAAAGCGTCACATTGTTACCCGAATAAAGATTGGTGCTTTGCGGTCCGATGCCAATCACCGGAACTTGAGGAGCCTGGGTGAGCACATCGCCGAAGGTTGTGCCAACAATGACGTTGCCGATCGCAGCCACTCCTTGATTGGCGTATTGGCTAAAAGCAACCTGCGAAATTACTATGGTCGCTTGAAGGGGATTGGTTACAAGATCGGTTCCATAAACATTGTAATCGTTTATCGTAACTGGATTGACCCATAGGGTTGAGTTAGGATATGGATCAGAAGTGTTCACATCGTAGCTGAAAACTACCTGATAGGTGATGCCAGTAGCCAAATCCAGCGGGAAATATGCAATCCCAGTCGCAGTCGAAGAAGTAGCGGCATTATCAATGCCCAGCCGATAGGTTCCGGGCACGACCATACCTTTGGTGGCAATAAAAACGTGACCAACGTAGTCATTGGTGGTGTCCTTGAAATTGGCGAAGTAACCGCCATTGGCCGTCGGCAGCGTGCTAACATTAATGGTAAAGCTCGCATACACAATCGTGCCTCCCGAAGGGATGGTGAAATTATTGGTTGGTGCCGCGACGGCGTCATAATTGTTTTGATTGAGAATCAAAAGATGATTCGTCACCAAGGCGTCCAGATGTGGCGTTGCTGGGGTGTAGGCATACCATAAACCGTCGGTTTCAATGCATCCGTTTGGGTAATTCAATGCATCTTGGAAAAGTACACTTGCACGCGCGGAGACAACTGCGAAAAACGAAAGGATGGCAAAAATTGTTATGAAGGTTGTTATTTTTTTCATAGGTCGTTGTTGTTTGAATGAATATTTTCTCCAACTGATTTTATTTGAGTTTCAGTCATAATAATTAAACTTGCAATTCTGATTTTACACCAAACGCGCCGGGCCTGCGTGACATTTTGGAAACAATTGAGCCACGTTTTGCCGCCCTCGCCGGGCAATCAATATCCGGCAAAATTCTTCCACGAACCATCCAGTTGCTTTCAAACATAAACTTGCTCATGCTGTCGGCAAAAGCGGGACGATTTTACGTCTTGCGCGCGAACCGGTCAAGGGTTCACTACACAAGCATTTTCTCACGAAATGCTGTCACTGGCAAGAGCTTTTTGGAAGAAAAGTTGTTCACATTTTCACACAATTCACAAAACGGCAACCCAACGGTAACCCGTTCGACACGCAACCCGGGGTTAACCCGAAAACCGGAGTTGCGGCGACGAGGGCGTCGCAGCCATGCACAACTCCGGTTTTGTTTTCGTGGGCTGGTTGGAAACAGCGGGTGGGCCGCGCGCCAACAGCTCAAAATTGACGGGGGCAAATTCGCGCCGGCAGCGGCTTTGAACGGGTGCATTCGGGTACGGCCATCGATCTGTAGCGGCGGGCATCCTGCCTGCCGTAGCCGGCGGCATCCCTGCCGCCCGACTCTCAACCCTCATCCCTCATCCAGCAACCTCTCTCAGCCGGAACGATGCAATTGAAATGGGGAGCGAAGGCCGCTGGCCTGCGGTGTCCGGCGGCCCGCCGGACACATTCGTTCACTTCTTTAACCCACCATTCAGGGGGCTGGAAATGAGGGTTCTGGAGTTTTCGCCGGGCCGGCGAAAACAGCCTGCGGGCCGCAGGCGCTCCCCGCGCAAAGGCATGGTTCCGGCTCAGACCCCCCGGCTGGACCTGCCTGCCGGCAGGCAGAAGTCCGGGCGATACGGCAGCCAGCAACGCTGCCGCTACGGCGGGAGGGCCGGTTGCGCCAAAGAATTGGCTCGACAAACGCATCCGCAGATGCTTCTATGGAATTAGTAGTAACAATGATTTTTTATAGATTTATTTAAGCTTTGAAAAAATCCCGGTTGCATTTGGGATTTGAAAAAAGGGGGATTGTTTTTGGAATCATCGCCGCGATTATTTCGACGCACCCGGTGTCGGCGCAGCTTTTAATGGGCGGCGGAACATACGCCCAAAATTTCGATTCGCCGGCGAACCGTGGCGCTGCGAACCCGCGGACTGACAGGGTCACGCTGCCGTACACCCACAGCACATTTTCAACTTCCTTCGCCCCCCGCCAGGCATGCCTGCGGCCTCGATCCGTAATTTTATTGTGTGCAACAAGCGACTTGAGTCAACGTTTGCCTGATTTTCCCCGTCTCGCCACCCGGCAGCAACCATTTCGCGTCAATCCTTCATTGAAAGGTCACACCATCGTTGTTTTTTGAAAGACCGCAGGAAATCCAACATTCCCTCCCATTGAATAAAACCGTTTTCAAGTGCTCCGCACGAAATTTGTTTCTGATCCTGATGGGCGCATGGGCGCTGTTCGCCACCATCCCGCAGGCAAGCGCCGTCATTGACGCCACATTGCAGATGCAATTGGGCAACCCCAGCGGCGCCACCACCGACACGAACAATCACGACCACTACCTGATTCAGCGCACGGTTGAGGCCATTGATTACAGCGATACTCTGGGCGAACCCAACTGGGCGAGTTGGGACCTGACCGCCAGTGACATCGGTTCGAGCGGGCGTTCCCCTGATTTCATTACCGATACAAACCTGCCATCGGATTTTTACGAAGTGATCACCACCGACTACAGCGGATCGGGCTATGACCGCGGTCACATGTGTCCCTCGGCCGACCGGACTGATAATGACACGGATAACGCGCTGGTCTTTTTGATGTCGAACATCATCCCGCAGGCGCCAAATAATAATGAGGGCATATGGGGAAACTTCGAAGATTATTGCCGCACGTTGGCACTATCCGGCAATGAATTGCTGATCATTTGCGGCCCCAGCGGTTTTGATGGTTCGCTTATTCAGCCCAGTCAAAGGGTTTTTACTCCCGCTTATACCTGGAAAATTGTCGTGGTGGTTCCGCCCGGCACCGGTACGGCGTTAAACCGGCTTACGGCGGCCACCCGGGTGATTTCCCTGAAAATTCCCAACAGCAATTCCGTGAGCAGCGCCTGGCAGAATTACATTACCTCCGCCAGACAGATTGAAGTGGATACCGGTTTTACGTTCTTCACCGCCCTGCCGCCGGACATTGTCTCCGCGCTGCGCAACAAGGTGGATGGCCAGAACAATGCGCCACCGGGCATCACCGGCTTTTCCCCGGGGAGTGGTGCCGTCGGCGACACCGTCATTGTCAGCGGCACGAACTTCAGTTCCGCTTCGGAGGTCACCTTCAATGGTGTGAGTGCGACTTATAACGTGAATTCGGCCACACAGGTCACTGCCACGGTGCCCGTCGACTCCACCGCCGGCCAAATCAGCGTCACGACCCCCACGGGCACGGTCGTCAGTTCCAACGGTTTTATCGTGACCGGTTCAACCGTTGCTCTGGCTGTCACCACAACCCACTTCGGCAACTTTTCCCAGCGCGACACCGGGGATACCTACATCATCACGGTCACCAATGCCGGCGATCTGGCCTCGACCGGTACGATCACCGTGGTTGATGCGCTGCCCGACGGGCTTACCGCCACTGCGATCAGCGGCATCGGCTGGACGACGGATCTCGGCACGCTCACCTGCACACGTTCCAATACCTTGTTCGCGGGGGCGAGTTATCCACCCATTGTCGTCACCGTAAACGTTTCTGCCGATGCCCCCGCCAGTGTCACCAACATCGCCATGGTCGCCGGCGGCGGTGATGTCAACACGGCGAACAACATGGCCGACGACGTCACCGCCATTAATGCATCTGTAGTGAGCGGCAGCGTTTCCACTTTATTCGGCTGGGATGTGAGCGGGCTTCCGGGAGGCACAACCAATTATGGTCCTTCACCGCTGTCACCCACCACCAACGCACCCAACCTCCTGGGGGGAGGGCTGACGCGCGGTTCAGGCGTGGGCACCACCGGCACCGGCGCAGCGCGGGCCTGGGGAGGCAATGCCTTTACGGGTGCCGATGCCGCAGCGGCTGTCGCCACCAACCAATTTATCACGTTCAGCGCAGCGGCCAATAGTGGTTACACGGTATCCTACACCGCCATCAGCGAATTCGATTATCGGCGCTCGGCCACCGGTCCGGCCAGCGGTGTGTTGCAGTATCAAATCGTTTCGGGAGCGTTTACCGACATTACCTCGTTATCCTATCCGGTCAGCACCAGTGGCGGAGCTTCGTTAAGTCCGATCAACCTGAGTGGAATTGCCGCCCTCCAAAACGTCGGCGCGGGCACCAACGTCACCTTCCGCATCGTCAATTACGGCGGTGGCTCTTCGGGCACGTGGTATGTCTTCGACGTGTCCAACAGCCCGGCGCTGGACTTTGTCGTCCAAGGGGAGATTGCGCCAGTCGTCACCAATTTCCCCGACCTTGTCATCTGCCTGGCTCACATGGGCAGTTTCACCCAGGGCGACATCGGTGATGCCTACACCGTCACTGTTACAAACAACGGCACCGCACCTACCGTCGGCCCGGTGAGCGTCATCGCTGTGCTTCCTGCCGGGCTAACGGCCACGGCGATCAGTGGTACCGGTTGGGCGACCGATCTGGGCACGCTCACCTGCACCCGTTCTGAAAGCCTGGCACCAGGCGCCGGTTACCCGCCCATCACTGTCATTGTGAACGTTTCCACCAACGCTGCCGCCAACCTCACCAACGTCGTGAACGTCTCCGGCGGCGGCGAAATCAACACGGCCAACGACACCGCCAGCGACCCAACCACGGTCATCGCCCTCACTCCCATCCAGTTTTGGCGGTTGCAATGGTTCGGAACCACCGCCGATAATGGCGCGTCAGCCGACACCGCCATCTCAACCAGCGACGGCATGCCCAACCTGCTTAAATACGCCCTGGGCCTGGATCCGCTGGCTCCTGCCGCCAACCCCATCATCGGCGACATCAGCACCGGCTATCTGCGCCTGACTGTGCCGAGGAACCCGAACGCGACCGACGTCACCTTCCACGTCGAAACAACCGCCAGCCTGGCTGCGTCCTGGACGACCAACGGGATCACGGTGGATCAAAACACCCCAACCCTCCTGCAAGTTCACGACAACACGCCGGTCAGTTCATCCGCCGCCGGCTTCATCCGGCTGCGGGTCACCCGCCCATAAGGCAGAATCTGATTCACCGCGACCAAGGCAAGACGGCCACTTCCGCGTGCGACGGCTGAACCGGGCCCGACGAGCCTGTCCCAGATTACCGGGGTTCCGGGTTGTCCACAAAATGACGGCCGATCCGACACGCAACTTGCGTTTAAGAGGACGAAAGCGCATTTTCCCTGACGCAAAACGAAGAACTGCCAATGAAAAAATACAACTGGTTGCTGCTCATTGCCTTCGCCGCCGGCCTGCACGCCGCCGATGCGCCCAAAATCAATTCGACCAATTCGCCCGCCGGCTCGCCGCGCCAAAGCGAAGCGACGGCGGGCACCAACGAGCCGCCCGCCGCGAAAGTCGAGGCCGGGAAGATTCCCGACGCCACGCACAAGCCGGTCTTCACGACGAACACCGTGGCCATCGCCGGCCGGCGCGTGACTTACGTTGCGGAAACCGGAATGTTGCCCATTCTCAAAACCGACGGCACTTCCCGCGCGTCGGTTTTTTACGTCGCTTACACGCGCACCGGCCAGACCAACCTGGCCGCGTCCACCCTCCGTAGCAGCGCTACTGCGCCCGTCCTCCGTAGCAGTGCTACTGCGGAGGGTGGAGAGGACGGGCGGCCCGTCATGTTTTGTTTCAATGGCGGCCCCGGCTCGTCGTCCGTGTGGCTGCATCTCGGCGCGTTCGGCCCGCGCCGCGTGAAAATGAACGAGGACGGCACCTTGCCGCCGCTGCCATTCGGCCTGGTGGACAACGAGTATTCCATTCTGGACGGCAGCGATCTGGTGTTCATTGATCCGGTCGCCACCGGGTTCAGCCGCCCGGGCAAAGACGAGAAGCCCGATCAATTTTTCGGTGATTCCGCCGATCTCGATTCCGTCGGCGAATTCATCCGGCTCTGGACGACGCGGCACGAACGCTGGCTCTCGCCGAAATATCTCTGCGGCGAAAGCTACGGCGTCTTTCGCGCGGCGGGGCTGGCCGACCACTTGCGCTCGCGTTACGGGATGTATTTAAGCGGCCTGGTTTTGGTCTCCGGCGTTTTGGATTTTGGCACCATCATTAACCAGCCGGGCAACGATTTGCCGTTCCCGCTCTTTTTGCCCGCCTACACGGCGGCGGCGCAGTTCCACAAAAAATTGCCGCCCGATTTGCAACCCGATTTGCCCAAGGCGCTCGCCGAAGCGCGCGAATTTGCCAAAGGCGAATACGCTTCCGCCTTGCAACAAGGCAAATCGCTGCCCGCCGACGAACGCAAAAAGGTCGTCGCCGAACTCGCGCGGCTCACCGGCCTTTCGCCGCAAGTCATCGAAGACAACCATCTGCGGGTGGGCAGCGGTGTGTTCCGCAAGCAATTGCTGCACGATCAGGGTTTGATTCTCGGCGCCTACGACGCGCGCATCACCGGACGCGACGATGACCCGGCTTCACCGTATCCCGATTTCGATCCGTCCTACGCGGCCACGCTTGGGCCATTTTCCGCGGCGATGAATTCGTATGTGCGCGGCGAGTTGAAATTTGAGGATGATCTGCCCTATGAAATTCTGGCCGGCGTGCAGCCGTGGAATTACGGCGTGCGCAACAGCTATGCCAGCGCCAGTGAAAGACTGGCCTCCACAATGAACCAGAATCCTTACATGCGCGTGCTTGTGCTTGGTGGCCGGTGCGACCTGGTCTGCCCGATTGACACGATGCGCTACGCGCTCGAACACATGCAACTCGACGCCGCCTACCGCACGAACATCACTTACGCCGGGTTCGACGCCGGCCACATGATGTATGTCAACCTGCCCGACCTGCAGAAATTGCAGAGGGATTTGGAGGATTTTTTGAAATAATCCCGAACTCCGAAGTTGCCGACGGTGGCGGGGTGGACGAGGCCACCCCGGAGTGCGCCCGTCCTCGAGCGCAGCAACCGGCTTCATTCAAGCCACAGAACATTTTCCAACCGCCTGTCCTTCCCACGTTGCTGCGGCCGGGACGGCCGCACTCCGCTAACGCTGAAATTCCATTTCGGAATTTGGGATAATCCGGGAGGGTCGCCGTGTCGGCGACCCTGATTTGGGGACGGCGACACGCCGTCCCTCCCAAATCACTCGTGGACGCGGATCAAGGTTTTGATGACACGATTGCCCGCGGCCATTGATTTGAACAGCTCCGGCAACTGCGTCAGCGGACATTCGCCATCCACAAAATCCGCCGCGCGAATCACGCCCGCCTCGATGAATTCCAGCGCCCGCCGGATCGTGCGCGGCGTGTGATGGAAACTCGCGAGCAGGGTGAGGTTGGAATAATGGATGAGCGTCGTGTCGAGCGTGATGGTGGTGCCGGAGGGGCAGCCGCCAAAAAAATTCACCGTGCCGCCTTTGCGCACCAGGTGCGCGGCGGCTTCCCAAACCGCCGGGTGGCCGACCGCCTCAATCACTGCGTCAAAATGCGTCTTTGTTGCTTCGCGAACCTTGGTGGCCAATCCGCTGCCGTCGCCGATGTCAACCACTTCGTCCGCGCCGAGCCGTTGCGCGGCTTCCAGTCGCGGCGCGCGCCGGCCGGCGACGGTGACGTGACAGCCGAGATTTTTGGCCAGCACCACGAACATCAAACCAATCGGCCCGGCGCCGATGACCAGCGCGTTTTGTCCGGCGCGCAGTTGCGTGTCCTCGACGCCCTGGACGACGCAGGCGAGCGGTTCGACGAGCGCGGCGTCGCGGAAATCGGTTTCCGGCTTGAGGCGCAGGAGATTTTTTTGGACGAGCCGCTCGGGAACGGCGAGGGATTCAGCGTAAGCGCCGTTGAGAAACAACAAGTCTTCGCAAAGATTTTCCTGACCGGCGTGGCAATGGAAACAACCGCCGCACGGCGCGGAATTGGCCACCACGACGCGGTCGCCGACAGACCAAATGTTTGACAACTCCTCACCCGGTCCCGCGCACGGGACCACCGTTTCCCCGCCGGGCGGGGCGAGGGACTGGGCGAGGGGGGCGATTTCTGAAATGATGCCGGCGAGTTCATGGCCGAAGACGGCGGGGGGCACTATCATTTTGGCGTGATAACCGCGTTTGAAAACCTTCAAATCCGTGCCGCAGGTAAGCGCGGCTTCGATGCGGATGCGGACTTCGCCCGGTTTGAGCGCGGGCGGCGCGACGTCCTCAATTTGAATTTTTTCCCTGCCGTGCAGGATGGCGGCTTTCACGCCGGCAGTTTATGAGTGCGAACGGGCGAGCGGAAGAAATTTCCCAATCAGAACGGGGTGTTATCAGTCCCGCGATGCGGTCGGGACCGATCCCGATTGGCAGGACGGGGCTGCCGAGACTGTCTCAAAACTCCGGCAAATTTTTGAATGAATTGCGGCGGTTGGCGTCTGAGAGGCATGGCACAACCCATCGCTCCCGACTACGGCCAACAATTTCTTTTTCCACCCGCGCTCGAAGACTG
>Ga0208191_1001352_pt1 | contig 12485 bp, 15 predicted proteins | sample June2015DPH_13_5_FD_184709 | JGI IMG/M metagenome (GOLD analysis project Ga0208191, IMG submission 184709) | Peatland microbial communities from SPRUCE experiment site at the Marcell Experimental Forest, Minnesota, USA - June2015DPH_13_40... | ecosystem: Environmental > Terrestrial > Soil >... | reverse complement strand
CGGTGCAAAAGCAGGCGCCGGTCCCGCAGCGGGTCGTGGTTAAAACGGCTGCCCGCCGCATAAGGGCTGATGTGGCAATCGATCAACCACACCTCGTGGTTCTTGACCATCGCGTAACTGTCCTTCAGATTGACCTTGCCCTCTCGAACCGACTTCACTTCCGTCCCCGTCAGCTCGACGCCGCTCTCGAACCTTTCCAGCAAATGATAGAGATGTGGCGCCTGGCGGTTAACCGCAAAGTTCTTCGGGGCAGGGTCCGCTGGCTTTCCCACAACACGCTCCCTAAATTCCGACGTATCCCAAGAACCAAAATGTTAGCACATGCGAAGCTTCCGCGCACACGAAGGGTTGTTCCCACGAAAGTAGTGGTGTCATTTGGAGCGCAGTCATTCCCGCGGAAGCGCCAGTCATTCCCGCGGAAGCGCCAGTCATTCCCGCGGAAGCGAGAATCCACTCCGCGAACCTTTGGAAATGTGCTGTCGTCGGACTGGATTCCCGCTTTCGCGGGAATGACCGGCGGCTCGAGTAGATCCCCATTCCAAATAACACCAGCACGCCCGCGAAATCTCCATTGTCAAATCACCGCGCTTTCGATATGATGTATTTGCGGGGTGGAGCAGTCTGGTAGCTCGTTGGGCTCATAACCCAAAGGTCGCTGGTTCAAATCCAGCCCCCGCAACCAACCCTCATGTCCCGTGTTTCTGGCAAGGCCTACTTCGTCTATATCCTCTGGAGTCCGCGTGCGAGACGGTTCTACACCGGCCTAAGCGAAAATCCCCAGAAGAGGCTCGCTCAGCACAACCACGGCGGACGCGGCTGGACCGCTCGGCACGCCCCCTGGCAACTGGTTTACAGCGAGCGTTGCGAGAATTACGCACTGGCCAAGCGTCGTGAGTTGCAGCTCAAGGCCCAAAAGCACGGCACTGGATTCTGGACTGCCACGGGTCTCGATCCCTCGCAGTTCTCCCCCAGCTCCTTGGGCTCATAATCCCGCAGGCGCGGGATCGCTGGTTCAAATCCAGCCCCCGCAACCAAAGCCATCATAGAGTTACGGGTCATCAGCAAGAACCTCTGAGTACAAGTTGGTACAACCGGGGCTATCAATGGCTCCCTCATCCCCCTTAGAAGCACTCTCGCGACCTTGCTTGCCGCTTCCCGCTTCTACTCTGACACAGCCTTCGTGTAGACGGCAGTCGGGGAGCCACCGCCGACCGCGTGCTTGTGCGCGTGGACACCGAACAGGCGCACGAGCAGCTTGTCAATTCACGGCTGGCGTATGTCTCCGTCTCACGCGGGCGCTACGATGCGCAGATTTACACAAAGGACGCAGTGAAATTAGGGGCAGAGTTGAGCCGCGACGTTTCCAAGCAGTCCGCATTGGAAACCGGGCATGAAATGGCTGGCCAAGACCAAGGCCCCGCGACTGAAAACGCCGAGCACCAATCAGTGAGCGAGCTGCATGAGCACGGACAAGGCTAGCCCCTAAAACGCTAGCGGGTTGGCAATGTGGTAGTGATCCGCAGCTTTCTGGCCTTCGCCCAAAGCGTTCTGCAGCGCAGTCCGTGCCAGCTCTTGAGAAGCCGAATCGTCGATATGTTCGATGAATTCTCTGGCCAGGTTACACAGATCCTTGGCGACGGTGAGCACTTGCTCATTAAGGGGCCCTTTGGTGCTCGTCTCCCCAGACTTCTCACTTCGAAGATAGACGAGGTGAAACATGCGTTTGTTGGCGGGTTTCGAGTGCGCCATGTAGTCCTTGTAAACATCGCTTTTGTTGGCTTTCCCATTTGGAAGCGAAGTCATCGGCTCGCGCGCTGGCGGCACGGCGGGCTTCTGCTTTGTCGCCTAGGCGACACCCTCCGGGTTTGCGGTGCCCCCAAGAAACAAAACGAAGAGCGAAGTTTCTTGGCTCCCCCACAAAAAGGCAGCCCTTGGCGCTTGCGAGCAGGCTCCACTCGCCCTTTTCGTGCCCCGCGAGAAACGGGCGCAGAAAAGGAGAAAAAACAAATGATCGAGCAAATCAAACAGACCAATCGAGGTCAATTTAATGTTGAGGGTTCGTTGCAGGTTCGCACAGCGAATGCGCCAACAGGCGTAGAGAGAAAGCCGATGGTTTCGTGGGCAGCGCTATTAGACGAGGCCGTGAAGAAGCCCGGCTTCATTCACGAAGCCTACAGCCGGTTCCACAATTACTCACTTGGAAACCAACTCTTGGCTTTGTTCCAGTGCTTCATGCGCGGAATCCAGCCGGGACCGCTTGCCACTTTCCCGAAGTGGAAAGAGCTAGGCCGATACGTTAAGAAGGGCGAAAAGGCGCTGACTCTCTGCATCCCTCTGACTTGCAAGCGCACCAAGACCGTCAAGAAAAGTTGACGGCACCGACCAGGAGGAGGAATTTTCCTTTACCCATTTCACCTACAAGGCCCATTTCTTTCTTCTTTCACAGACTGAAGGCGCAGAGTACCAGCCGCCCGTTATCCCGGAATGGAACGAGGAAAGAGCCCTTGCCGCCCTGGACATCGAGCGTGTACCGTTCGAGGACCTCGACGGCAACACCCAGGGCTACGCGAAGCGTGGCCGGAAGATCGCGGTCAGCCCGATCGCGGCTCTCCCGGTAAAGACCCTTTTCCATGAAGCCGGTCACGTAATGCTTGGCCACACGGACGAAGGCGACCTTGCGGACACCGAGCGCACACCACGTGATATCCGGGAGATGGAAGCCGAGGCCGTTTCCTTGTTGTGCTCTGAGTCCCTTGGACTGCCAGAAGCAGAGTACAGCCGTGGTTACATCCAATCATGGGGCCAAGGCCAGACATTCACCGAGCGGTCAGCCCAACGCATCTTCCGCGCCGCCGACCAGATCCTTCGTGCAGGCTATCCCCCCGAGTGATGCCCTTCCACCCCCATATGGCCAAGTTGGCAACCATGGCCTTCTCCCCATAAGGCGGTCGGTTCTTACATTTGTCGACCGGTGAAAAATAGTTGGAAGGCGACGTGCTTTGCCCCGCTTTACCACTTGACAGGTATCGGGGTGTCTTCTAAAATGTGTACACAGGTGAACGCATATGGGACTACTCAAAGTCGGAATCCGTGAGTTTCGAGAAAAGCTTGCCAACTACCTGTTACAGAGCGACAAGCCTGTCGCGATTACACGGCACGGCGACACAGTTGGTTACTATCTCCCGGCGCGTCGAAGGCGGTCGGATGCGGAGCGGGCGGAGTTGAAAGAGGCAGCCGCCCGGCTTCAGGAAATGCTAATCGCCGAAGGAATCACTGAAGATGAAATCATCGCGGATTTCAAGCGGTGGCGTGCCGAAGGGCGTAAATGAACCCACGGAAAGGGCTAGTGCTCGATGCCAACATCCTCATGCGCGCCGTCCTGGGCCGACGCGTTCGTGGCCTACTGGAAACGTATGAAGATGCCGCGACCTTTTACAGCCCTGACGTCTGTTTCGCCGACGCCCGTCGCTACTTAGGAAATCTGTTGGAAAAACGGGGCCGCGATCCCGCAGCCGGACTTGTGGCGCTCGATCAACTAAGTGGAATGGTGCAACCGGTTGACCGAAGCCTCTACGGGGATTTTGAGCAGCTCGCAAGAGAGCGCATCGAGATTCGTGATCCAGACGATTGGCCTGTCGTGGCGGTGGGGTTGTTGCTGGACCTGCCTATTTGGACAGAGGACCAGGACCTGTTCGGCAGCGGCGTAGCCACCTGGACGACGGACCGAGTAGAACTGTTCTTGCGGTAGGGCCTTCGTACGCTACGCTGTAGTCTATCGCGAGTACAAGATCGGTACAACTTGGGCGTTCTGAGCGTGCTTTTGCGTGCTTTTTGGTGGCCAACCGTGCCGCAAAATCAACGAGTTAGCTTGTCTGGTAACATCTCATAACCCAAAGGTCGCTGGTTCAAAGCCAGCCTCCGCAACCAACACGGGGCTCAATTCCGGAACGGGAGTTGGGCCCCTTTCCTGTTATGTCCCGCGTCTCTGGTAAAGCCTATTTCGTCTATGTCCTTTGGAGCCCTTCTGGACATCTCGTTTGTGAAGCTCTTGACAAACCGCCGCATTATTGTCTAATACTTAGATGGAAATGGAAGGGGAAAAGGTATGCAGACAGTCCAACTGAAATTGAAACAGGCCAGCGCGGTCCTCGAAACCACACCAAAAGAGTTGCAGAACCTTGTTCAGTGTGGGGTTTTGAACCCAAGACGGCGTGCCGGTCTGTGTGTTTTTGATGCCAGCGCTCTGTTTGCTGCCAAGGTGGCACTATTTCTGAAAAGGGCGCTGGGCACAAACACGCAGCTACTCTCTGAGTTTGCCGGCGCATTCGTGAGTCAGTTGCCCTCTTTCCGGGAAGGGAAAGTGGACGCCATCGTGTTCAAATCTCGCCCCGCGCCAGGTTGGATTGCAGTCGAAGTAAAGGTGCCTTTTCGTGAGCTGGCACAGCAGGTGCAGCAGCGGCTTCAGTGGGTGGAGCTTTACAAAGACCTGCCCAGAGGGAGAAAGCGGCCCGGCTGGAAAAAGGAGTTCCTGGCTACCCTAAGGGAGGCGGCTCAGGATATGGGCGATGTCTCCACAGAGAAGGTTTTGAAGACCATCCGCCACTACCGAAACGAGAAAAAGCAAAAACCAGAGGTCACCGTTGAAGCAGAGCCACAAGCGGCGCGGGCGTAGAGTCGTACCCAAAGGACTTCCCGCAAAAGAAGTTATCAGCAAAAGTGGTTTCGCCCGCCGACTTTCGAATGACTGTTCCATCCCGCCAAATCACCCGATCACGCTGTCGATAAATTACCCGATCACCGGACCACCCGATGGCTCGACGGCGAACCAAAGTAGTACGTGAACGTCAAGGAGACATACGGCTTGGTGGGAACGCCGACGATGCGCTCAAAAGGCTCGGCGTCGCTGGGCAGGGCGAGCGTCTCAAGGGTCTCGCCTGAGTAGCCGCTGGGCAGAAGGAAATTAACCCCTAGGCTCGTCCGCCCGTCGTCGAAAGGCCGCAGCAGGGCGCCGCGCACCTCGCGAACGGGAACACCGGTAAAGCCGTCGCCGAGGGGTTTGCGGCCCACGTACTCGAACTCGCCGCGCGCGCGCAGGCCGAGAGGCAAGCGCTCGCAATGCCCTACGACGTCCCAAATCAGCCGGGGAGCCTCAGGAACGGGTTGGCCGGTGGTGCGATCGCGCGCGTCGGCGCGAGAAAAGGAAGCCTCAATCGACCCACCCGTGAAAAAATGTTTGGCCGTAGCAGTGAGGGCACGGTTGAGCGACGGCCCGACATACTGCTGGAGCCCTGTGTCGGGATCGATGTTGGCGGTTTCCTCTGAGTTGGCGACCCGCACCAGGAGCAGGCGCAGGGTGGTGTTGCCCACATCCTTCTTGAGCGTGGCCGCATAGGCCCTCGACGTGGTGATGAGGTTGGGCGGCCCCGGTAGACCGGAGTCGGTGCTGATGCGGGGATCGTCAGTGTGGAAGGCCTCGCCGCCACTCAAAGACAGGGACGGGAGCGGCGTGCCGTCGGGCGGAAGGAAGGTCACGGTGGCCTTGGGCATATGGGTGGAAATCAGCTTGGCAAAGGAATTCCCTGGCGTGAGCAAGTCTTGATTTCGAATAGAGATTTCCTCTTGCCGCGTACCGAGATCGAAGCGCATGTGGCGTCCCAGGGTTCCGTCAAGGGAGACGAAAGGCTCGGCGAAGCTGAAGCTAAAGTTGTTGCTGGTGACCAGCTCGAACAGACCCTGATCGTCCAGGTGCTTCAGGTCGAGATTGCGGGGCGCATCGAGCCGCAGGTCAGCGCCCAGCATCAAATTGAGGCCGTGGCCGAGCTTCACAAGATAGGCGGCTTCGCCCCCCGCCACCGTGCGGTTTTCGCGCTGCTGAATGAGCCCCTCGCCGAAGTTCGATTGCAACGTCAGGTCGTAATCGCGAAAGAATCCGCCGAACAAAACCTGGCTCGAGCTACTCAAATGCCAGGTATCGGAAGCGACGGCGAGAGCGGTATGCGTCCGATCAAGCTGGCGGTAGTCAACCGTATCGCCAGGGACGGGAACATCCATGGGAATCAAGCCCGGAATGCGCGAAAAGCCGTAATAGCCGATGCCGTATAGGGAGATATCATGGCGTCCGCTGTGGAGGGTGCGAAAACCATTCAGTTTGTACTGATGCCGGTGCTCCAGGCGCTCCAGGTAGCCGTTTCCGAGAGAGACCTCCAAGGCCACCCATTCATCGCTGGAGGGGTTGCGGGGGCTCCATCCTGTCACCCAATCCACGTCCCGGTAGTCGCCGGTGATTTGGGCAAAGCGGTTGAGGCGCGGCCTGACCTCGTAAGTAGCTGCCAGATCGACGGAGTGGTCTCCCTCGCGCACATTGAACGCGCCGGCGTCGGCTTGCACAGCGCTTAGGGTGGCGGGAATGAGGATATTGGGGTCGGCGTAGCCGTTGCCATGAGCGTTGGCGGGAAGATTGTTCGGATAAAGGAAGTTTCCGACCTGCACAAACTGGCCGATGGGCTCGCCGTGATCGCCGGCCACGCCCGGCGCAAAATACTGGGGCGCCTTGATTCCGCCCGAGGCCGTCTCAATCGGCAACCCGGGAATCGAAATGGGCGCGCCGGGGCGGCCGGGGTTGGCGTCCAGGACTTCGTCGTGGACCACGAGGCGCGCGGCGGGATCGGGAGCCAGCAGCGGAGGGGCTGTCGCCACCACCGTGATCGCTTGCTTTTGCGAAGCCAGATCGCGAAATTGCAATTCGGCCTCAACCCGCGCCCCCGCTTCCACTCGGACGGTCATCGTGACCGGACTGAATGCCGGCGCCGTGGCGGTTACGCTAAACTCGCCCGTGCCGATCGAGGGGCAATAAAAGTATCCTTGTGCGTCGGAAGTTGTTTGGCACACAGTCCAGTTCTTCTGATCGTTGACCTTGATTTGGACGTGTGCTACCGCAGCGCCCTGGGGGTCAGTGACCAGGCCGGAGATTCCCCCGGCGGGGCCGGCGGCAAGAATGTGTGCCGTCACCAAGGCGATCAAGCACACGAGCTTTAGGGACGGCAAGGATGACGATGCGATGGTTTGGCAATAATGAAAGCATCGGGGAATCCTCACCGAGACGTTTACTCCCATTCGCGACGCCCTGCCTCGACAGAAAGCGTTAGGGGGGGCACTAATGAATTTCCACCCGATGGATGGAGATGGAAAGGATAACACGATTTCACAATTCGTGCTACCACGTTACGTAGCACGGCTCACTCCCGATGGTCAGGAGGCAGATACATGGCTCACTTGGTGAGAACGGCTATTTCGCCCGCAAGCGATCTGTTGGAGCGATTTGATCGCGTCATCCAGCCGACCGAATCGTCAGACCACGCAGCAGGCCTGCTGCCCTAAAGCAGTTTCCCAGTCAACGTTGTGCGACTTGAGCTTTTTCGTGTGGAGCTATGAGCGAAACACGCCTATCGTGCCAGACACTCTCAAGGAAAGCGTCCTTCCGAGTGCGACGCGACTCGAATTCATCTCGCGACAAGACCGCATAAACTTCCCGCCCGAGTTGCCGCTCGAGCTTCCGTATGGCTTCCGCCAAGGGTTCGCCACGAGGGGTGCCGATCACCAGCACATCGATGTCGCTAGCAGCATCCTGCTGGTTTCGCGCGAACGACCCGTAGAGATAGGCTTCCTCGATGCCCTCAATTGTTTTGACGGATTGTGCAATCAAAGGCGCCGGACCGATAGTTTTCGCAACGATGCCACGGATCTCAAGGAAGAACCGCGGACCCCAAGAAACGGGGGTCCGCGCTACACGCTCAGATTCGCGCTTCCGAATCCGAGGGCAAGCTCACCGGGTCAATAGTTAACCCGCAGCGGCGCATTGGTTGCGCCGCACTCATGCCGCAACACTCAGTAGTGTCCCAATTCGAATGTAGGGCCGCCTCTCCCGTGGGGCGGGACGGGACGGCCTAGGCCGGGGCAAGCCCCGGCCCTACATCCCACATTAGGACACTACCACCGCAGGAGATCGGTTGACACGCCTCGGAACGCGTGATACAAGGCTGGCAGACCCTGATTTGGTCGTTGGCTCCGGCGCGGGGCGTCACCTGCATCGAAGCAGAAAGGGGTCAAAGCGGAGGCTCAGCTATGAAAACTGCGTTCGTTCTCAGTGTTGTGGTCGGTGCGACTCTCCTGTCGGCTGCTGCACAAGCCAAAGATGTCAGCCAGACGGCGACAATTGTCAGCATGAACTCGGTCCCTTGCGGCACCCAGGCCGGGCATCACAAGGAGACCCACGAACTGCTCTGCCACGAGTACGTCCTGCGCTCAGGCTCGACCGAGTACCACATCCGACAGAAGGAAGAGAAGAAGACCGACCTTCTGGCCATCGGCCAGCAAGCCACCTTCACCATCTACAAGGATCGAATGCGCCTTCACGCAACCACTACAAGCGGGAAATCAAAGGACTTCGAGTTCGCGTTGGTTTTGATCACAGCGGCCTCGGAAGTGAACCCGCCAAGCGCCCCGCAGCAGTGACTTGATGACGGCGTACCCGGCGCAAGCATGGTTGAGCGGACGTCTATGGGTTTGGGGCGACGTCTTCTCATCAGATAGAATGAACTCTTGACAGACCTTTGCAGAGTGCAGGCATCGAATGCGGCGGGATGACTTCCACTACAACCAAGCCGCTCTCGCCAAGGTTACGCCCTTGGCCATAAGCCGGCAACAGTAAACGCCTGGGGCTGTTCCCTGCGTGCTCCAATCCGCCACGTGCACGCCTCTCCTCGTCCATCCTCGAGCCAACACTCCCACTCGCTCGCCGAAGACATCGTACATTTCGAGTGAGGCGAGTCCGTCTTCAGGAAGGTTATATTCGATCAGGAGTGATGAAGGGCCCATTCCCGGCTTGGCTTGGCCAAGCACTCGAAGGCCCGGCAGTTCATCGCCCGAAAGACAAGCGGACACCGGCTCTGTGGGATAGGCAAAGGGCTCGTCGCAGAGGTGGAATTGCGGCTCCGCCCGCTTCGCAAGGTAAGGAGTCTTCAGCGGCGTGCGTGCAAACTGGTCGAGCGCTGCGAGCTTGGGGCCGCTGTCCTCCCAGCGATAGACCGGAATGTTATGAGGATTGAGAGCGCTTGAAACGCCGCGCTCCTTAGCGAGGTGAAAAAGGCCGAAATTCCCAGGCTCGTGCCCCGCCAGCCAATGACCGATGATGTCCACTCTGAAAGCGTCCCTGCCGAAAATGAGCACGTTGGCCATGAAGATTTCGGGCACACCATTTGGTCCGGGGCCAACATCGAACCCATCGCCGTTCTGTGCATATACGCCTTCGATGATGTTCAGCAGGACTGACGATCGTATGAGTGAGTAGGAGTCGATCGTTCGGTGAACCCACATCTCCATCCAACTGGCTTTCTCCGCATCCCAGCGCGGAATCCCTGCCTGCCGGTGCTTGGCGTAAAGATCGTTAACATGACGTTGGGCATCCGGTTGAAAGTCCTGGGCGATGGCGTCCTGGAGACCGCCGCAGAACTCGATGTAGGGTGGAATGTTGGTTCCCTGAAGGTTCTTGACACACAGAGTCAGCCCCATCGAGTGGGTCTTCAACTTGGAAACATTGAGCAGGTGGCAATCCGGATAGTTGAACGGGCCGAGGTATTTCGTGCGCCTGAAGACCACACCGTCTGGGCAGTCCCTCAATGTTGGCGCCCTCGAGTCGTTGTCTCCATAGTGCACTCCACTGCGCTGAGCCATTTCGTGGTAACCGGTACCCGCTTGCTCAGTCATCAGGCCTTCCCGCACATAAATGCTCTCGACTCCGACGTCCGCCTGTTTCATTCCGTCGATGAGGCCTTCGACCACGTAAGGATCGGTAACAATGGCGTATGTGAGCCCCGTACCGTTGGTCTCCGTCAGATTTGATTTGATCGCGAACTTATGCGACAAATCAACGCCCGGAGTTTTCCGCAGGGTGAAAATTCGCCTTGCTAATTGAAAAGCCTCGTGCCGCTTACCGTCCGAATCGTCCTTCGATGCGACGTGGGTCTTGCGGATGAACACAGCCTCTGGATGCGCTTCGATGAAGGGATGCAACCCGAAGTAAGCGGGGGCGCTGCTCGGACGCGCAAACATCCCCGCACCCGGCCACGCCGACGAAGCGACACCAAGCCCTGCAATACTCTGGAGAAAGGTCCTTCTATCCACAGTCTGCCCCCCCGTCAAGTCGCGCCCTGATTATGATTCGTGTTGTCCATCCCTTGGCAATTCGCGCAAAAAAAGATTCTCGGGCTTTTCACCGACCAGAATCATCTGATTGTTCACTCTACCACCGGAGTTTCGAGGAGGAGAGCCTTGCGTTGGATCAAGCGGACATTCACGGAATCAGCTCAGCGGGCGAACCACGGATTGAGACCGCAGGTAATCGAACAAGGTCTCCGGCCCTAACACCCCGCCACCAAAGCCACTCAGATTCGTCCCGGCGTACGGAATTCCGTGCGCAAAGACGTTGTGCGCATTGATCCAGCTATTCCCTGCCACCATCGCTTCCGCAACACGCTGAGCTCTTTCCAGGTTTTGGCTCCAGACGCTATTGGCCAGACCGTAGAAAGAGCGATTGACCAAATCGACCGCCTCATCTTCGGCCTTGAAAGGCATCACGTAAGCCACCGGACCAAAGATTTCTTCCCGCGCACACACATTCTCAGCAGGACCTGTCAGCAGGGCAGGTTTAACATAGAATCCCTCCTTGAACTCGGGGATTTCCGCTTCCCCGCCGGGCAGCAACGCTGAGGCACCCTCGGCCACGCCGCGCCGGAGATATCCCAGGACGCGGTCCTTCTGTTTCAGACTCACAACAGGTCCCATTTCGGTCCCCGGTGACAGGCTATAGCCAATGTTCAAGTGTTCCAAACGGGTCTTGGCGCGCTCCACAAAGAGATCCCAGATCGACTCGTGCACCAGCCAGCGGGTTGCAGTGCAGCAGACCTGCCCCGTGTTCAAGGTCAGCGCCGACACCAAGGCGCTGGCGGTTTGGTCAAGGTCAATGTCATCGAACAACACCGCTGCCCCCTTGCCGCCCAGTTCCAGCTTCACAGGAACCAGATTCGCTCCACAGGCGGCGGCCACGCTCCGGCCCACTTCGGGTGAACCCGTGAACGACATGCGCCGAATGCCCGGATGAGCAGCCAGCGCCGCACCGGCGGGATCGCCGTAACCCGGTATAACATTGATCACGCCATCGGGCACGCCAGCTTGTTGCGCCAAGCGGCAGAAATAAATCGTTGAAAGCGACGTGTCCTCGGCAGGTTTCACCACCGCGACGTTACCCGCCGCCAGCGCGGGTGAGATTCCCCAGCTCAGCAGCAGGAAAGGAAAGTTCCAGGGCACAATGAACGCGCATACCCCATAAGGGACGCGCAGCGTGTAAGCCTCATGCCGGGAAACCGCGATGGGCTCGCGCCGCCGGGTATGGACGGAAAGGTCGGCATAGTATCGCAGCGTCTGGGCCGCGAACGGTACGTCAGAGCCCGCAGCCTGCGCGAACGGCTTACCAACGTCCAGTGACTCGATTTGTGCGAGGATATCCCGATGTTTATCGATCAGGTCAGCCAAGCGATGCAAAACCACTGCCCGATCATTCGCTGGCAATGCCGGCCAACCACTCTTTTTAAATGCCTGCTGCGCGGCCTCCACCGCTCGGTTGACGTCCTCTTGCTCCGCCGCGGCAACCTCCGCCAGCACTTTTCCGGTCCCCGGATCGCGGGTCTCAAATCTCCCCTCGTGCACTGCATCAACCCATTGGCCACCGATAAACAGCTTCATGGGTCCAGAAGCAAGGAAATCGGAAACTTCCCCTAAAAGAGTTGCCATGAGTCCCTCCTGTTGTTTGGTCTGATCCCACTTCAAGGGTCGTCCATTTGGAGAGTTATGTCAAGAACCACGAGCCAGAACCACGAGCCCCGATGGAGCCGGTGAAGCGCCGGGCATTGAGCTCCGGAACAGGTGTTCAAAACATCGCGACGCCGCCGCAAATGTTGAACGCTTGGCCCGTGATTGCTGCGGACTCATCGCTGGCCAGCAGCACTGCCAACGGGACGATCTCCTCCGGCTCCAACCGTCGGCCAATGGGGGTAAGAGAGCCCTCCAAATCTTCGACTCTCACCCCAAGCCGATGCGCATCGTATTCGAGGCGCTTGTCGTTCATAGCCGTGCGAACCGGTCCAGGACAGATCGCATTCACGGTAATTCCCGCGCCAGCCACTTCCAAGGCTAAAGTCCGAGTTAGTCCCAGCAGGCCATGCTTGGATGCGGCGTAAGCAACCCCGTGAAGCAGCCCCATCTTGCCGGCAATTGAGGCGACGTTGATGATCCGTCCCTTCCTCTTTCTCAGCAAGATGGGGAGAGCCGCCTTGCACAAAAGATACGGGGAAGTGAGATTGACAGCCAACGACAGGTCCCAGAATCCGTCGTCGAAGTCCACCAGGGGCCGCGGGTTAGCACTGCTTCCGACT
>Ga0208191_1001351_pt1 | contig 12510 bp, 19 predicted proteins | sample June2015DPH_13_5_FD_184709 | JGI IMG/M metagenome (GOLD analysis project Ga0208191, IMG submission 184709) | Peatland microbial communities from SPRUCE experiment site at the Marcell Experimental Forest, Minnesota, USA - June2015DPH_13_40... | ecosystem: Environmental > Terrestrial > Soil >... | reverse complement strand
TGCGTTCTGGCACGAGAACCGCGAGGATGTAAGCAGATCGTTCAGTTCCTTGATCGGATCGCTTGCAGACATGGCTTTCCTGTTTATGCGCGTGCGTTATAATGAAAAAAGCGGCGGGTGCGGGGCATGATCCCGCAATGCGTCCGAAGACGCGGCAGATTATAAATCTGCTGCCTTAACCGATTCGGCACAACCCGCCTCTTAAAACAGAGACTCACCCAACAGCCCTAGCCAGTGCTTCCCTCACAGAATCCTGGTTAGGGCTTTGTCGCGCCTGTGACGCCCACGGCTACGGTGAGTGCATCACCATGAGCTGCTACCCTTCTTTTCATAAGTGCCTCCATAGACTCCAAAGCTCTAACTTGCAGCAGATTCATCCTTCGCCTCGTCCTCTTTCGCTGCGGGTTGAACTGTCTGATCCCCGTTCGACTTCCGCGACTTCTTAGCGCGGTTCGGATACCACTCGCTGAGTCCCCACCGACTCTTGGCGACGGAAATGAAATCATCCGCTCGGCTAAGAAGACTGCTTAGGTTCTTGAGACTCTTTTCCTCTAACGGAGCCGACGTGCACTTTCCACGGTAGAGCGCTGCGCCAATCTCGCTTAAGGTGGCCGTTCGCTTGAGTCGCGTCAGGAAATCTTTCGCGGCACTCACCTGACTCATGCCAAAAAAGTCTCCCGGCGTGACTACCTCCTCTACGCGGACTGGGGCTGTAGAGGTCTGCGGAATTGTATTCACCTCAGCGGACAGAGCACTGTCCGCAGACAGGCCAAGTTCTCTGCGTAGGGCCGAAATCAGAACATCCAAGTCGTCCCTCTTCTTCTCCCACTCGGCCAGAATCAAACGCTTTGCATCGTCGATGTCTGTCATCTCTGCCTCCGATTACAAGTAAAGCAAACGGAGGAATACTTGTCAATCTTCATTTCTGTATTGAATGACCTTAATGCCTGCGGATGACAGAGGATTCCTGTGGAAAACTCAGTTGGCTTTGGAAGGGCGGCCGCCTTTAAAGCTCTTTCGCTTGGCAGCGATTTGGCGAAAGTAATCAGGACCGCGTTTGGCGGTGACCTTTCCGCCCTTTGCTCCCAGCGTGGCCGCTGGGGATTGTTCAAGAAGATTATCGGCAAGATGGAGAGCAGCAGTCAGCAATTCATTGGCACGTTGGGAACGGCCTTCCGGCAGGCTGGTGGTCATCAGAAGGGTTTGTGCCTCTGAGATAAGATTGCGTAGTGCTCGCAGATCGTTTCGTTTTGCCATGCGGCAAACGTAGCATTAGAGATTCAGCGATGCAAGCGCCTGCTGTTATTTCACCAACGCAAGTTTAGGACACTACCGGAACGACCTTAACCGCATCCAGTGAAATCACCGCGCCTCTTCCGTCCAGATAAGGCATCCGAGCAGCTCGACCCACAACAGCTCGGTCCTGCGTCATGTCTGTTATGGCAATGACAACATCGCCCTGACGTACTACCTGCTCGTCTTTGTAGCGGCCCGAGTAATATTTCAGGCCGTCTTCGCGGTATCCGCCACCGCGACTAAAGGACTTGAGACTGATGAAAGGCATGTGCAGCGGGTCGTCCGTAATCTCGTCGCCCGCGTACGACTTACCTTTGACCAGATCAATAAACACTGACGCCTTGTCGAAACTCCATCCAGCGGGGACGCCTTTCACAACTTTGACTCTCTCATGACCGGGGAAACGGAGGCGCACGAACCATTCGCGGTAGAGTTCCTCAGCCAACTTTTCCAACACCGCGATACGCCGCATGTTGTTTTCGATGTGTTCATCGTACGCGGAGATGATTGCTGCAATTTTCTGCTGGCTGGGCGGCAGGGGGAGAGGAATCTTAAAACCACCTATTTGCTTTCCACTGATGTGCGGAACGTTTACTCCCGTGACGATGGGTTGAATGTAGTCCGAGAAATAACGACTCGAAATCAGGCATCGAAGGTAGGTTTGATTGAGTCCCCTCTTCCCTCGCAACCTGGACACTCGCTGGACTAACAACGATTTTCGGTCGTGTTTCCTGATGTATGCCCATTTCAACCCTGCAGTGACCCACGGACGATCCATCGCCAACACGACATCGCCTACGCGAAGCTCGAACTTCTTAAAGTTGTCGGCGTCTGCTGCAGGCCAAAACCTGGATGCACCCCATTCAATAAAGCCTTGCTGCACATTCTCGCCTTTAACTAAGGGAACATCCCTCGGATCATCGGTGAAGCGACTGCTCTCAAAGGCAAACCCTGGAAAAATCTCGGTGTAGCGGCCAAGCTTATCCACGTCGAATCTTGAAATCCGGTAACCCATGATTACCCGTTCACCAACGTGCTCAGATTCCCGCTGATGATCTTTTCCAGGGATGACGACTCTGAGTTCAACGTAGTGAGTTGGTCATTCAGATTGGACACTTCTTCGATGAATTCCTCTTCTGTTTTTCCCTCTTTCTCGATTACAACTCCGACGTAGCGACCGGGGTTCAGCGAGTGCTCTTGCTCCTTCAAATCCTCCACACTCGCAAGCTTGCACAGGCCGGTTACGTCTTCATATTCTGCTTTTGGAAATCGCTCATGTAGCCAATGGATGTGCTGGTAGAAGGTCTCCGCGCTCTTTACTTCCTTGTGCAGTTCCGCTAGAGCGATCCTGAGTGCCCTGGTTTTGCGGTCGGTAGCGGGGCGTTTCCCATCGGCCTGAGCTTGTTCAACCTGTTGCTTCTCGTGCTGTCGTACGGTCTTGTCCAGTTGCTTCAAGCCCTCATGCAGCGCAGCAAAGAAAGGATCGAAGAATACAAGAGGTAAAACAAATTCTTAATCGGGATTTTCACCGAGTAGCCTGTGGACTTCGCGAGCAAGGAGATTTTGAGGACTGTTGCGAAGCCTACCTCTTAGAGTATTTAATCACCAAGCTAGAGGCGATGTGACGTGGCCTCGGGATCGCACTGCCATTGCACATGCTCTTTTCAAGGTTGGCCCGTCACGCAAAGAAGTTTACGAGTTACAAGAGAAAGTTGATGAACTGCTCGTGCGCCTCCAAAATAGGGTCGTAGAAAAGGCAGATGGGAAATTGGTAGTTGAGAAATAAGTTCACCGTCCCTTCCCCGCCTAGGCATGTGTGCCATGAAAATGCCTCTTTTTGTCCTCTCGAATCATGGGTTTGCATCTTGCTGCCTACCCTTCGAGTGGCCCCATCCATCTCATTACAAAGCACTTATCTGCTTCGGAGGCGACAGGCACTGGTTTACCGAAGGCTCGTTTCTGCGCTTCCGTGCGCGGACTCTTTCGGTCAAAGTGGTGTCTACAGGAGTGCGGAAGGTTATAGCAGAAAAGTCTTTGAGACGTGCTTTGGGGACTGGCGGAGGAAGAGGGATTCGAACCCCCGATACCCTTTCGGGTATACGCGGCTGAAGAGAGCAGCACCCCTATTTCGGTGTCGCCCTTTTCAGCCGCGCGCCTTCAACCACTCGTGCCATTCCTCCGCCGTAGGAACATTCTGTCAGCCAGAACCTGTCGCGCTCCACGGTACGAAGGTCCACTAGCCTGATGCCCGGCGAACCGGCTTCGCCTTGATCCCGGCGCACCAACCTCGAACAAATGGAGCGGGATGCCTCCACCAACCTTTCGACATTCTCTTTGCTTTGGGCCTAGGCTTTTCCGCCCGCAGACGAGGTTTTGTTAGATCCTCTTAGTGTAGATAGGCTTACCGCAAAACCTCAAGACACTGCACAGATACGACGATGAGGCCGTTATCAACCTGAACTATTGCACGCAATGGGGTTGATGAATCACATGGCAGTAACCTATGCACTGTTCCAGCCTTACCTGCGCTCGGGTGTGGCATCCCGTCGGGCTTCGTAGGTCCGACTCTGACGTATTCTCCTACCCGTAAATTGACGGGTACTGACTTAGAAAAGCCGCCCGATGTTTTTCTACCCTGCTTGCTGACGCGGATAGTGGCTTCCAGATTCAGACCAATATCGTAGCCGCGCTCTTTAGTGCGAGAGGCTACTTCGCCAATCCGTTTAGAATCGGAAAGCGATTTGTCGATGGCTGCGCCGAGTTCCTTTATCAGTTCTTTGAGTTGCTGGTCCACATGGTCCTCCAATTTCGGCCTCGCAGTCCACCCCAAGCGCGACAAAGAGAATCCCTAGATTTTAGGCAGTGCCATCTTGGGGCCGTATGCAACATCCGTTATCCCAAGGCAACTCCCATCGAGTTTGTCGCATATCTCATCGACGCGTAGTTCTTGCGTACCTCGCTGCCAAGTAGCATAACAAACGCGACGGCGAAATAGCGCATAGTTTTCACAGCGCCCCTACTCCGCGTTTTTCCTATTTGCAGTTTCTGGGTGTTACGATTCCAGGCCGGGGAGCTTAAGCATGAAACTTCGGTTTGAGGTAGAAATTATCGAAGACGTGCAGCCGATACGAATTACGCGCAGGTTTTTGTTCGACCTCAATGATGACATATGCGCAGCAGTCAGTGCCCACAGAAAAGTAGAGGGAAATGCTGTAAATTGTAAAAACATTGAAGTGATCCAATCGCCACTACGCCAATGAAGAAGTCACTGCTGATAGTCGCGCTGATTATTCTGTCCTGGATCACGCCATGGGCTATTCCGTTGGTCGTCGCGGTGGTTGTGTGGCAGTATTGGAAGTTTCGATCCAGCATCCAGCGATGGGATATAGTGGCGCGTTGCGTCGCAATTTTGGGGATGCTCTCAAACTTCGCAGTCGTAGTCGCAAATCATGGTCTTATGCCAGTAGTCGATATCGGGTATGTCCCGAGCGGGCAGCACTGGAAACCGGCTACCCGAAGCGATCATCTGATTTTTCTCTGTGATCGGATTCACCTATTCGGTCCGACTTGGCCGATAATGGAAAGTGTTGGGAAATCACTTGCGGATTGGTCAATTACCGCCCCCCTCGGGGATTTCCTAATGGCGGGATCGATGGTAAGTATTGGGGATTTGCTGATAACGGTAGCGCTTTTGTTGTGGCTAACAGAGTGGCTTACGAAGCGCAGGGCAGCGTGGAGACTTTGGGAACGACAAATAAGGTGATTCGATGACTAAAGGAAACTTGGAAACGAAACGCTGTTCGTTCTGCGGAAAAGAGCGCACGGTAATCTCAAAACCTTCGGCCGATATCTGCGAGTTTTGCCTTGTAGAGATGCAGTATGAGCAGAGGGAGAAATTGAGGCAGCGGTACTACGATCAAATATCCTTAGAGCAGGCTCGGGTCCTCGGAAATGGTTCGCCAGCACCTAAGCGCACTCGTCTTTATCCTTGCCCTAGCCATCGCACCACTCTAATGCCATCGCTTCTCAAGTTCTGTTTAGATCAAGCCCGAGTGCTCCGCTATCCCGCGAGGCTCTGGCGGGTGATTGGAAGACGATCATACTAAAGCTCTCTACTGCTGTGGTCCAGGATGGGAAGGGATTCGATGAAAATACAGGCGGCGACCGAAGGGAGATTAAACCCCAAACGGTGCTCATTGTGCGGTGTTGGTGGGCGGATACCGATGTACAGTACACCCCTAGCTTCGATTTGCCTAAGCTGTGTCTCTGAATTTTCACGGCGCTATGTGGCGTCGATTAAAGATAGGCGAGCTCTAGAACAGGCCCGAGTGCTAGGTTATCCCCCATCACGATGGCGCAGGGCGGGCTAATTCACTGCCACTGTCCACAGGCGAATCCAATGAATGAATCCAGTTGGCGAACCATGAGCGACGAAGAGTTTGCAGAGTGGTTCCGGAATCTCAAATTAAAAGCCCTCGAATCGACAGAAAGTGAATGCACGCACCAAGCCCGTCTAAGCCATGCACGCCAAGCGGCGAGAGATATAGAATTCCGAGCTTCGGCCTTAGGAAGATTCTGCCTAGGTGGGCCGCCTCCAACCGCAGCCGAGTTGGCTGCGGATTCCATCAGAACCCAGCCGCGGAGGAAAACCAGATAACGGCTGATTCACTGCCAGAAGCCCGATTCCAAAACGAGAGGCATCGTGAAAACAATTGCCAAAGTGCTGGTGTTAGTCGTGATGGGGCTTGCGTTTCTGGGCGCCGGAATCTGGGCGTGCTTTGCCGTAAACCGATATATCGGGCAGGGAACGGACTGGAAGTTTTTGGCAGCCGTAATGATTCCGAGCGCCTGTTTTGGTGCGGCAGTGTGGTGTGCGGTAAAAGGCTGGATGATCACTTACGAGGCGCGGCGCATAGATTTGCTCATGCGGTCGGCTGCAGCGGCAGGCTATTCGCCAAAAGAGATTACTGATTATTTCAAGTGACGGTATCCCATAACAGGTGAGAAACGATGAAAGAAGCCAAAGAGATAGTATTATTCGTGCTCTGGTTTACCGCTGGGCTGCTTGCCTTTCTGATTGTGTTTAACGATCCGCGAATTCTGCAGAGTCCGTGGACCTGGTTGGCGATGGCGATGCTCACTCTAGGCAGCGGTTTGAATTACACGGCCAGATTTGCCAATGACGGCTTGATGCCAGTACGCAGATTAGGACCGGAGCGAATCGTAGCTTCTGAATCCCATACCGATCTAACCTCGGAAACAAAGTTCAAATGCCTTTGTGATATTCATTGCCTCAAACTGCGCGGCGGCAGAAAAGCGATATTCAGCCTTGGAGACGCACTGAGCTTCGTCGGAAGTCTTGGACTTGCCAGCATCATCCTCCGGGCAGCACAACATCTATGAAATCAGGCTTCAAATGCAGAGGCTTAAAGTAGGAGTTGGAAGTCGTGTGATGGTAAGCGATTTTCGGCCAGATGGCCGTCCGCATCCGTTTGCCGGCAAAACCGGAGTTGTCACAAGATTATTGCAGCCTGACGACGAAGAGCGCGATAAGATCTCATTTGATGAGCCCAAGTTTGGCATGGTAGAGCTTGACGATGGAATCCCGCCTAAGAACTTTATTTGCATGTCACTGGATAGCTTAGACACGCGTATACGATGGGGATGAAGTGCTTCGGTGGCCTCAATGAAAACTCTAAACTACTTACCCCCAAAGCGTAGACACTACCGCACTTCGTTCAGCACCAGACAGGAAGTAGTTGAGATGGCGGGCTACATAAAATGTAAAGCTGACGTAAAAGCGCTCTGCGAGAACCCAGGGAAGTTCCTGGAAGAAAAACGAATCCTGAAAAGCTGCACCGATTCTGCCAGTGACCGAGCCTTCATCGGGCTGGCAAAGCAACTGAAATCATCAATTTGCTAGTTGCAGGTCTCAAATGCAGAGGCTTAAATTAAGCATCGGAAATCTCGTAATAGTCAGTGAGTTTCGGCCAGATGGCCAACCGCATCCGCATGCTGGGAAAACTGGAGTTATCACACGATTGCTACTCCCCGATGAGGAAGAACGCGAGAACCTCTCATCAGAGGAGCCAAAGTTCGGCATGGTGAAGCTTGACGATGGAATCCCGCCTAAGAACTTTATTTGCGTGTCACTGGATTGCTTAGACACTCTTATGAAGTGGGGGCGGCCTAAATCATTCACTGCCAGAAACCCGATTCCAAGGGGAAGTGCCGAGAAATCGAAGATGCTCTACGATACCGCCATGAAGATCATGGCCACGTGGGTTAACACGATGACTGAAGGACCGCGAGAGCTAAAGAAGTGTTCGTTCTGCGGACGAGCAGAATGGCATCCGACTAACCCGATGTTCAGTTCAGCTTCGGCCTCAATTTGTCTCAATTGTATTCGACGCTATTGCCTCCCATATCTACGGGAAACTGAACAGAGAAGGGTGCTACATCAAGCCCGAGCTTTGTGTGTTCCACCGTCACGATGGAAGAAAATCAGCAACAGGTGAGTTACTGCCAGAATCCCGATTCCATCTGAATCGCAAGCCTCTGCACCCTTGGTCGTACCTGTTTCGCCCAGAGACTTTGCAGCATGTCTTTACAGCCCACCATTACACAGCTTTCTTCCCTCGAATCTTGGCCCACCTCTTACGCTGCGCGGCTCCGGTCTTCGCTCTCGCCTTCGCCGACATTGTGCGCTTAGGTTTTGCGGGCTTACTACCAGCCTTTTGTTTTGCCCATCGCGCACGTTGTGCTGCTGCTATTCGCTTGCGTCCAGCAACCGACATCGTTCGCTTCGGTTTGACCCCGGAGAAGTAGACCTTCCCGAAGGCGGTTAGGGCGGCTGTTACGCGGTGCAGTTCGTTCTCAAGTCGTGTACGCTCCTTGCTCAACTGCTTAACCACTAAAGACAGATTTCCCATTGGTTCCCCCTCTTTTATGCATCATAACAGGGCCTCTTCCGCGATACGCGCATTCGACGGCTGCAATCCGACTACCTCGAATACAAAGAACTGACCAACGCCGCATAGAACGTCAGCTACCAATTCAGCCTATACGTTGATCAGCAGTGCGGGAATTGTGTGCCATATTGCTGAGGAAATCTCGTCCTCGCACAGTGATCTCCAGCATTTTGCTCGGATGAACAATTATTAATCCCTGAGTTGTCATAAATCCTAACCACTGATCAAAGCTATAGTGGATGTAATTACTGGGATAGTCTGTAGATCCACCGGTATAAAATGTCTTCGCTGCGTCGAGCGTCATCGTTCCGTTCTGCTTATTAAGTTCGGCCAGCATTAAGATTTGACTCTTCCATATATACGCCCATGTAATGTCGGGCATGTAAGCGACTAGTCCCACGCCGATGAATTTAGAGTAAAACTCCTCTGTAGTGAAATATGCTTTGTTTTGTGCCGCCGCTATCCTAATTCTCTTTTCCACATCCGCAGTCCACGCACTTTGATGTGCGGTCCGAAAATACTTTGACGCATCGAAATCGACTGGTGGGTTCAGCGGTGGCTCTATGGAATTCGTACTCGTTGAGACGGCGAGGTAAGTATCCTTTGAGACCAACTGAGTTATTTCCGTTAACTTGGCCTCTATTCCCTGTTGCCGCGCATCGAGCTTGCTATCTCTTAATTCTCGCTCCTGATCTTCTCTCGATTGAACGAATAACTGAATTGTCAATCCGATAATGGCTAACCCCACCAATGCGAAGATTATCCACTTCCATGGAGGTAACCCCCAGTGGTCAGATGGAACCAATACGGCAATGGCGGCAAGCAACACTACGCAGACTCCGGCAACCCACACAAACCAATTCTTCCTAGTCAGATGCAGCATCATGTGCGTCAGACCTCCGCTCGGTCGAAATCTTCCTTCGACCGAAAAGGCTACGCTCTTGCCGTTGTTTTTGGAAGATTCAGGCTGAAGGGGCGAACAACGCGGGTGTTAAGGCGTTCACTGTTTTCCCCCATCGTTGAGTGACTTCGCTTCCGCTGCCTTTAACGCATCTGCGTACTTACCCATTCCTACCACACCCGCCGACATAGTGAGCAAAACTGAGCAGCGAAGCCTCATCATCTTCCGACATACTTGGTCCAGTGATCTGCCGAAGGAGGGATTATGTTAGGTTACGGTTTGCTGGGAACGATTGCAGTAATCGTGTTGGTCGTTTTTGTCATCCGCGCTCTATGAACACCTTCTGGACGCGCGAAATGCGCGTCCTTGGGGTATTTCTGCTCTAACCCCTTCTCCTACAAACCCCCTGCAAATTGTTAGAGCGTTCATTGTGTTTCAGCCCCCATTAGGCAGTTTTCTTCGCTCGAATCTTTACCCATCGGCTCTTTGAGCCGCTGCCATCTTCGCTCTCGCCTTCACTGACATTGTGCGCTTAGGTTTTGAGGGCTTACTGCCAGCCTTTTGCTTTGCCCAAATGCTCGTCCACAGTATTGTACGACTTACCGCCGAAAGTCAGACGCATGACCAAAATGGATTTCTCGCCACAAACAATCCAAACACCGCGCGACGCGGCATCCGGCCCTGCTTTAGTATTCGCGGTGACGACGCAAGTCACAAAGCCTTCTTCATTCAAGGAATGAACAACACCAAACAGCGCCTCGACAATATCGTTATCATAGGTACCCCAATTTCGTTCAGCGTGTGTCAGCCGTCCATTTGTGAACTGAAGCGTGGGACCAAGTTGGTTGGGTGCAGCAATCATCCAATTGTCATCATTCATCTTTGAAATCTCGTTGCCGGACAACTTTTCCGTTACTTCACCTTTGGTCATTCCCAGATGCAGATTGACGCCCGCCACTTCGAGGGCGGCCTTCCCCAACTGTGCCGAATGCCTTTGTTGTGCATTCAGCAAGGGACACAACAGTGTCAGAAGTACTGCCAATGCTAATATAATAGCTTCATGGTTCTTCCCCTAGTCGCACTTTTCACTTATCGTTGAGTGACTTCGCCTCCAACAGCTTCAACGCACCCATCGCAACCTCTGGCAACTTGCCTTCGTAATGATCCTTCGTCAGTGCCTCATCTTCGTGACCAAGCACATCGCGTCCCGCAGTGCTGTTGCCGGTGATCTGCCGCAACACCGTACCGAGGCCGCGTCTTCCTGCGTGGAAACCCTTCCACTCCAACCCGGCCTTGGTGAGAGCAGGCCGTATGACGTGTGATGCTGTGTCTTTCAGGCCGATGGGGTTGCCTCTGCTGGTCTGAAACACCCACACTTGCCTCGGTGGACACTTCGCACGCCACAACAACAGCAAACCACGCACAGGTTGAAACAGAGGAAGCGAACGAAGAGACTTCTTCGTTTTTGGTGTGCCGACATGACCCCGTGTGACAGCGCGGCGAATGTGGATGTACTCCGCGTCTATGTCGCCCCATTGCAACCCCTGAATCTCACCTTTCCTCAACCCACAGAAGAAGGCGAGAGCCATGATTAACTGACAGTCCACATGGTCAACGAGTGCCGAGATGATGTTTTCAATTTCCTCAAGTGTGTAATGCTTCGTCTCCTCCGGTGCCTTCGTCTTGCCAAGCACCTTCACATCGTGCCAAGGGTTGCTTTCAATCGCACCAAGGTTCACCGCGTGTGTGAAAATACCTGATGCAAGGTTCTTGACGTGCTGCACGGTGCGCCTCGCAAGCTTCTTTGACAACGAAGTGAGGAAGATTGAGCCGGTGGGGGTGCGATACTCGCGCAGGGTCATGTTTCCGAAGTGCGGCTTTAGGTGCTGATTCCACACCTGCCGGTAACCCTCGCACGTTGACGGCTTGAGGTTGTTGTCAGTGATGAAGGGCCAATAGGTGTGTTCCCAGAATGCAGCGATGGTGGTGTCTGTTTGCTCGGGTTGATTGAGTGTCACCTTGTTAACGGTTGCCATGAAGTCAGCAGCCAACAGGCGCACGACCTTGCAAGAAGCCGAGGGGTGCTCTTTGTCCTTCGCACAGAGCCGGTGCGACCGCTGCACCCTTTTGACCTGACCATCTACAATCGTTTCGACTCGATAACGAACATGGAAAGCACCAAACGCCTCGGAGATGCTGCCGTGCTGGTATCGTTGCCCCATCAGGATTCTTCTCCCGCTTTCGAGTGTTATAGTAGCGAGAGTGAGATGAGAGTGCAATGGTACCGAGGTGCTGGTTACCTGTTAAGTGTTATGGATTGAAGGGCTTGGAAGCGAAAGTCAGCCGGTGTTGGCCCCGGTCTTCAAAGCGGTCTAGACGGGGCGGAGCCACATGTTTTCAGCGGTTTACGAAACCACATCTGACCGTAAGGTGTTGTAGTCGGGCGTGAGCGGGACTGAGAGTGCAACGGAATATGCAACGAAAAATCGGTCAAAATCCTCCCGGTACAGGAGACCGTTGTCTTCGTTGAATATTCGCCTCAACCGCATGTCAATTTGACGGCATCGGCGGGAGCCGAATGCAACGAATATGCAACGGGACGGCGGGAGAATTTCGAGCGGAGTGACGGCGGACAGGACCGTCGCTCGTGTTTTTTTGAACGTCAACTGCGTGACTTCTTAGCTTCGTAGTCCTTCCTCAGTTTTGTCTGAACGGGTTTCAATTCCTTCGTCAAGTCGTCAAGTAGGTCACGGAAGAAATCCTCCCTGTCTACTCCGAGCAGTTCGATGTAGGCGTTGACTCTGCCGAGCAGGTCCGGCGGAAGTTTTCGCAGTTGCAATGTGGATTTCTTTGGCATCAATTGTGGTACTATCTGCACCAGATGGTGCGAATGCACCAGATGATGCACTTGCACCGTTCAGGGGATACAACGATACTCCTCTCAGAGACGGCTGTAAACACGGGTTACGACCGTTTCTAACGTGCGTGGAGGAAGGTTTATACTTGGATAGCGGGATTGACCGCCGGATAGACGGCGGGTATGATTCTGGTCTTGCCTGTCTTCCTTCATCGCCTCGGGCCAGAGGAAGTGGTCGTGATTCCCTCATGGCGAATCGGGATTCTTTTACAAAAAAGATTGGCCGCCAGTCGTAAAGACCAGCGGCCAGTTGGAGAAGGCGACCAGACTCGAACTGGTATCTCCGGTTTACGAAACCGGGCTCTATCCGTTTGAGCTACGCCCTCAAGCCGTTTCATCGCCACTAACGACGAAACGGCAAGTCCGAGAGACCGGGGCTAAAGATCACGCCCCGGTCCTTCCTGTTACTACTCTATAACCCTAAT
>Ga0208191_1001349_pt1 | contig 12522 bp, 15 predicted proteins | sample June2015DPH_13_5_FD_184709 | JGI IMG/M metagenome (GOLD analysis project Ga0208191, IMG submission 184709) | Peatland microbial communities from SPRUCE experiment site at the Marcell Experimental Forest, Minnesota, USA - June2015DPH_13_40... | ecosystem: Environmental > Terrestrial > Soil >... | reverse complement strand
CGGATTAAGAGATTACCCCCATTTTAGGAGCCACTTCTCAAATTTCAACTAAATTTAGCACACTCTCTAATAATGAGATAATCTATGGCAAAAGGCAAAAACAGAAGTTATGGCCATACGGCAGAAGATCATTGGCTAATCTTTCGACTGCAACAGATATTAACGGAAAAGTATGGGATTATGACGCCTTACTTGGTGTTGATTCTGCAAGAAGCGGAGTTTGGCCAAAAATAGAAATAATGTAATTTATAAGCTATTGATATTCTTAACTAATTATTTTAACTTTATCCTTGACAAAGCATTATTAATATGCTATCTTGGGGGTGTAAAGATTAAGAAATAAGGAGGCACCCCATGAAGTACATACCACCTAAATTTGAGACCCTTTCAGAGATGGCAGCGATAGACGCAGCGAGATTGACGGAGGATGAGGCGCGGGCGATCCTTGAAAAGATTCGATGGCCGGAAGGCCCGGTTTGTCCTCATTGCAATAGCAAGAACGTTACACGGATTCAAGCAAAATCAAATACGGTACGCGACGGCGTGATCCAGTGTAACGAGTGCCGAAAGCAATTCACGGTAACGGTAGGAACAATCATGCATCGATCCCATATCACCCTTCGCCAATGGGTTCAAGCCTATTACTCCATGTGCTCTCACAAGAAAGGTGTCTCGGCGCTTCAGCTTCAGAGGAATCTTGGCCTGCATTCCTATAAGGCAGCTTGGCACCTTGCCCATAGAATTCGGTTCGCAATGAGAGAGGAACCCTTGGCCTCTGCCCTTAGTGGAACTATTGAAGCGGATGAGACCTATATCGGTGGAAAAACCCATGGCGGAAAAAGAGGGCGTGGGGCACCCAAAAAGACGGTAGTGTTGGCCCTGGTAGAAAGAAAAGGTAGAGTGAGGGCGAGACCAATAGAGACAGTCAGTGCCAAGGAACTTAAAGGTGCAATCAGAGAAAACGTGGATAAGGGGGCAAGGATCATGACGGATGAGCTTGGCTCCTACAAAGGGATTGGAAAAGAATTCGACGGTGGACATAAGGTTGTCCGTCATGGGATAGGCGAATACGTGAGGGGCGAAAATCATGAGATTCATGTCAACGGCGCAGAATCCTACTTCGCACTTCTGAAACGTGGCATTCATGGAACCTTCCATCACGTTTCTAAGAAACACCTTCACCGCTATTGTGACGAATTCAATTTCCGGTGGGATGAAAGAAAAACCACAGACGGAGAGCGGGCGGTAGCGGCAATAAAAGGGAGTGAAGGGAAAAGGCTGGTTTACAGGGCTACGACGTAACGAAAAAGAATCTTCCGTTTTATGGAAGGAATGCGAAAGTCTTATAGATGAAAATGTGGAGAAAGACGGAACGTCAAAGGAGAGGTAAAAAAATGAAGGGACTAATCGTAACGTTGATTATTGTGGGAGCGTTCTTGGGCGGGTGTGCTACCAGTAGTAGTGAACGTGGGCCAGCGAAGTGCCCTGTCTTTGTGGGGCAATCTGAAGAAGAATTTCTTCAATGCGGATGCTTTTGGCCATACCTTAGCTCTACTCCCGCAGTTCAGCTAAATGATCAACTTCAGACCCCAAATGGCATCACGAAGGTGTATGCTTGTCGGATCAAGGGCCTATCTTATTATATCGTCACTGTCATTAATGGCAAGGTTTATTCATTGGCAGGACCATATGAGCAGCAAGTAAAATAGAAGAGGCTAACGAATGAAACCCAAAAAAGATAGATGTGGTGCGAAGGCAAAGCCAAAGATCAAGGATCGTCTACCCCGAATCTCCTTGTATCCATTAACGCCGGAAGAGGCGATTTCTGCGTCCTTGAAGGTAGACCCAAAAAAAATTATAAGGGCAGAGAAGAAAGCTGCTAAAGGCAAATAGAAAAAAGGCTTGCTTTTTTAAAGTAATAATTCCCATAAACTTTATGACCCGATCGCCATCGACAAACATTGGAAACCACAGAATCACCCCTCACCCCCCTTTAGAAAAGGGGGGACGGGGGGATTTGAGAGTTGGAAGGAATATCCAGAAAAGGCTACTTAAATGGTTCAGCAAAAACGGGAGAGACCTCCCCTGGAGAAAAACCACGGACCCTTATGCCATCTGGGTTTCAGAGATCATGCTCCAGCAGACTCAGGTAATCACCGTGATCCCCTATTACCAAAAATTCTTGAAAGCTTTCCCGACCGTTGGTGATCTGGCAAAAGCCGATCTCTCAGAAGTCCTAAAGGTCTGGGAAGGACTTGGTTATTATTCAAGGGCCCGAAACCTTCACCGTGCTTCTCAGATCGTGTTAGATCGTTTTCGAGGGATCATTCCTAATGATCTGAAAGACCTCGTGAGCCTGCCCGGAATCGGCCGATCCACCGCTGGCGCCATCCTTTCCTTTGCCTTTCATAAAGACGCCCCAATCCTGGACGGAAACGTAAAGAGAGTCATTTCAAGACTCTTTGCTGTTTCAGATAATCCGGCAAGAGGCGAAACCGATGATCTTCTGTGGAGAATCTCTGAAACCCTACTCCCGGAAGGACTTTCATACCCTTTCAACCAGGCCCTGATGGATCTCGGCTCAATGCTATGCACGGTTAAAGAACCTGATTGTGACCGCTGCCCCTTGCGTGATGTTTGCAAGGCAAGAGCCTCAGGAAGGCCTGAGAGATACCCATCAAAGAGGACAAAAAAAGCCATTCCCCATCTGGAGGCAGTTTCGGCGGTAATCAAGAGGAATGGAAAAGTTCTCCTCAGGCAGAGACCGCCTTCGGGCCTTCTGGGAGGGCTATGGGAATTTCCGGATTGGAGGATGAAAGAAAAGCAAAGGTCAAAGTTAAGACTGAGGTTAAGAAATCACGTTAAGAAAGACATCGGGATAACGGTCGACGTCAAGGAGCTTATCGGAACTTTCAGGCAGACTTTCTCACACTTCAAACTGACTCTGCAGGTTTATCACTGCCAGGCGATCAATGGGAAAAGAAAGGGAAATTGGGTCGCCATCCAAAAGCTTCATCTTTATCCTATGTCACGAATCCACCGAAGAATAGCCGAAAAGATAAACGGGGAGACACTGGGATAGGGAGACACGGAGAATGTTTCTCTTTGATCACCGCGTCACCGAGTCGCCCCGTCTCCGAGTCTCTTTATCTTTCATGTCAGTCAGCCCGAAATCGATATGGCGTCTTTCGACATCTACCCGATCCACCCTCACTCTGACCTCGTCGCCAATTCGAAAGGTCTTGTGAGTCCTCTCACCGACAAGGCAGTATTTTTTCTCATGATACAGGTAATAATCGTCGTGGAGGCTTGTCATTCTCACCAGCCCTTCTACAAAAATATCTTTCAGTTCCACAAAGAAACCAAAAGCGGCCACCCCGCTGATGATCCCCTCATATTCCTCGCCGATCTTATTCTTCATGAAGCGCACCCTGTATCGATTTAAAATCTCTCTTTCGGCCTCCATGGCCACCCTCTCCCTGTTGGAGAGATGGTCAGCCCTTTCAGCCAAACCTTCCTCCGAGACCTTCATCTCCTCTTTGGACAGGACCTTTTTCAAAAGCCGGTGGACGATCAGATCAGGATATCTTCTAATAGGAGAAGTAAAATGAGTGTAGCCATCCGAGGCCAGGCCGAAGTGTCCCAAGTTCTTGGCAGAATACTTGGCCCACTTCATCGATCGAAGGAGAATCTCGTTTACCACCCTCTCCTCGGGCCTTCCCTTAACATCCGAAAGGACGTTCTGGAATTCCTTTGAGGAATGGTCCGACTCTTTTCTCATCCTGTATCCTAACTGGGATATAAACCTTCTAAATTCATCGATCGCTTCTTTTTTAGGAGGTTCGTGGATTCGGTAGATGAACGGAAACCCTTTCTCCTCCATAAAATGAGCGACGGCCTCATTGGCGGCGATCATAAACTCTTCGATGATCTGATGGGCCAGGTTTCTCTCCGCCCGGATGACATCCTCGGTCTCCCCCTGGAGATTGAGGATGATCTCGGGTTCTGGAAGATCAAAGTCCATGGTCCCCCTATCCGTCCTTCTCCGACGAAGTTCTTGACAGAGATCAGCCATAAGGTCCAAGGAGGGAAGGAGAGGACTGAATCGTTCCCTGAGTTCCGGATCCCCATCGACCAGAATTTTTTTGACCCAGGTGTACGTGAGTCTTTCACCGCTTCGGATCACACTGGGGTAAAATCGAACGCCTTTTCTCTCTCCATTTCCGTCGTATCTCAACTCGGCCGTGAGCGTCAGCCGGTCCACTCGGGGACGAAGACAGCAGATTTCATTCGAAAGCTCCGCCGGAAACATGGGAATGGCGCGGTCCGGAAAATAAACGCTGGTGCCACGCGAATAAGCTTCGTCGTCAAGAGATGTTCCCTCTCTGACATAGTGGCTGACATCGGAGATCGATACGAACAGTTTCACGCCTCCGTCCCTTTCTCTTTCAACGGAGACAGCGTCATCGAAATCTCTTGCGTTTTCTCCGTCAATCGTAAAGGTGGGAATCCCTCTCAAGTCAACCCGATTTCGGTATTCGTGGGAGGAGGGAGCCGAAGGGAGGCTTTGCACCTCTTCCAGCGCAGCGGACCCGAACCGGGAAGGGAGGTCATATTTATGGATGATGATTTGTGGATCAATCTCCGGATCATCAGGATATCCCAAAATGTGCGTGATTCTCCCTTCCGGTCTCGCCCTCTCCGTCGGGTACCGGGTAATTTCCGCCACCACGATCTGATTCGGCCTTGCCCTTCTCGTCTCCCCTTCCGGGATGAAGACTTCAGGAAGGATGCGTTCGTCCTCAGGGAGGACGTAAGAATAATTTTTCCCCCTCAGAAACCTACCGACGACTTTACGCGTCTTTCTTTCCAGAATCCGGATGATGCTGCCCTCTTTTCCTTTCTTCCGGATCGACTCAATCCTTGCGACGACACGATCTCCATGCATCGCCTCCTTCAGATTTCTGGGGCTAATAAAGATATCCTCTTCCCCTTCTGCTTCCGGAATGACGAACCCGTACCCGTCCGGATGCGTTTTGATCCTGCCGACGATCAGGTTCATCTTCGACGGAAGGCCGTAGCGGTTCCCTCGAATCCGAACCACCCTCCCCTCTTCCGCCAAATCTCTGAGGAGTCCCCTCGCCTTTTGCCTCTGCTCTTTCTGGAGACTTAAACGACGCAGGATCTCCCTTAAAAGAAGAGGGCGATCGTCTTCCCTCATCAATTGAAGGATCTCTTCTGTCGAAAGATCGGGGTGCCGCTTTCTCCTATCTTTTTCATCTTTCCTTTTGATTCGCTTCTTGTCCATCGTTTTCCGTAATCCAGCGGAGTAATCTGTTACTCCTCATTTTGTGCAAATCGAAAATAAAAAAGGGGCACTCAATGACCCCTTTTTATGAAGACCCAAAACCTTAATAACTTAGTTTTTTCGCAAACAAGTCTCTAAATCCCTTCTCGCCTCCCTTTTCCAAACAGAAGAAAGATTTTCTTATTCCGCCAAGACAATCCGAGTTTTCCCCTTTAGAAAAGAGGACCTAGCAGCATCTCGAAAGGGCTACCTCCTCATCCCCGAAGCTTCTTTCCTTGAACTTACGCTCTAACTCCACCAAGGAGCCCCGTTGACCCAACGAACATCACCGCCAGAACAATGGCAACGATAATGAGTCCGAAGATGACAATCATCGGGAGGAGGACGGCTAAAACTGCCTTCCCCGTTCCAATGCCGTGCCCCTCTCTTACCCCAAGGATAAAAAGGATGATCATATAAATAAATCCGATAAGGCTCCCGATGAAAGGAACAATATTAAAAAGTTGAGCACTGTAAGAATAACAAACGGCACGGAAGGTTGTCTTGTACCCCCGCTTGTTCCCGCCTACAAGCATGAGACAGAGATGGATAATAGCACTTCCAATGAAAATGGCGATGGCTAACTGGAAAGGCAAAGGAATAATGAGTCGGAGGATGGAAAGACTATGTTGAAAAGGGATCTTGTCCATGGGGATGAGCTGCGCCATGAATAGCCAAAACCATAAGATGGCACACCCATTTCCAATGATCCCGGCGATCAAGCCGTAAATCAGTGGAGACCAGTATCCCTCGCCCGCGGCCGCTTTCTCAAAAAACTTGGTCGGGGAAAAAAGGGCCTCTTGTGTCGTCTTTAAAAAAGCCCCAATAAAACCCTCTCCACTCTCCCATGGGGTATACTCTTTTGATGAAATCTCCCGAACCTGCCCCTCATACGAACGGGCCATTTCTTGAAATTGGACAAACTTAGACATGATAACGCCACACTTGATGCACTCATCCGTTTCGGGTTGTTCAAACCCACATTGGGGGCAGATGACCATTCCCTTGGCAGGAGCCCTCTTCTCGGGTTCGGGCCTCTGGGTAAAGGCGGGCTTCGGTTCAGGCTTGGGACCGGGCCTAAATTCAGGCCGAGATGGAGCTTCATAATCCCGGGTAATGTCAAGAGTAGGAATCGGCTCCTCCTCTTCCTCCACATTGACTCTTCCCCCAATTTCTTCAAAGACGTTCACATATCTCTCCGCCTCCTCTTTTGAAAGGCCTTTCTTCACCACGATGGGGACCCTCTGAAGCAAGCTTTCAGCCTTTTCAGGGGTGAGGTTAAATTTTTTCTGAAGGCCTTCGAGCAAATGCGTCTCCTCGTCGAGGCCGATCACCGAGAGACCCAAAAATATTACTTTGTAGGAAGCCATTCCCCCACCTCCTTTTTGGAGCTACAAACAATTTCGGAATATTTATCATATTCATGACTAAACTACAAGAATTATTTACGAAAATAATCAGGCATCTATTGCCCTTCGGCCCAATGCCAAGGAGATGCAAACGAAGCCCGGCAGGCTGATCAAGGGATGGAACTCGGGTTACTTGCAACCCATCCTTTGCAGTGCCCATTCTGCCGCAGTCGATTTGATAGCATTCATCTGGTCCTCCGGCACGCAGGAAAATAGGGGCGATGAAGACCTGCGTTAACATTGCAAACTCATTCCGAATGCGGGATAATTCTAACTAGCGGTAACCTTTCCACCCGAAAATTAAAGGAGAATGCCATGTTCGCGACGCGCTTGACTGAAATGCTTGGGATCAAATATCCCATCATCCAAGGTGGACTTCAGTGGCTTGCCACGGCCCAGCTCGCATCAGCCGTCTCCGAGGCAGGAGGACTGGGAATTATTTCAAGCCACTCCTTTCCTGATCAGGAGAGTTTAAGGAAAGAGATCCGTCGGATGAAGGAGGAAACCTCAAAGCCCTTTGGCGTAAATATGTCCATCCTGCCGGGATTAACCAATGAGGAGCAGATGATGGAACTGCTCAAGGTCATCTCAGAGGAAAAGGTTCCGGTGGTGGAAACATCGGGAAGGAGCCCGGAACCTTTCATTGAAAAATTGAAAAGCGAAGGGATTAAACTCATCCACAAAGTTCCATCCGTTCGCTTTGCCCAGAAAGCGGAATCCGTTGGGGCGGACGCGGTGACAATTGTCGGATTCGAGTGTGGAGGACGCCCCGGGATGGATGAAGTGACCTCTCTGATCCTCGTTCCCAAGGCAGTTGAGTCCGTTAAGATCCCGGTCATTGCAGGTGGCGGAATTGCAGACGGCAGGGGCTTTTTGGCCGCCCTTGCGTTGGGCGCGGAAGGGGTCGTGATGGGAACACGATTTGTGGCCACCCAAGAATGTCCTGCCCATCCACGGATCAAGGAAGCATTCGTCAACGCAACGGAAAGCGATACTCTCATGATCTACCGTTCGATCAAGAACGCAGCAAGAGTGCTGAAAACCGAGGCGGCGGAGAAAATACTTTCATTAGAACAGGAGGGAGCGAGCCTGGAAGAGCTGCTCACCGCCATGGGTGGTCGAATGAGCCCAAATGCTTATCGAGAAGCAGATGTGGATGGGACGATCATCGGCTGCGGCCAATGCGTGGGATTGATCCACAAAATAAAAAGTGTCAGAGAGGTCATCGAAGACATGATCCAGGATGCGCAATCCATCCTTCAGAGATTGAATTCCATGAAGGCCAAATAATCCTCCGGTTCAGGAGAGTAGAATTCTTGAGTCACGGGGAGATGAATCTCCTGGTGCAAATGAAAGGCCTGTTTGGAAGCGATGCATCGCAAAAAAATTGGCTTCGAGAGAGGAAACGATTGATGATACGACGCAACTTGGAGCATTCCGAAGTGAAAGCGACCCGCTATCGGGCCCATGGGGGTGGTGTGGCCCACATGATTCTGGATACGCGCCATCTTCAAACCCTGATGTTTCTTGCCCATGCCTCGGTGCCACCCCGCGACAGGCTCATTGGCCATGTGGACCCTATGGAAGAGATTTACATCATCCAGAGCGGCCAGGGACGCATACAGGTAGGGGATGAGGTCTGCGAGGTGGAACCGGGCGATGCCATCCAAATTCCAGCCGGTCACTTTCACGAGCTGACCAATACGGGGAAGGGAGAACTCACCATTCTGGTCGTCGCCGGGCTCATTCCAGTTTAATAATTTCGGATTTCGGATTGCACCTGCCTGCCGGTAGGCAGGGATTTCGGAATTCCAAATCTAAACGTAAGATCCAAATCGGAGACTGACAGGGAAATGATAGATCCGGATAAAGTAATGTTTACGGATGAACATGGATTGCGAATTTGAGAATCTGCAATCCGCATTCCGCACTCCGCAATTGGAAATCAATCCTTATTATATTTCCAGAGCCAGAGCAGTCCGATCACGATGAGAAGAGCCGGCAGGAAGTAAGTTCGGATGACTCCTGGGATCGAAAAATGGAGAGTGTAGTACTTCGCTCCCAGGATGAAGATGCCGATGATCGTGGTAACCCAAGCGGCCAGGCTTTTTCTGTTACGGAAAATACCTCCGACTCCAAGAGCCACGACGATCCATGGCCATCCTTCCCTTAACCCATATCCCGTACCCATGCGATCCAAAAGGATCAGCATGCCAAGTGTGATCAGAGCCAATCCCAGTCCCATTTCTTTGCTCCTTTCCTTTTACTCCGTCATAAATCGATCATGAATCCGGCCTTCCAAATCCACGCCGCAGGTTTCCATTATGTTTTCATCCTTGAAATAATTTCTAAAATTTTTCATAATAGGACTTACATATACATGTTTTCAATATACTATTTCAAGGAAAAAAACAATCCAGTTTGTTATCGTATGAATTTTTTCTTTGATTATACGGTCTGCGGTTATTGATAGAAAGGCATGTTTATTCAACAGGGGCCTAATTCATACAACACGGTTCATCTGCGATCTTTAATAAAGCGAGGAGGCCTATGGATCCCAAATTAATCAGACAGTTTATTATCTTTTTGGTTATCCTGTTTGGATGGACCATCGTCGCTTTGCTCATGGGATGCAAATAATCTTTCCTTGGTTTAATTAAAGAAGGACTTAATACGAACGGCGGAAGGTTTGGTCCCCTAAACGGGATATTCTAATCATGGGCCCACGTAGCTCAATGGTAGAGCTGCTGATTTGTAATCAGCGGGTTGGCGGTTCAAATCCGTCCGTGGGCTTAGCTTTTCTTAGATTAGTGACCTGAAATTCATTAAATTTTCATTAACTTGATGAAAAAGTGATGAGCAACGACCTTGAAAAAGAACAGGGAGACAGAATAAGAAAAGCAAGATTACAAAGATTCAACGGAACCGTGAACATGAAAGAAATGGCTATATTTCTTCGTGTACCATACCGAACTTATCAGAATTGGGAAATGGGACGAAATTTACCCAGAAGAGAAATGCTAATAAAACTTGCCGACTTACTAAAGGTCAGTCCAGCCTATCTTGCCTTCGGAACTGAATAAATCCTACTCATACTTCCTGCCCCCTTCTCCACCTCCGTTGACATCCTGATCCTAATTTGATACTTTTCAACCGGATATGGGGGATCAAAATGAAAAAATTAATTGTGTTGGCTATGGTGTTGGGGTTGTTAAGTGGGTGTGCTCACGTCTCTAATATTGCACAGATGGAAAAGAAGATGGCGGGGTGGGATATGATGGTAACCCACAACTCTGCCCCTGATGGAGATAATATAAAACACTACTACTTTGCTTATTATGGGGAAAGCTTCCGATATTCAGGTTGGTACTGCTGGGAGTTCACCTGCGATAAGGAAGGGAAGATTCTAAAGACAAAGGAATACTGGGTTGGAAATAATAAAGCTCTTGAAGAATTTAAACTAAGGAGTATGATCCCATGAAAAACAAACCAATAAAAAGAACGAATCTCAAACTTGATACGATAGCCGCTCTTCATCAAAAAAATCAAAAATTGCAAGTACAGGTTGATCGTCTTAAGCATAAGATTTTGGAACTTGAGACTAAAATCTTGAAACAAAAACAGAAAATAATCAAAGTTGAAATAGAGAACTCTAAGCTTAGAGAAGAAAAAGCGGGAGTTGATGTTAAAATTGTCAAATTTGGTAATCATAATAAAGCCTCCGAGCTAACAACTAATGGCCAAGGAGGAGATCAATGAAGCTACGAATTGCCCTTCTGGTTTTTGGATTAATCATCATTTCTATCGGTGATGTTTATGGGGCGGATTGGAAACTTTATAGTTCAAGTGATATCAGTTTAGTTTACTACGATGCACAGAGCATAACTCACCCAGCTAAAAACATTGTCAGGGTGTGGGAAAGATGGAGAAACTTCAAACAACTAATCACGATCCTATTGCTCAGAAACTAAATGAATTGGTTGAAGAACATAATAGGATAAACAGGGTGTTGGAGAGATTCTTAGAAAAGCTATTCAACACATATCCAAAAGACCCCCCAAATACCCCTTAAACATCTAAGAAACTATCTTAGATACTTTGGTGTAACCCATTATTTTAAATAGAAATTTTGAGGGTAGAATGTAGGGAAATACTGCACTCATTGAGACCCCCTTTAGTTATATAAGAAAAAATTATTAGCTTTTAATGTCAACTGGTTACAGAGTCCTCTTTGGCAGTCTTACCAGTCCCCTTGCAGTTATCACCCCTGCACTCCGCCAGTACTCCAAGATTAAGTTGAGTAGTTCATCCATCTCACTTGGTGCCACTTCGATTAGCTCTGCCATCCTATTTAGTCGCTGCTCCTGATGCTCAAGGTGCTGGACGAACCTGACCTTCCTTTCTCTTTCTGATCTCAGTTCCCTTAGCTTCTCCCGATACGGGTTACAGGTTGAACCATCATCCCTGCCTCTGTCAATACTATTAATCTGTCTCATCGGGTGCCTTCTCGGAGGCTTAGAGGGGTAAGGACGCAGTTACTTCTCAATTCCTGCCCTCACCTCCGCACTCTCTCCTTCACCCCATAATTCCATCCTACCCCAGAGGCATCGAGTTGACATCTCCGGTCCCTTAACTTCTTAACATTCTATCTTTGTGGGAAACGGTCTGGACTTTCAGTAGAATCTGGAGAGAAGGTGGTATTTGCATTGAAGGCAGGTTTTGCGGTGGGAAATACCTGTTTGATTTAAACGGGTTAAAGAAGAAAAATGAAGATCCGTGGACTCTTCTTAATACGTTCTTATGTCCAGTGATTCCTTCATCTTAAAGGATATGGTAATCATTCGTGTAGTTTTGCTTGCTTGTAAATATCATTATGCATCGATAATATATCAAATCATGATGAAGTGGTCTAACCAGAATATTTTCCAATCTCTTTATATTCCAATTTATCGCGAAAGCGAGTAAGATAAACAGTGACTAATTTTTGGCCCTTTTTGTCGCAGGTTTTCCTTTGATTTATTTCCTTGGAGGGTGGATTCTTGGAAAGGAAAGAATTAATGCCATAGGATATCCATTCAAAAAACTTTTCAAAGTAGAATAATGGCCTGAGATTTTAATCGCCATTGCTAACTCAGATTATATACTCTTTTTGAATGTTTCTGCTGGATAGGAAAGCAGTATTTATCCACAGTCGCGTTTGTCTGGAAAGGAGGACTACATGAGCATATTAGAGCCTACCACAGAAGAGATTTTGAAATGGTTTAATGGAATTAAAAATACATCGAGTCTTGTGCTACCTGACAGGGTTCTGGTTTTGAGCGACATTCATGCGGCTGCAGGAGACGAATATGATCCATTGAAGATAAGTCGAAAAGAACCTGAGATCATTGACCTGCTGCAAGACGCTTTTAAGAAAGGCTACTCTCTCTTCGCATCAGAATTTTGGGATGTGTGGCGGGGCTACGATCTTTCAAGCATTTATAATGCTCACAAAGATCTGGTTTCGATAGTAGACCAGTATCAAAAGGCAAACAGGCTATATACTGTAATAAGCAATCATAATCTGGATTTGTTTCTGCGCCCGGATTATCTAATTTTTAAGGGCTTTGGAAAGCAGATATTCTTTGATCATGGTCATCGGTTCGATTTTTACAACGATGCTGGCTGGCAAATAGGACGAGAGGCTGTGCGAATTGCTGACAAGCTAGGCTTAGACTTTGAATTGGCGCCTCATCCTGCGAAATCAAATCCCGATAGGCACGCGGC
>Ga0208191_1001348_pt1 | contig 12522 bp, 10 predicted proteins | sample June2015DPH_13_5_FD_184709 | JGI IMG/M metagenome (GOLD analysis project Ga0208191, IMG submission 184709) | Peatland microbial communities from SPRUCE experiment site at the Marcell Experimental Forest, Minnesota, USA - June2015DPH_13_40... | ecosystem: Environmental > Terrestrial > Soil >... | reverse complement strand
CAGTTCGCGCAGTATGTTTCCGAAAAAGCGGATTCTTACCGCCAAAAGTTCAGTCAGCAAGGCGTGCTGGCGCGGCCCGCTCCCGTTGGAATACTCGACTTCAAATCGGCGCATGCGATGAGTCGCCCACAACTGCCAGGCTTTGAGGTAGTAGGCGGTCATGCCCGAGCGATTCTTGAGTTCCGCCGTCAGTTTGTAGAAGAGGTGCGCGTCCACGCCAATTCCGGCAGCGACGGTGAAGTAGCGCGCGGCAGCTTTGCCGTTGAAATCCTCGTACTCAATTCGGCCGAGAGGGATACGGCGGACTCTGCCCGCGATGGCAACTTGAGCTGCGGCGCTAGGACGGAGGGGGATTCCGAGGTCGTGGGCGAGAGCGTTGGCGGTGCCGAAGGGGAGAATGGCGAGCGCGACCGGTGTGCCGGCTAATCCTTGAATCACATCGTGGATGGTGCCATCGCCCCCACAGGCAACGACAGTGTCACTGCCGGCGGCCACAGCGCAGCGGGCGTTGTCGGTCGCTTCCTGGCTGGAGCGGCAAACTGTAAGTTCGGTGCGGACGCCGCCCGATTGGAGAATGCCGATGGCATGGTTCAGTTCCCGGTCGCGCCGTGGGCGGCCAGAGTTGGGATTGAACAGAATCGTGGCTTTGTACATGCGTCGGCTAGCTCTGCTTTGAGTTTAGCGCAGGCCCCGCTCCCACGTGCCGAGGTTAGCAGGCTGAGGTTAGCAGGTGGTTGCTTCCGGAACCAAATCTGCACTATGCTTGCGCGCAAAGTTTTGGGGCGCCCTTTTAATCACAATTGATGTCCGGGGTACATCTTCAGGAGGTCTGTATGAAACTGCTGACGACTAGTTTGAAACCTGTCGCCCTCGCGATCGTTCTTAGTCTCACAATCATGGCTGCCGCTCAGGATCATGCCATGGGAGCGGCGAGGTCGGTCACGATGATGACGGGCCTGGGCGACTTGCATCATCCGGTTTCGACCAGGAACCGAAGCGCGCAGGAGTTCTTCAATCAGGGACTGCGCCTGATTTATGCGTTCAACCACGACGAGGCGGCGCGCTCATTTCAGAAAGCGGCGGAACTGGATCCCAAGCTGGCGATGGCTTACTGGGGGATTGCGGAAGCGGTGGGCCCGAACTACAACGATCCGGCGAGCGCAGACCGCTTCAAGCGGGCGCACGAGGCGATCCAGAAGGCGGTGGACCTGAGTGGCAATGCCTCGGACGCTGAACGCGGCTACATTTTGGCGATGGCGAAACGCTTTCCGGCGGACCCGAAGTCTGACTTGCGGAAGGCTGCGGAAGATTATCGCGATGCGATGCGGGAAGTGGTCAAGAACTATCCCGACGATCTCGACGCGGCGACGTTATTTGCGGAGTCGGGAATGAACCTGCATCCGTGGGGACTGTGGCATCAAGACGGGACGCCCCAGGAGGGCACGGAGGAGATTGTCGCCACGCTGGAGTCGGTCATCAAGCGCGATCCCGACCACCTGGGAGCGCTCCATTACTACATTCACGCCGTCGAAGCATCGAACTCTCCGGAACGGGCGTTGGCAGCGGCGAACCGCCTGGCTGCGCAGGCGCCGGCTGCGGGACACATCGTGCATATGCCGGCGCACGTTTACATTCGCACGGGAGATTATGCGGCGGCGGTGAAAACCAACCAAGAAGCGGCGGCGGCCGATCGAGCGTACCTCAAGAGCAGCGGTGCGCAGGGCATTTACCCGATGATGTACTACAGCCACAATCTGCATTTCATCGCCATGTGCTCGGCCATGATAGGAGACTACGCGGAAGCGCACAAAGCGGCGGAAATGCTCGCGGGCCATGTGGGGCCGGCGGTGAAGGATATGCCAGCGCTAGAGGGATTCATGACGATCCCCATGGCTGTGAATGTGCGTTTTCACAAGTGGGACGAAATTCTCGCGATGAAGGCTCCCGATGCGGAGATGAAGACCACGACTGGCTTCTGGCACTTTGCGCGCGGTATGGCGCTGGCGGGAAAAGGCAGGATCAGCGAGGCGGAAGCAGAATATAAGATCGTAGCCGAGGCCGAGAAAGCGACGCCGCCGAATGTGGTTTTCCAGATGCCTATCAATAACAAGACCAAAGACATTCTGAAGATTGCGGAAAACGTTCTGGGGGCGCAGGTGGCGCTGGCGAAAAAAGATAACGCGGCCGCTGCGGGTATGCTACGCGACGCGGTCGCGGTGCAGGATACGCTGAAGTACGACGAGCCTCAGGATTGGTTCTTCCCGGTACGGGAGTCGCTCGGGGGAGTGCTACTGATGAGCGGGGATGCCAAAGGAGCGGAGCAGGTGTTCCGGGATGACCTGGCGAAGACTCCTCGAAACCCACGGTCGTTGTTTGGATTGCATCGGGCGCTGCAGGCGCAGGATCGAAATTCCGATGCCTGGTTCGTGGAGCAGGAGTTTCGCAAGGCGTGGAAGGGCGGAGAGGGCGAGTTGAAAGTGGAGGATCTGGTGTAAAACTCCCTGCTGCTCTGACGACTACAACAATTTGTCATCCTGAGCGAAGCGAAGGACCTGCTTTTTGCCGCGCGAGCAACACCCTTCATGAATTGTCATCCCGAGCGAAGCGAGGGATCTGCATCTTGCGGCGAACTGCCGATCCCTCGCTTCGCTCGGGATGACAAATTCTTATTGCGGGCGGATCGTTTATCAACGCGCCGATGCTGGTGGTTTCTCCCTCTCGATGAAATAGACGCAGTGGACGAGGCCGCGCCAGTTCACTTCTTTCCAGACGGTCATCCCGGTGCGCTCGGCAACGCGGCGTGAGGGCAGATTCTCGGGGCGAATCAGGGAAATCACGCGGTCAGTTTTCAGGTGCGCGAATGCCCAGTCGCGGCACGCGATGGCGGCTTCGGTCGCGAGACCCTGTCCCCAGAAGTCGCGGCGCCAGTGGTATCCGATTTCGTAGAGCGGCTCGCCTTCGACCTGCTGCAGGATGATGCCGCAGTCGCCGATCATTTTATGAACCTCGGAACCTTGAACCTCGGAACCTTGGACCTTGGCGTCCCGCATCTTCGTCAACTCCATAGCCCAGAGGCCGACGCCGTCATCCTGGTAGCGCTGGCGGTTGCGTTCAATCCATTGTTCGACTCCAGCGCGATCGTAGGGCGCGGGGTAGTAGCGCATGGTTTCGGGATCGGAGATGACCAAGCCGAGAGCGTCAGCGTCTTGCGGGTTGAACTCGCGCAGCAGGAGGCGGGGAGTTTGGAGGATCGTCATCTTCGATTCTTGCTGTGAAATTAACAATTTGTACGGTCATTGTTGGAATCGCGATTTTGCGACAGTGAGGCTTGGCGCGGCTCTTTAGCTGCAAGCTGTGACGGTGGATACAGGCTTGGTAGTTCTGCTTTGCTCCGCCACCGTGCGAGGCTGCATTGGAACTCGCTGCCCGGCTGTTAGACAGCAGGTTAGCCCCAGTAAATGAGTAAAAATTGTTGCACACTTTAAACTCGTATTTCGTAGTTCAACCGGAAATCGCATACTATCATGAGCGATAAACCGCGTAGTTGCAGTATTTTCCAGACTCTCGGTATGTTGCTAATGTTGGCTTCCCAATTGCTGAATGTAGCTTGCGCTCCGTGCTGGAATGCGTCGGCAGGTGAAGCGGAAAGTTAGAAAGGGAGATTTTATGGGTAGGGTACGTGTCTATGTGCTGGCGATTGCTGCTGGTTGCTTTCTCCTGCTTTCTCCAGGCGACGCCCGCGCCGACAGTTTGACCGGATCCGTCGGTATCACCTGGCTCTACCCGAATACGTTCACGACGTACGCGACTGATACCATCGGAGTCGGCTCCTCTCTGACCTGTCCAGGCGCTTCCCCCATCTGCGTAGGGTATTCCGAGTCTGGTGGAAATCAGACATTCAGCGTGGGGTCTTCCGCCATTTCTTACACATCTTCCGGGTCGTCGTCCAGCGGTTACAGCACTGGTTCATTTAATGGCTTCGATTTCACCGGGCTGACGTTCACCAGTGGATCCTTGACCGCCTACAGCCTGTCAACAAACATAGCGGGATTGAACAGTTCGGACGTGACATTCGGCTCGTCGTTCATCGAAATTAATTTGCAAGGGCTCCCTGTGAATGGCTATTTCACGCTCGATTTGAATCCGAGCTCCGGAACCACAGTACCGGAACCGTCGTCCCTGGTGCTGCTGGGTACCGGCTTGCTTTCCTTGGTTGGTTTCATGCGCAGGAAGGCAATGGTTTAGTTTCTGGTCTCTAGCATTCATCTCAGCCGCATCGCCCCCGAGCAGTTCTGACGGGGGGTTTGCTTTTTAGGGGAGTGGCAACTAAAGTTACCTGATGGGAACGGACATGATCTTACACATGTACGATGATTGAGGACTGGACATAATCGCTAACCAACAAGGAACCACCCATTCCCATATACCGGACCTTCAATGATTGGGTTCTCGACTTCGATGGCGAGCAGGTCGCCAAGGCTCTCCCTCAATTAGACAGAACGTGAGGCAAATACTTTCCTGCCAGGAAACATCGTTCTTAGTTGTCGTAAACAGAATTTCGCTAATGACTTGGCTGTTGGTGAAATGGCGTTTTGACAGCCTTGCCTTGCGCAGCGGCGCGCAGACAAAATGCGATCGTCTACGCGGCCTGCGCCAACGCTTTGTACTCGTCATCGGATTGCGTGGGCAGCAGCACCCAGAGCGTGTAGATGCCGAGTGCAGTACCGAGCGGGACGCTTAACAGTGCCACGAAGCCCACGACCAGGGCAAAAATTCGCGCCCACTTCTGACGCTGCAGCAAGCCCCAACCGGCGATGAAGTCGGCTGCGGCTTTCATCAGGATTAACCATCCGACGAAGCTAAGAACAGGCCGCAGCCAGACCGTGACCTCGGGAGGTGAGCCGTTGGGAATATGGATCGCGTGGCCGAAGATCGTGTGCGCGACAATGATCACGACCACTCCAGCAACCACGTGCAGCGCCGAGTATGCCATCCAGAGAATGCCCACCAGCCGGACATGTTCGCGAACCCGGTTATGCCGAAGCTCGATGAGTCCAAGCACGGTTTTGCCGCAGCGTCCGCAGCGTGGCTCTCCCGATTGCAACTGCGCACCACATTGATCGCAAAACATTTGCTTTTCCTCTTCTCCCCCCGAGCTCACGCTTCCAATAAATAGTGGTGTACGGATGCAAGCACTCAACAGTTCCGACCAGTTCTCAGTCGCCCAACACGGAACTGAGAACTTACTCTCAAAACGAAAAGGCCACCCGGCAACTTGGGCGGCCTTTTCTTTCAAGGGAGAATAGTTCCAACGGAGGTTTAGCCCATCAGAACTTTCTGCGGGAATCTTATGAGTCTCAAAAGCGCAGTGTCAAGTAAAATTTATTGTTTAAATAGTCTTATTTTCAATAACTTACACAATACGTCCACAAGTCAGCAAACGGGATCAAAATGAGGCAAAATTCTCTCTTTTCGACGCTAACAACATTCGATTGAGTGATTTACCGCTCCCGAGGCACCCGCCGGGGGTCGTCTTCCAGGTGCAGAGAGATGATTTCTATCACCTCCCGCCGGTCAAACACGGAGTCGGGGAAAAACCGTTTCACGACGATCCGCAAACCGCCAAACGCGATCCCCGCAACCAGCGCCAGGCCGACCACAATTCCGCAGAGAACAATCGCGTTGAACAAAAAGTTTGCCAGATTGTCTTTCTTGCTCACATAGGTGTTTTCGTTCCAGGTAACATCGGCGTCGTAGCTGATGGACGACATCAGCGATCTCGCTTCGCTTTTTGAAAGCGGGCCGGCCGCGATCACGACGATCGGCCCGGTACGTGTGTCGAAAAACGGGCCCACATCAAGAATCGACGCAACCCCCGGCTGCTGCTCGGTGACCTGGTGCGCGGCGTCAATCTGCCGCAGCCGTTCCGCGGCAATCTGCGGCGTCGGGTATTCGATGAGCATCAGTGTGGCCTCGCCCGCAGTTGCCGCATACTTGCCCATCACAACTTCCGCACCCGCCCTGAAATCCACCATCGAACCCAGCAGCGGCGATCCGGCCCGATCGAGCGTGACCGGACCCAGGATGTACTTCGTCGTGTTCTTCTCGAAATTCTTCTGGAAAGCCCGTTTCGGAAGATACGTGGGCAGCGAAGGCGGGTTGTTCCTGTTGCCCTCCGCTTGCGGCAGCAGCCCGGCCAGTTCCCGCAGTTGCGCCGCCGACATCACGCTCATTCTGTCGAACACGGCATCCACCAACACGTTTCCCTGATAGAACAGCACGCGGTTATTCAGAAAAGCCGCCTGCCTGCCAATGGTTTCCTCTCCCATTTCGTCGGAATAGTAATAAGTGAACGCGCCATAAGCGCCGCTGGCATCTTCAAATACCGCGGCTCTGATCACGAGGTTGCGGCCGTCGTCGCGAGTGTAAGCGGCCTTCTCCAAACGCACGAAGCCGTACTCTTTCAAGACGGGCGCGTTCACCGCATCAGCGGCGGCGGGATCGTCACTCCTGGCAACAGCGCCTTTCACCTGCCAGCCAGCAAACTCGGTGGGAAGAATTGGGGCCGCAGAAACAGGGTTTGCAGAGGCTGAAGCCGGCGTAGGCGGCTCAGCGGCAAAGCCAGCGCCACAAAGAAATATGCAGACAACGGAAAGTAATCGCGAGAATTTCATTCGAAAAAAGCACACTTCTGCTACCAGTTTAGACTACCGGCAGGCCGGGAAAGTTTCCACCCGGGCGGTTTAGCTCTTGGAGCGACGGGCGTCCTCGCCCGTCCACATTGAAGCTGCATAAGCGCTAAACTTAGCGAACGCGGCCGTCCCGCATGAGGCCGCGCACAGGCCGGCAGGAGCGTAGCGTGAAAGCAGCTTTGAAGCGCCACATACGAATGTTTATGAATATCTGGCCGCCGTTTCTGGGCGCGGGAATCCGCGTAAGGCGACTCGGATCCGACTGGACAGAAATTGATGTGGAGATGAAGCTTCATTGGTGGAACCGAAATTACGTTGGCACTCACTACGGAGGTTCGCTGTACTCCATGGCGGATCCGTTCTTTATGGTCATGCTGATTCAGAATTTGGGGAAGGATTACATTGTCTGGGACAAGTCGGCGAGCATCCGCTTCAAAAAGCCGGGACGCGGAACAGTTTCTGCCAGTTTCCGGCTGTCCCAAGAGCAGATCCGCGAAATCAGGCAAGCCCTGAATACCCATGAAAATGAGAAGATCGAGCGAACGTTCACGGTCGAGGTCAAGGACGAATCCGGGAGTGTCATTGCCGAGGTCGAGAAGTTGCTGCACGTCCGAAGGAAAGACCAAACTTCAAGCTGACCTACAAGTCCATCCGATTAGCATTCCTGGGATGTTTGCTACGCGCAGACTTATTGCCCGGCGCTGCTTCATTGCCCTTCGGGCTTGTCGATCTTGCTCGCCACTTTCACTCCGCTTAAGCCGCTGACGTACTTGGAGACACCTCGATACAGCGACTCGGCAATGCGCTGCCGGTGCTCGGAGGTTTCGAGCTTGCGCTCGTCGGTCGGATTCGACACAAACGAAATCTCGGCCAGAATCGAAGGCATATTCGCGCCGATCAGCACAATGAACGGCGCCTTCTTGATCCCGCGATTGCGGACACCGGCGTTGTTCAGGGCCAGCCCTCCGTAGAGCGATTCCTGCACGTCGCCGGCAAACTCGCGCGATTCGTCGATTTTGTCTTTCAGCGCAATCTTCTTCACCAGATCCTGCAGTTCGTGGATCGACTTCTCCGACACCGCGTTTTCGCGCGCGGCAACTTCCAGCGCTTCCGGCGATGAGGTGAAATTCAGGTAGTAGGTTTCGACGCCGCGCGCATCGGAATCGCGGCTCGAGTTGGCGTGGATCGAGATGAACAAATCCGCCCGCTCCCGGTTCGCAATCGCGGTGCGGGTTTCGAGGGGAATGAAGGTGTCGTCCTGGCGTGTATAAACAACTTCGGCGCCGAGCCGGGTGTCGAGCAAACGGCCGAGGCGCTTGGCCACGTCGAGCACCAAGTCCTTCTCGCACAGGCCATCGGGACCGATGGTGCCGGTGTCATGGCCCCCGTGGCCCGCGTCAATGACGATCTTGCCAATCTTCAGGCCGAGTGCGCGAGTCAAAGAGCGGTCGCCAGCGGCGGTGGGACGCGCTTCGCGGGTCTCAGGACGAAGATCCGCGGTGTCGGGAGCGGCCGCCGCTGCAGATGAACGAGACTTTTTTCATGATGATGATGATGATGATGATGATGATGATGATGATGATCGCGAAGGCGAATCCGATTTCGCCCGCTTCGCTTCGTCTGTGCCGGAGATGTTGGCGGTCTGGCCCGGCGTCACTTCGGGGCGGAGTTTTCCGTGCTCAAGCGCGGCGACCGTCGACGGCGCTCTGTCGTCCGCCTCGACGCCGTCCGGTTGAACGATCGTCTTCGGGATTCTGCGGTTCGACCCTTTGACGGCAACCGTGGTCTTGGTCACTCGACTGCCGCTCGATGGCTCCGCCGAGCCGGACGATGTGGAATCCGCGCTGCCATCCTCGGCGGGTAAATCGGTTTCGACCGGCCCCCGTTTCGTAGAACCAGCCGCATCTTTATCGGAGTCCTGCTGCCCTCTATGCCCGTCAGATTTCGCGTCTCCGCGCGACGACGCTGCCGCCTCGCTGGAATCATCGTCCGATTCCTGGGAAGCCGTCGTGGCCGTCTCCGGCTTAGCAATCACCGTCGCCCGGTTCTGTTTCCCGTGGTTGTCCTTTCCGTGGATATCAATGATGAGCCGGTACGGATCCGGCAGCAGGAAAGCGTCATAGCTTGCGAGGTCATCCACTTCCAGCACAATCCGCGTGCGCCCTGGCTGAAATTCGGCAACGCGAATTTTCTTCAGGAAGCCATCGTCGACGTCGAAGGTCTTGCCCACCAGGGTCGAAGCCAGTTTGGTGTCGTGCAGGTCGAAAAAAATGCGGTCTGGATGCGAGATCCGCTGCGAACCGAACTTCACTTCCTGCTCGACGTCAATGGCGACGCGCGTGTAGTCGGGCGTGGACCAGTGGCGAACCCCGGTAACGCGAGGCAACGCGCTGCGACGGGCGCTAGCGTCATTTGCGGATGCGGCAGAGTCGTCGGCGTTGGCGCTGGCGACATTGCCGGCACTGACGGTGGAAGACCCCCGCCTGCGCGCCGCCTTTTCGGCCGAGTGTTCCATTTCGTCGGCCGCAGCATCGATTTCCTTCACCGCCGCGCGGGCATCATCGGCTAGGCGGTTGCGCGGGTAGCGATGCAGAAAGTCTTCGAACGTCGTGCGCGCCTCTTCCGGATCGTTGAGATCGTCCTTGTAGATCTCGCCGATCGTGAAAAGGGCATCGAAGCGGTATTTGCTGCCGGGATATTCCTTGCGCAGGAAGCGGTACTGTTCGACGGCGCCGCGCAGAATCTTGTTGTCGTCAAAGCGCCGGCCCATCTCGACCATAAGTTCGGCCGTCGCCACCACGCTCGGGTCCGCCTTCGATGAGGCGGGAGAGCCGAAGTAGACGCGGCGGTACGAGTCGATCGCACGCTGGTATTCGCGCCGAGTACGCTCTCCAGCGGGACGGCCATTGAGAGCCTCCCGCATGCGTTCCGCTTTGCTGAATTGCTGCCGGGCCCAGGCGTCGTTGTGGCGGACGCGCGCCGATGCGGAAGCCAGCGGCAGCAGCACGAGCAACAACGCTGCGCCGAGGCGAAAGGCGCGGCCGCCTCGAATTAGGGTCGTAGAAGCCTGGGTCTTCACTTGCCGATTCCGTACCTACTGGTTGCGTTAACAGGCTGCGGAAGAACTCCGGTTTCGTATCAGGGTATCGCTTTAGCGATACCGCAAGTTCTTCTAAATTAGATGCCTCTTTAGGGGCTGGGCATCGAAAATCGACTTTTTCCGCAGTCTCCTTACTTTCACGACGCTCCCGCTACCACGGGAAACAGGTTATTCCGTATTGTTGATGTACAGCACGCCCCGAGCATCCCGCTGCACGTGGACTGGCTCGTGCACCGGGTTGCCAAAAATGGGTTCGCTGCCGCCGTTGTACAAGTTCGTGATCCGGCGAACGTAGTTCTGCGTTTCCCTGAAATGCGGAATGCCCGCACTCCGCGCCACCGCCCCCGAACCAGCGTTATAGGCGGCCAGACTGAGGCCGACGTCGCCGCCATAGCTGTCCAACAGTTTCCTTAGATGTCTAACCCCGGCATCCACGTTTTGTTGCGGATCAAAAGGATTGGAAACATTAAGCGAACGGGCGGTCGAAGGCATCAACTGCATCAGCCCCATCGCGCCCTTGCGCGACACGGCATTGGGGTTGAAATTTGATTCCACCTTGACCACCGACCGCACCAGGCTCGGATCCACGTTGTGCCGGGCGGCCGCCTCGTCAATCGCGGCGTCGATATCCTGCGCCGTAAAACCACGGTTGAGAGTCTCGTAAGTCTGCGCTCTGCCATCGAGATAGGTGTTGACTTCCGAAGCCGCCGAGCGCGCCGCCCGCATTACAGCTCCGCTGGTCGGAACCGGCTTGAAACGATGTTCGGTCACACTCCAATAAACCAGCCGAGACCGTGCGGGCATAGAAGCCTCCGCCTTCGAACCCGCGGAAGGCCCGTCCCCGTTAACATAGATCGTGCGGCCAGATTCGTCGGTGGTTGAAATAATAGTTCCCGATTGCGCGCGCGCCGTCGTCGTCGAAAAGAGCATAGAAAGAAAGGAGATCGCGGTTAAGCTGGTCATCAGCGCGATTTGCAGGCGCTTTCGCATAGAGTTCCAAATCGGCCAAAAGGCACACTTGCTCTAGGGCCCACCCTACCCGCGAACCTGCCGAAGAATCCAGAACCAGAGTACCGTGATTATAGGTTGCGCCGGGGACAGGGGCAATCTATCCGAAGGGCGTAGAACCACTGAAGTAATCTGCGTAAGTGACTGAAAGGACTTCATTTTGTTAAGAATTCTGCGTCCTGGAAGAGCGCGTGCGACAGCTGGACTTCTCGAATCGGCTAACAGGGGAACAGAACTCAGGAATCCAGCCCCGGAGGGGCGAACCAGCTTAGCCCAGCGGTTCAGCGCTGGGAAAATTGGAGTAAACGATTCGAGTCTCAGAGGAACGGCCCAGTTTCCATGCACGCTCTTTGAGGCCCCTGCGCGCTGCGTCACAAGTAAGATTGCAGAAGTGAAGCCCATGCCGGATTTGAGCAATTACGATCCGAGACCTCCGAGGTCGACGTGAATTCAGAAGCCCTACGCAAGCTGTTCGAGCAGGTTCGAAAGAAACGCCTATCACCCGACGATGCCGTCGAGCGCCTCCGCCACCTGCCCTTCGAGGACCTCGGTTTCGCCAAGGTTGACCATCATCGTGCCGTGCGCCAGGGTATGCCCGAGGTGATTTTTGCCCAGGGCAAAACGCCCAGCCAGGTTGCCGGCATCTTCCGCCGCCTCGCGGCTCACGGCGGCAACGTGCTGGCGACGCGAGCCACCGAGGAACAGTACGCCGCCGTCGCCGCCACTGTGGACCTAGCAGAGTATCGTCCGGTGGCGCGGGCCATCGTGCTCAAGCGCGATCGCAAGAAGCGCGGCAAGGGCGTGATCGTGGTCGTGTCCGCGGGAACCAGCGACATCCCGGTCGCCGAAGAAGCAGTCGTCACCGCGGAATTGATGGGGAACAACGTTCAGCATATCTATGACGTAGGAGTCGCGGGGATTCACCGCCTGCTAGCGCATCGCGGAGCGCTCGCAAAAGCGCGTGTGATCATAGTCTGCGCTGGAATGGAAGGCGCGCTGCCCAGTGTAGTCGGCGGCCTGGTAGGAGTCCCGGTGATTGCCGTCCCGACCAGCGTAGGTTACGGCGCCGCCTTCGAGGGCCTGGCCGCTTTGCTCGGAATGATGAACTCCTGCGCCTCCAACGTCAGCGTAGTAAACATTGATAACGGCTTCGGTGCAGGCTACGTCGCCTCGCTCATCAACCGCCGCTGATTTTGTGGCCAATGATCCACCTCTACCAACTGGTAAACAGCACCGGACTTGGGGCCCGAATCAAGGCAGAAGTGAAGCACGTTTGCGAGATCTGCCGAGCGAAACAACCGAGCGATCGCAATCCCGCCGTCTTCTGCTGCTACAATTTCTAGTTCGCCATCCTGCCCAGACGCCGCAAGCCGCGTCTCTACAAATGAGGTGTCTTCATGCCGGAAACTCTGCAGCTTTCGAATCCCACGCCACTCACCACTCTTACCGAAGACGAGATTCTGTTCCGCGACAACGTTCGCCAGTTTGCCGACGACAAGATTCGTCCGCTGGCAAAAGAAATGGACGAAAAGGCAGTCTTCGATCACGGCCTGATCGATCAGTTCTTTCAGCTCGGACTGATGGGCATTGAGATCCCGGAGCAGTACGGCGGGGCGGGCGGCAAGTTTTTTGAGGCGATCCTGGCAGTGGAAGAACTTTCGCGGGCCGACGCTTCCGCTGGTGTAATCGTGGACGTGCAGAACACACTGGTAGCAAATGCGA
>Ga0208191_1001347_pt1 | contig 12525 bp, 13 predicted proteins | sample June2015DPH_13_5_FD_184709 | JGI IMG/M metagenome (GOLD analysis project Ga0208191, IMG submission 184709) | Peatland microbial communities from SPRUCE experiment site at the Marcell Experimental Forest, Minnesota, USA - June2015DPH_13_40... | ecosystem: Environmental > Terrestrial > Soil >... | reverse complement strand
GCCATTCGTGGATCTCCTTGAAGGTTGAGCACTCCAAAGAGAACCCCACGGTGGCCTTCTCTGTCTACCCGGTCAGCGAACCAGAGAAGGCCTCAATTCCCACCACGGTACGGGACGTAACTCAGCGCCCGCGCAAAGACATCGGGATAGGAGATGTGTTCCTGGTCGTTCGCTGGCAAGGTCACGCTGGCAAGAGCTGCCCCCGTGTAGTGGTCCACGATCGTCGTCTGGTAGTAGCCAAACCATGCCGCCTTCACCTTGCTGCCCCGGGTGTAGGCGCGACCACCAGCGTCGGGGTCTCTGGTCTTCCACCAGTGCCCTGCATAGAAGATTCTCTTCATCGGCTCGCCTTCGACCATCACTGGGGGAATGGGCCCGGCGTACCGGTACTGGTCCACCTCTGCCTTCTTGGTCCCGTCCACGGGATGGTCGGCTTCGCTATGGCGCAAGGCCCTGACCGTACCGCTCGGCACCATCTTGATGCTCGGTTCCCGCTTGGTGTCGCCAAGCCACCGACACTTGTGCTTGTCACTGTCACGGCAGTCATGGTGCAGCTTGGCGTTGGTCTGCGCCTCGGTGCTGTCAATGTGCCAGTGCCTGCCGACTTCGTTATCCTGAAGTCGCGCCCGCTCTACGAGCCGCGAGGCCAGATCCTCGAAGGTCGCCGCCGTGCCCCCGTTCAGCTTCTCCAGCTCCGCAAATCGCTTGTAGACGGTGCTGTAGCAGGGCGGCCCCGAGAAACCGCACTCCTTCCACAAATCCAGGTCCACCTTTGCCCTGTGATACCACGGCTGGATGTCCGGAATCTTGGAGATGAAGAAGGCGAGGTAGGCAAGCGCCCAGTGCCCTGGGAGACGCTCGGGACCTTTCGCGTGTTCAACCGTGGTTGCAGCAATGAGGTCCGCGTAGATGTCGGGGTAGCCCTGTACCATGTGGATGAGACTGTAGGCGTTGTTGTCGTCCTCATCGGCAGAGAATCTGGCAGCTCCCGGGAGTTCGTTGGGAACACTGCGCATGGTGAGGCGACTTCTGCCGCCGCTGCTGATCTTCTTCATTAGATCCCTGCCTCCTTACAAAGGTCGGGAAACGTTCCGAAACGCTGTAGGACCCCAACCGAAGGGAGCAGCGGGTTGCCACTCGCCTTCAGGCAGTAGTCCTTCTGGGTTGGGATCGCCTTGGGGTCCTTGTAAAGCGCCGCATATGTGCGAAGCGCCCCGAGTACCTGCTCCCGGGTCCACCGGACCTGACGGTTCCTAACCGGGGCCGCCAGCTTGGGGAGATGGGCGGCATGCACCGGCTTGGTCGCCGTGCCTAGCCCCTGGTTGGCCCGCCTTCGCGTGAGTTCTGCCAACACCTCCGGGGTGTACTGAAAGTGGGTGGGAAGCGAGATCTCCTGATTGCGGCACCATTTCTTGAAGTGACTGACGGTGGGCAAACAGCCCAACTTCGCGTACGCAAGCTCCAGCGCGGAGATGGCGTCGGAGAGCTTCACAGTGGGGCTCGGGATGGGAAGAATGGGCGGGATACTCGCCGCCTTCAGCCCGTGGTTCCACTTCTTGAACTTGGCGATGACCTGGACGCTGCGGGGCAGCCGGAGCGGCTCGGCCCCCTTCCAGCGCCTGCTCTCCTGTTCCATCCGGCGAATCTCATCGTCGAATCGCAGCTGGGTTAGAGCCGTACCCGGCGGGAGGCGAAGCGCCACCGACCGGAGAAGGTCCAGGAGGTACTCCTCGCTCAGCGCGCCGAGGTTGCTCCCCCAGTTCGGGTCACGCCGGTTTCTGAGGTAGAGGGCCCGCTTCTGGGGCGGCAGCAGTGAGCAGTGGAGCAGCTCCGACCAGATGAGCCCCTCCCGCTGCCGGATGCTCTCCGCCTGCGGCAGCTGAAGCCCCAAGCTGCGCCGGGCCGCATCCCACTGACCCTTGCTGAGCTTGGCTGCCTTCAGCTCATCGCCCGAAGCAGCGAATCTAGCAACCACAGCAATCTGGTCAAACAGACTCACGGTGGCCGTCCCTGCCTGGAAGCGCCCACTTGGGCCCACGCGATCTGGAAGAGCCGCCGCTACCGCGCTCACCATCTCTCCTTCACCCGAGGGGCGTACTGGCTGCACGCCCCCAGGGCCCGGATGATAGAACATCCGTTCGGTGTCGCGTCGGCTACCGTTCGGGGGTGCCGAGGCGCCGGTTCGGATCTGGCCTGGAACTCACCGATGAGGACAAACGCGCCTTGGCTTTCGTCAAGGCCTTCACCGTCGCCCACGGACGGACCCCCACGCTCCAGGAGGTCTCCGACGGCTGCGGCTGGGAGGCCCGGACCACCGCTCAGCGCCACCTGAACTCGCTGATCGGCGTCGGGGAGCTCCGTCGGGACCGCAAAGGTCGCCTGGTGCTCCCGGGGGCCTCCATGGGGAAGCCTGCCCTGGCCCCCCTTCTCGAAGACGACGACAGAGACCCCACCGAGTGGGTGGTGGCCCCCCGGCCCGGGCTGGTCGCCTGTGTCATGGAGGAGCGGGACTGGGACGACCCCGACCTGGTCCTCGACCCGAGGATCTACTTCGCGGATCCCGAGGCGGAGCCCCTCATGGGTGAGACGGTCCTGGCCTTCCAGGAGGGCAAGGGGTACTTCCTGGCGGAGTTCCAGGGTGAGCTGAAGAGGCGCGACCGCCCGGAGCGCTCCCTGGTGCTGGCCCCGGGAACCCTGAAGCCGACGGGGGTCGAACTTGTCGGCCCGATCCGCTACACCCTCCAGGAGTGGCCCCCCTTCGGGGACGCAGCTCCACCATCCAGGCCAGGCTGAAAGGTCGTCCCTCCTGCCTGACGAGGGGCGCGCGGAAATACAGACCAGATGTCGCACTTTGGGGGAAATTCCTTGCAGGGATTGGCTTTGCCGCCAATCCATCTGCTGCGTGAGTCAAGTCAACCACATCAAACGGGTAGCTCGCAACAGGGGGCTACAGGCTGTCACTTCCATATGGAAAGCAGTCCAGTGAAAGTGCTATCCTCCCGCACGGATGTTTGCCGCCACGGGCGGTACAGCTGCCGCAGTTGGGGCCCAGAAAGGCGACGGTCCAGGTTTGGGGGGCACGAGAGATGCTGGCGGACACCGCGGGGAGCATCCTCACGGGGGTCTCGGCGCTCGGGACGCTGATCCTCGCCTTCGCCACCTTCTACCTAGCCAGATCCGCAGTACAGGGGAGGCTGGACGGGCTCGCCCCGAGGGTGGTGGTGACGAAGCTGACGGTCGAGGATCAGGCGCTCTCACATCCGACCAAGCTCCCGGGGATACCGCAGCCGTTCACAGGCGAGTGGAACATGACCCTGCAGGGAGACCATCGGCTGGGTATCCGGGCATCGGGTCAGGTCCGAAACGAGAGTGAGGTGACGGCCTTGATGCAGTTCGACCTCCCCGCCGACCACCAAGTCACCGAGGTCGTTAAGGAGGCTGACACAGGTAGCGGGCCGGGGCCTAATGGTCTGACTTTGCAAGGCGGCTGGTGGGTTCTGCCCCCGAAGACGCGGGCCTTCTTCAAGCTCACTTGGTGGCGACCCGCCAAGGAATGGATGCAATCCACGGAAAGAGCTGGCAGCGATGCGATTACTTCGACGCCCACCACCCATGTTCAACTCAGAGTTCGGGGCGCATCCGGAAAGACGGTGGACACCTGGGACTTAGGCTTCGGCAGCTATGTGGTGCAGCCGAATCCCACTAAGGACGGTTGGGTTGTCTGCTTGGGGCTCCCCACAAGCCCTCCTGGAAGCATCCCGTATCTGATGGCGACGGTTGGGCTGATGCAACGGCGTTATCCGTGGCGAACGAAGAGCCAGTAGGGCTGCCCGTCAAAGCCAAGAAGCCCAGAACGCTGCCGCTCGCCACCCTCAAGAAGATCTGCGATGCGGCCCTTGAGAATGGTCGCGATCTGTCTGCTGCGTCTCAGATCCTGCGCGAGTCGGGGTTGTTTCCCCAGGCTTATGCGCTAGGCCATCTCGCCCTGGAAGAACTGGCGAAGGCGACCCTCGCGCTTCAGTATTGGCTCTGCGTATCTCTCGGCCTGAAGCTTGATTGGGCGCTCTTCTGGGCGGCTTGGCGCGACCATAAGATCAAGAACCAAGCGGTCATCATTGATGAGTATGTGACCTCCGCGATTCGAGGCATCCTGGGCAACTTGGACGGTCCGGCAATCCGCGACTGGCGGATGCCATCAGCCGAGGAAGCCGAACAGCTCCCTTCTCTGGTTTCCGAAGTCCTGCCAACACTCGAAGGCGGTGTTGAGGGGCTTCTTCCTCACTACAAATTCTTCCAGAAGAAAAGGCTAGCCGCGACCTATGTGGATTTGGATGGACACCGGGTTACCCGGCCACGGAATCAGATCACAGATCGCGATGTCGCGGATGTTCTCGGCGCCGTGACGAGCCTACGGGGGCTTCTTGACGAGCTGTGGGCACACCAGGAGGTCGTGCTCACGGTCGGCGGCCTGATGGGTGCGGACCTTCAGAAGCTGGTCTCGGACGATGCCGATGCAGCGGATTCGCCGGGCGAGGCCGTGACAACGAACCCTGAGCATGTGGAAGCAAGTGATGGGAGATCTCGCAATGAGCTCTGAGTTGCAACTTCTGAGCCAGGAGCTGAGTTCGCTGGTTCTTCGTAACACCGTTAGCGCAATATCCGACCGCATCCGCGCGAAGAAGGCTGCAAAGCAAGATATCGAGACCATCGCAGAGCTGGAAGAGATTGTGAATGGTCTCATCGAGGATAAGAACGAGCTGATTCGCATTGCCCGAGCCTTCGAGGAGAGTGTAGTTACACAGCGCCTTTCAGATGCGGATGTCGAGTACCTGACTGACAACATCCTTCCCACCATTTCCAAGTTGATCGAGGAATACGCTCGTACTGCCAACGCCGACGTTAAGCAGGCTCAGGATGTGCTCGACATGATCGCCCCTCTTGTGTCGAAGGAGGCGCTCACGATCCTGCAGGTCATCGGGCTCAACTTCAAGAGAGCAATCGGGGAACCTCTGACCGAACTCATCAAGAGTTTCATTGCGTCACGGACCCAGGTGACGGGCGCGGACAAACAGGAACTCGACGCACTGGGCCTACGGCGAGACATCCTCGTCTACGAGATGAGCCGTGACCGAGACGCGTCGCGACGGTTCTTCATGATCTTGGGGCGGCCGGACCCCGGCGTCTAGTGAACCGAACTGGTGATTGGGTCGCGCCCTGATGAGTTCTTAGTGATTCTTTGGTAAGTGGTGAAAAGGGCGCCACTTCTGGCGCTCCAGGAGCTGGAAACGTGCCCACCGGTTCGGCGAGGGGAGGAATCCTCGTCCACCTCACGGGGTACTAGCCCGAGCCTCCGGTATTACCGTTGAATTGCTGAATGGTGGCCTGGGCCCCAGCTTCGCAACCGGCTTGCCATTGAGCGAAGTTGTCATTCGGTCTATCGTCACCGTCCGGCTTGTTGTACAGGAAGGCCGGGTCGCTGACTTGGGTGTTGGAGACCATTTCCGCACGGAGACAACTGGGAGCCGTCTTCACGACGATCCCGACCGTTTGCGCCTGACCCCAGTGATACCCGTCCTTATATGAGCTTTGCGATGCAACGGTGATAATGACAACGACGGCTGCAACAACCGCAACACAAGTGACCAGTCCGAATACCCAGATTCTCCGTCGTCTCAGCTCAGCCTGACGCTGGGCGGCTGGCTTGTTCAGCTCAATCTGCCTTCGCTGCTCAGCCATGGCTGCTCGAACGCTCTGCACATGAGCGTTGCCGGCGAGAATGGCCGCGCGCTCAGACGAGCGGAGCTTGTAATCCATCCATCCACAGGAGCATCGCATGCGATACCCGGCGTGCCTGTCCATCCATGTGAGACGGTGGGTAACACCGCCAACCGTGGCCATAGCTCGGGGTGGGGATGGAGATGGTCTCCGAGGCTTCGCTGGCCTCAGGGCATGCCGCGCATAGCGTTCAAGGAAGCCCACGGCTTGAATCCTATCCCTTGGCAACAGGCTGCAAAAAGCGGCCCAAAACTCGGCTGCGCGGCTCTCCCTGCAGAGGGGCGGCTCCCTGAGTAGAATGTTCGCACAAATGTTCGGAGTCGAGATCGGATCGGAGGGGTGAAGGGTGCCCGTTGATCTCATTTCCCGCCGCCTCCCAGGCGCCGATGCCCCCCTCATGGACCCCGAGGAGGCCCGAGCCTGGCGGGAGACCCGAGCCCAACTCCGCCGGGTTTGGATGAAAGCCCGCAGCGGCCTCCCGCTGACCCCTGACGACTTCCAGCTCCCAGCCCTCGACCAGGACCAACTGCGCAACGCCATCCTCATCCCGGAGGACGCCGGTGACCTTACCCCAGCCGTGGAGGCGATGCTCCGACGGATCCCTGACAACTGGGGGCGGATCATAGGCTGCGACCGGGGTTGGTTCCCCCTGATCGTTCAGCTGGATCACGACCTTGCCCAGCTGGACCCCTCTTATGTCGTCTTCCAGGTCAAGGAGAAATGGGGAGCGCTCCGCCTCTACTTCGAGAGTGCCCCCGAGGTGGCTGAAGCCATGCAAGCGGTCGTGGATAGAGCCACCAAGGCCTCCAGGGGCATCTGCGAGCTCTGTGGGGCCCCTGGCATGCTCATGGAGGACCTCCTTCGGGTGAAGACCCTCTGTCCCAGGTGCGGCCTGGCTGAGGGGCTGCTGCCGGTGGAGGTGACCCCCAAGGGAAAAGGCCGATGAGCCAACCGGACGCGGAGGCAGTCCTGCGGGCCATCCGAGATCGCCATCCTGCACCACCACCGGATGGTCACTCGAAACTGAGAGCCGACTGGGCCCAACTCTGCCAGACGAGCGCCGCGTTTCTCGATGAGGTTGTCAGCCTCAAAGAACAGGCAACGCCCCCAACGCCTGGGAGCCGCCTCGACCGGGAGATCTCCGGTCTCCCCGTCAGGAATCGAGCCGGGCGCCAGATACGGGCGATCCAGACTGCGATCGTCCCAGCTGCGATGAGCCTCAATGTGGCTGCGGATTCCCTCAGAGCCGTGGCAGCAGCGCTGCCCACGGTGGAAACCGTGTTGCCCTTGGAAGTCTTAGCTCGGCATGTTCTTGAGTGCGCCTCCACCGCACTCTGGCTGGTTGATCCTTCCATTGGAAGCCGGGCCAGGGTAGCCCGCATGTTGTTGCTCAGATACGAATCTGGAGTTCAGGAAGTGCGAGCGGCGAAGGCGGTCGGCGCCTCACCCGCAGGCCCCACTTCCGATCAGGTGGCAGCGATCGCCTCAGATTGGGGTTGGCGCCTTCAGAAGAACGCAAAAGGTAGGCCCCTCACCATTGAGGGGCAAACGCTGCCGGTCCACACTGAGCGCGCCAACCAAGTATTGCGACGGATCCAGGCGGCCGGTGCGTACAACCTCTACAGTGGATCCACGCATGCAGAGATGTACGGCTTGTGGAGAGCACTATCGCCACCGATGGATGCCGCCGGCGAGACCTACAACATTATGCACTTCGATTACCTCGCAGCCTGGAATGCTGTGCGAGTCGCGAATCTTTCTGCACTTACGGCGGCCCTAGATTACCGCGACCTCAAAGGGCGCAACACCTCAGAGGTTCAACAGATGATCGGTACATGTGAGACCGCCCTAGCCTTGCTGCATCCCGCTGTTGTACCTGCACCATCCGACGACGACTTCCACGAAGTCTAAGGTCGCACGCCGTCCGTGTTAAGCTGAGAAACATGACGACCCCTCCTGACCTTCCGCTTAGCGATGATGAATGGGCGCGCGGCGGCGAGGAAGCCCTCACTGCCCTCGGAGCTACCCTCACATCCATCGGGGAAAGGTTGGCGCCGGTGATGGAGGCTGTCAAGCAGCTGCAGTTGTCAATGCACTCGTCCTTGCGCTTGCCGCCGCAGGCCTTGCAGAATACCAATTTCGCCAAATTTGCCGCCAACTTTGCAGAGTGGACGGCGCAGTGGCGAAGCACGTTGCCCCCTAACTGGAACTGCTCCTCAGACCGGATAACTATCCGCCGCTTTGTCGAGATCGCACAGACAGACGGACTACCGATCGCGTGGATCCCGCGAGGCGAGCTCGTGGTAGAGCTCTTTGAGGCCGACAACCGCGACGAGCGAGTCAAGGTAGTGGTGCATAACGATACCCGGGTCATCCAGGACTGCGAAGAGGCTCTTGAGGACTCCGCCCAGCCGCGGCTCGATGAACTGCGGCGTCTGGCACTTGCTGGAATCGCGGCTTACAGGCAAGGACATTTTGAAGCGGCTCAAGCCCTAGAGGTGTTGCTGGCGGAGAGCCTCATCCTCGATTTCATCCGAGAGGACCGTAAGAAAGGATCGTATCAACGAGCACAAGCCGCCGCTGAAATCGACGGACGAACATCGGTAATGGCCTTCCGCGAGGCCATCGCAATGGCACCCATCAGCCACTTCTTCGCATACGTCTCCCGGACCTCCGCTGATCCGCCGCCCAGTTGGCCCAACCGACAGGCGTCAGTGCATTTCCCGACGGCTGGGCGCGCTCATCGTCATCATGTTGGTTGCTTCCTTAGCCCGGGAGGTAGAGCAGCTGGCTCAAACCGATGAGTGAACCCCGGCTGGCTGCAATTCTTCCACGCATGACAGCACCTCGGCCGAAGCGCCGACTGAGGCCGCCGATTGATCGGGGCCAAGGGCTATTTCCTTCCCAGGGGACACCCGGCCAGTGGCTGAACTAACTCCGTCACACTGGAATCAGTCTGGTGGGCACTGATGCAGCTGAACAGTTCGATCGGCAACGAAGGTAAACCCTGTCGTGCCATGAGGCTGGCGTTTGAAGCCTTTAGCCTCCAAATGAACAGTCCCGACTGGGATAGCAACTGTCTCCTTGCATGCTCCGCATGTGAATGTAGGGGGGAAGAAGTCTGAAGTCACTTGTCAAGTCTTGCACGAATTCGGGCTTGGTAAAGCGGTGTTACGGCTGTGTTGCGCGAACGCGTAGACCGGATCCTCGACCAATCAATAGACTGAAAGGCACATGCCCAACTCTGCAGACCTAGCTGCCTTCACATGGCTGGGCCTTCTCTTGGTGGTGATGGTGGCGTCCCCGAGCCTTAGGGGCAGCCTCGCCGGGATTGCAAGGTGTCTAACCGAGTGGAAGGTATTACTGTCGTTTCTCATTCTTGCAGCTTGGGTAGTGGGCGAAGTCAGCCTAGGCATACGGCTATCCATTTGGAATTCGTCTTTTGTTACCAGCACGATAATTTGGTATGTCGTGGTCGCGGCTTGGTCATTACTGAGCAACACCGATCTGGGTGAAAAGGACCACTATCTGACAAAGCTGATTCTGGCTGCATTCGCCCCCGTAGTATTCGTAAGCGTCTTCCTGAGCCTAGCACCGCCCAACTATATCTTCGAGCTAATCTTGCAGCCTGTAGTTGCCTTCCTTCTAGCGTCGTATTTCCTGGCCCAGCACAGAAGTGAGGCCGCCGCGCGAAACTTGTTTGCAGCACTGCTCATCGGCGTCTTCCTAGTGTTGGTGGGCTCCGTTGCAATGAGTCTATTCCAGGACCGGCATACGGAGAATTGGGGGCAAGTGTGGCGAGAATTCGCCCTGCCTGTGTGGTTGAACGCCGGAGTGCTTCCGCTTATCTATATGGCGGGATTGGTGGCTTCGTATGGTCAGGCACTAGCAACGGTCAAGATCTTCGGAGGGAGGTCTCGTGCTGAGCGGTTTCCACTTGCCCTTGCCTTGGTTTGGAGTTTCGGCCTTGCTGGCAGACAGGTCACCCTCTTCATGCAGAATGCCTCCTTCGAGTTCGCTCGTGCCGGAGGGTTTCGCGAGGCTCTTCGGGTAGTCAAGAAGTACCGGGAAGTGAAAAGCGAGGTGGAGGAGGACGACGACGCGATTCCCGATTGACGAATGTCTTACAGTAGGGTGCCGGTGTGGTCCAGAAGAGTTCGTCAGGAGTTGTCAATATCCTCAACGCGAGAGAGGGAACGCAAACGACGAGGAAGATTGGCCTCAGCCGTTGCCCTTGCCCGGGTTAGCATTTCCTCAGAGAGGACCCCAGCGCCAACCATCTCTGCGACGAGTGCCTCGACGAACTCCATGGAAAGGGCGCCGGAGCGATAGAGGTTCCCGAATTCCGCAAAGGGGTTGATGTCGAGGTGCAGCTCCGCCGCATCTTCAACGAGAATAAGGTGCTGCTTGATCTCGGCGTCGGTGGAGGACCATTGGCAAGTGCCGAACCGCATGCGACGAGGCGTGTCTTGGATTCCATGCCGGATGACCTGATGGTAGCCGCCATCGTCCGGTGAGATTAGGAGGGCTTGGAGCCGGCCGTCAACAGCGGCGCTGGTCGTGACCTTGCAGGTCAGTGTTATTCCACCATTCTGAAGCGTCTCTTCAAAGAAGTAGGGACTGAGGTCGAGGTCGTCAATGGTTAGAAGCTCGCACTTCAGATTGTCGGCTTCAGCAAGGACAAGACTGACCGATGTCGAGCCTTGCCGGTAAGAGGAACTTCGCATCTCGAAGTTAGCATCGGCTCCGTCTATGGAGCCGTGGATTGGTGCCTGCGGGGACACCGCGCTGAGCTCGGCGAGAGCGGCAGCTTGCTCTGGGGGCGAGGACAAGAAGATCTGTCCGGTGAGGATCTGAAGGTTACGCCCGGAGTGCAGGGAAGCCTCTGTCGAGATCCCCTGGATCAGGAGAGGAACTGATCGCCCGAGAACCTTGAGGGTCACTTGGGGTGCGGTATTCACAGGCTAAGACTAGCACACATATGTTCCCCTAGAGGGCCTCCTCCAGTACCCCCCTGGACTGGCCTCCAGTGCCCCCAGGGCCCCACCCCCCGTGGTCGCAGGGCTAGTGGATCGTCTCAGTAATGGGCATACAACCGCGCAGCTTGGCGAGGATGCTCTCAACGGAGGCGGTCCAGACGAAGGGCTTCGGGTCTTGGTTGCGGTGATCGAGGTAGTCGACGATAGCCGCGACGAGGTGATCGAGGCTGGGGAAGGTGCCCCGGCGCAGGCGCCGTTTGGTGAGGTCGGCAAAGACGCTCTCCACCAGGTTGAGCCACGAAGAGCTGGTGGGCACGAAGTGCAGGTGGAAACGGGGATGTGCGTCCAGCCAAGCGCGGACGCTGACCTCGGAATGGGTGGAGGAGTTGTCCAGCACCAGGTGCAGGTCAAGGGACTTGGGGAACTCGCGGTCCAGCTTGCGGAGGAAGCGCAGGAACTCCTGGTGACGGTGCCGGGCGGTGCACTGGCCGACCACCTCGCCGTCGAGGATGTTCAGCGCCGCGAAGAGGTCGATGGTCCCGTGGCGCTTGTAGTCGTGGGTCATGGTCCCGGCCTTGCCGCGCTTGATCGGGAGACCCGGTTGGGTCCGGTCGAGGGCCTGGATCATGGTCTTCTCGTCGATGCAGAGCACGGCGGCGTTGTCCGGCGGATTCATGTACAGGCCGACCACGTCGGTGAGCTTCTCGAGGAACTGGGGATCCTTGGAGACTTTGAAGGTGCTCACCCGGTGCGGATAGAGACGATGCTCTCGCCAGACGCGCTGCACGCTGGCCGGGCTGACCCCGACCTGCTTGGCCATGGTTCGGCAGCTCCAGTGGGTGGCTCCCTCCGGCACCGTATTCAGGGTCAGCTGAACGATCTTCGCCACCGTGGCCGGGGTGATGCTGCGTGGCCGTCCCCGCCCGGGCCGGACCTTGCCCAGCGATTCCAGCCCCTCGGCAGCGAAGCGGCGACGCCAGGCGATGACCGAGGTGCGCGTCACGTTGAGCTCGGTCGCGATCGCGTTGTTGGACTTGCCCTCCGCCGCGGCCAGAACGATGCGGACTCGGATATCCACGATCTTCGGCGTGGTGTGCGCCCGGGTCCATGCTTCGAGGGTGCGACGTTGCTCGGGGGAGACCGCTAACGGTGCTGCTGGAGTCCACATGCGAGCAGCATCGCACAGCCCAGCCCTGTTGTCTAGCTATTACTGAGACGTTCCACTAGTGTGTCGTATCCCCGAGTTCTGCCGCCCACACACTGCTGGCCTTCTGCCTCCTGTTCACCGCGTTTGACGCAATAACACGGCATGGGCACGAGCTCAGTTCCGCAGGGACTATCTGAAGCGCGGCTGAGCATTCGGCGTCTGGCGCCAGGCCCGCCAGGCGGGGCGGCGGCTGCGCCGACGAAGATCGCCGACTTGGGCGATCGTCCAGTGGCGGTCCACACGCGTCCCGCCCCGGGCGCGCTCCGTGCGGAGGCGGAAGCCGACCGCGCGGCCATCCCCGATCGTCCGCTGATCCGCCGCGCCACTCGCAGGCCGCGCTCATCGGGGGCCAGCCAGGTGCGCGACGTCTCGGCGGTCCCCAGAAGCGACAGGAGGGTGAGCCGCCGCCGATGGGGGATGATCGTGGCCGGCGCCGCCTCGCGGGCTGCGGGCGGCAAGCAGGGAAGCCAGGCGGAGATGCGTGTGCTGACGTTGTTCTCGAGGCGCTTCGGGATCGACCTGGGGACGGCCAACACCGTCGTGTGCCGGCGCGGACCGCGGATC
>Ga0208191_1001340_pt1 | contig 12558 bp, 13 predicted proteins | sample June2015DPH_13_5_FD_184709 | JGI IMG/M metagenome (GOLD analysis project Ga0208191, IMG submission 184709) | Peatland microbial communities from SPRUCE experiment site at the Marcell Experimental Forest, Minnesota, USA - June2015DPH_13_40... | ecosystem: Environmental > Terrestrial > Soil >... | reverse complement strand
CTACAACTCAAAACTCAAAACTCGAAACTCAAAACTCAGAGAACCGACTTCACCGCGAGCTTGGCCAGTTCCACGATGCGGTCCGGGAAGATTCCGAAGCCGATAATCACTGCGGCCAGGGCGTAGTTGAGCAGGCGGGTGGGCAGGCTCAGGATTACCGGCCCCAGGCCGGGATCGTCCTTGAAATAGGCGGCGTAGAGCACCCGCAGATAGTAATAGAGGGAGATGGTGCCGTTCACCGCGCCGATTAACACCAGCCAAAAATAGCCGGAGTTCATGGCGGAGGTGAAGAGCAGCAGCTTCCCGGTGAAGCCGATGGAGGGGGGCACCCCCGCCAGGGCGAAGATCCCCAGGATCAGGTTCATGCTGAGCAGGGGACTGCGGCGGTAGAGGCCGCCCAGCTCCACAATCTTTAAATTCCGGCCGTCCGCGGCCACTTCCGAAAGGACCATGAAGACCGTGAAGTTCATCACCAGGTAAGCCAGGGCATAGTAGACGGCGGCGGTGTAGCCCGCCTCCTTCAGGGTCAAAATCCCCATGAGAAAATAGCCGGCGTGGGCAATGGAGGAGTAGGCCAGCATGCGCTTGAAGTCTTTCTGGACAATGGCCACCAGGTTGCCCAGGGTCATGGAGGCGATGGAGAGGATCATCAGGGCCTGGGTGAAGCCGTAGCCGTAGCCGGCCCCCAGGGCGGCGAAACGCAGCAGCAGGGCCACCGCCGCGGCCTTGGAGGCAGTGGCGATGAAGGTGGTAACCTGATTGGCCGCTCCCTGGTAAACGTCCGGGGCCCAGAAGTGGAAGGGAAAGACCGACAGCTTAAAGAAGAAGCCGGACATGGCCAGGAGCAGGCCGATGAGACCGATGGGGCTCTGGGTCAGTTGGGACAGCCTGGGCGCCAGATCGGCCAGGTAAGTGGTGCCGGTGGCCCCAAAGATGTAGCTCAGCCCGAAGAGCATGAAGCCCGAAGAGACCGCGCCGATGAACAGGTACTTGATGCCCGCCTCCACGTCGATGCCGTCCCCCCGGCGCAGGGGCACCAGGATGTAGAGGGAATAGGAGGAGAGCTCCAGGGCCACGTAAATGGTGAGGAGTTCCACCGCCGAGACCAGCAGCATCATGCCGATAATGGTGGTGGTGAGAAACAGGTAAAATTCGGCCCGCTGGCGCTCCTCGATGCCGGCCAGGTTATGGGAGATGGTCAGGACCAGGAAGAGGCCCAGGGCCAGGGCGAACTTGAAGATCTGGCTGAAAAGGTCAACCCGGTAGGCGTTAAAGAACAGGTACCCCTGCTGAAAGAGGCAGGAGGCGGTCAGCAGCAACCCCACCGCGGCCAGTCCCAGGGCGATCCGGTAGTCGGTCTTGACCCGGGGGACGCTCCTGAGGCTAAGGCAGAAAAAGACCAGGGCCAGGCCCAGATAATAGAGTTCCGGTCCGAACAGCATCACATTCATGGTCACATTCCCTGGAGAAATGGGATTACCGCGGTTTTAATCGTGCCCAACATCAGTTGCGGGAAGAACCCGAAGAGGATCATGACGCCGATGAGAATCATGCGAGGCAAACCCAGGAAGGGGCTGACGTCCTCAAAATGGATGAACTTGGGGTTCGGCTCGTTGTAGAAGCTGTTCTGCACCACGCGCAAGGCGAAGAGGGCGCCCACCACCAGGGCGGCGATGGCCAGCAGCCCCCGCACCGGGTAGACCTTGACGGCGGCGATAAAGACCAGCAGTTCGGCCCAGAAACTGGCCATGCCCGGCACCCCGGCGCCGCACAGGGCCGCGGTGATGAAGAAGGCGGAGGCCACCGGCATGATCTTGGAGAAGCCCCCCAACTGGAGAATGTCCCGGGTATGGGTGCGGTCATAGATAAAGCCCACCGAAGAGAAGAAGAGGGCGGTCATGATGCCGTGGGCGAACATCTGGAAGACCGCGCCGTCGAGGCCGTCCACCGAGCCGGTGGACAGTCCCAGGCAGACGATGCCCATGTGGGACACCGAGGAATAGCCGATAACGTACTTCAAGTCCGTCTGGGCCAGGCCCACGAAGACGCCGTAGACAATGCCTATGGTAGCCAGCAGGGCCATGAGCTGGGCCCAGTATTGAAAGCCCGCCGGGCAGAGATACATGGCCACCCGCAGGATGGCGAAAGAGCCCAACTTCATGAGCACCCCGGCGTGGAGCATACTCACCGCGGTGGGGGCGGCCACGTGGCCCACCGGCGACCAGGTGTGGAACGGCCAGACCGCGGCCAGGACCCCGAAGCCGAAGAACAGCATCACAAAGGCAATCTTCTGGGTCCAGGGGGAGAAGTGGGCGCCGTGCAGCCGGATTATGTCGAAGGTCTGGAGGCCCGAGGAGGAATAGAGCAGCAGGATGCCGGGGATGATGAGACCGCTGCCGGCCATCAGATACAGGGTGAGCTTCATGGCGGCGTATTCTTTGCGGGTGGAGCCCCAGATCAGGATGAGGATGTACATGGGCACCAGGGCGATCTCATAGAACAGGAAGAGCATAAAGAGGTCGTAGGACATGAAGACGCCGAAGACCCCGGTCACCAGGGCCAGCATCCAGATGAAGTATTCCTTGGTGCGCTCCTCCAGCTCCCACATGGTGAGGACGCCGGTGAAGATGACGATGCCGGTGAGCAGCAGCAGGGGGGCGTTCAGGCCCTCGACCCCTACGTGGTAGGTGATGCCGAAGGTCTTTACCCATGGGTATTTCTCCACGAACTGCACCCCCCCCAGGGTCCGGTCATAGGCCACGAAGATGTAAATGGCCAGGGCCAGGGAGAGGCCCGCCGCCACCAGGGATACGGCCCGGATGAGGAACTTTTGATCTTCCCTTAGACAGAGGAGGATCAGCAGCCCCGCCGGCGGGGCCAGCAGCATGCAGGACAGAAAGGGAAATGAGGCCAGGTGTTCGGTCATATCAGCGACCCATCAGAAGGTAGATCCCGACCCCGGCCAGGACCACCACCATGAAGAACAGGTTGTATTGCAAAAAGGCGGTCTGCACCAAGGAGAGCAGCCTGCCGCCGCCGACGGTGGAGAAGGCCACCGCGTCCACCCCGCCGTCCACCACCCGGCGGTCATTGTAAGTGAATAACCGGGAAAAGACGCCGTAAATCACGGTGTTGAGGAACCAGCGCCAGAAGTGGTCCATGTACCATTTCTGGATGAAGAATTCTTGCAGCAGCGGCAATTTTTGGATAAAGCCCTGGCACCTGGCGCCTTTGGCGCCCCAGTCGAACCAGGCCACCGCGATGCCGCCCACCCCGCAGCTTAGCGCCGCGGCCAGCAGGAAATAATTAAGCGCATGGGGATGGACTTCCCTCAATAAAAACTTTTGCAGGTAGCCCTGGCAGAAACCCAGGGTCAGGGTGAAGATGGCCAGGACGATGAGGGCGAAGGTCATGACCCAGGGCACCCCGTGGTGGTCGTCGTGAGCGTCGCCCTGCCCGTGGCCGGGATGAGCCTCCACGTGGCCGGGGACCTTCCCGTAGGCGCCGGGTTTGGGAAAGAGCAGGACAAAGATCACCCGGAAGGAGTAGTAGGCGGTCAGGAAGGCGCCCAAAAGCCCCATGGCCAGCCAGAATTTGTTAGGCAGATGGGACAGGGCGGTGATCACCAGTTCCTTGCTGAAGAAGCCGGCCAGGGGAGGGATGCCCGACAGGGCCAGGGCGGCAATGGTGATACAAGTCATGGGAATCACCAGCTTCCGCCCCCCCTGGCTGGCCATGGTGAAAAAGTCGTTGGTGCCGAAGTGATGAATGAAGACCCCGGAACACAGGAAGAGCAGGGCCTTGAAGGCGGCGTGGGTGGTGAGGTGGTAATAGCCGGCGAACAGAGTGCCGGAGGCCAGTCCGGCGGCGGACAGCCCCATGGCCATGAAGCCCAGCTGGCTGATGGTGGAATAGGCCCAGACCTGTTTGATGTCGGTAGCCACCATGCCGATGGTGGAGGAGACCAACAGGGTCAGGGTGCCAATGGCCAGGATCACGGTCATGGCGGTGGCCGAAGCCGCGAAGAATGGGAAGATGCGGGTCATGAGGTAGATCCCCGCGGCCACCATGGTGGCGGAGTGGAGCAGGGCCGAGACCGGGGTGGGACCTTCCATGGCGTCGGGCAGCCAGACGTGCAAGGGGAACTGGGCGCTCTTACCCATGATCCCGCAAAAGATCAGCAGGGCCGAGGTAGTGAGCAGCCAGGGCGGCATGGCCTTGGCCACCGCCGCGGCGTTCACCGTGGCGATATCCAGGCTGCCGTAAAATATGGTCAAAAACACCAGGCCCATGAAGAAGCCGATGTCGCCGAAGCGGGTGACCACAAAGGCCTTTTTCCCGGCCTCCGAGGCGGAGAATTTCTCATACCAGAAGCCGATCAGCAGGTAGGAGGACAGACCTACCAGCTCCCAGGCGATGTAAAGCTGCAAGAGGCCGCTGGCGATCACTATGTTAAGCATGGACATGGCAAAGAGGGAGAGAAAGGCGTAGTACCGCCCGAAACCCGGGTCGCCGCCCATGTAACCGATGGAGTAGACCTGCACCAGCCAACTGATGGTGGCCACGATACAGAGCATCACCAGGCTGGTGGGGTCCAGGAGGAAACCGAAGGGCACCTTGACCATGTCCGAGACCAGCCAGTTGAACTTGTAGATGATGGGTTCTTCCAGGCCCCCCAGCTTGAAGAAAAAGCTCCAGGCAATAATCAGGGGGATGGTGGAGGCCACCAGGGAGATGGCCAGCGAGAGGTGGGGCCGGTTCCTGGTGAAGATCATGATCAGACCAAAGGCCGTCAGCGGCAAAAATACCGTCAGGAGACAGCCCCAGAGGATCGGATCGTACGAGCCCATGGTTAACCCCTCAGTTCCGTGGCTTGATCGATATTCACGGTTTGCAGCTTACGGTACACCGCGATAATGATACTCAGGGCGATGGCGGCTTCCGCCGCCGCCACCGCCATGATGAACAGGGTGAAGATCTGCCCCACCGCCGGATGTGGAGCCAGGAAGCGGTTGAAGGCCATAAAGTTGATGCTGGCGGCGTTGAGCATGAGTTCCACCGAAATCAGCACCGCGATCAGGTTGCGCCGCGCCAGCACTCCGTAAAGGCCGATGGCGAAGAGCACCAGGGCCAGATAGAGGTAAGTCTGCAACTGGTCAAAGAGCAGCATCGGTCACCTCTTGAGAGCCCCGCGGCTGCGGCCGCCCCGGGCCGTGACCATGGCCCCCAGCATGGCCACCAGCAAGAGCAGGGAGATCAATTCAAAGATCAGGGAATAAGTGGTCAGGAGGTAATGCCCCAGGGTGATGACCGACCAATCGGAGCTGCGCTCCGGGGCTGGGACCCAGGTGGTCTTTTTCAGCAGCATTCCCAGGAAGATGAAGACCGCCAGGGCGCCAGCCAGGGCTGCCTGGATCTTCAGGGGATTCCGGGGAGGCCGGGGCAGGTATTGGGGTTCGGAAAGCATCACGGCAAAGCAGATGGCGATACAGATGGCCCCCACGTAGATGAGGATCTCCATCAGGGCCACAAAGGGGCTGTTTAGATAGACGAAGAGGCCGGAGACCCCGAACAGCGCCAGGGCCAGCCCCAAGACATTATGAAAGATCTTGCGGGCCGCCACCGCAATCACGGCGCCCAGGATGGTCAGGGCCACCACCAGGACAAAGGCGGCGGCGGCCAGGTGCTGCGGGCTTAACCAGGCGCTCATTCTTTGACCTCTTCAGGCGGTGCCTTGGGGGACTTGCCCTCCTCCGGGGCCTGGACGGGTTTGGCGGCCTTGGCCTGGGCCGCCTTGGCCGCGGTTTCTTTCTCCCGGGCTTCCCGGGCGGCCGCCTCGGCGGCCGCCGCCGCGGCTATCTCCTCCGCGGTGGGAATGGGGGTGAGGGGTAGCCCGGCGGCCTGCTGGCGCTCTCGCAAGAGGGCCAGGTGATCGATGACTGCATCCTCCCGGCGAAAACCCACCAGGCGGTACTCCTGGGAATATTCCAGGGCCGTGGTGGGGCAGGCCTCGAGGCACAGGCCGCAGAGACTGCAGTAGTAGTACTCGTGGACGTAAGTGTAGGGCACCTTCTGTTTGGCCCCCGCCAGCTTGGTCCCTGCCACCGAGATGAGCTGGGAGGGGCAGATGCGGGCGCACATCTCGCAGGCGATGCAGCGATGCGTCTGGGTCTCGGAATCGAGGAGCAAGCGGGGATAGCCCCGGTAGGCCGGGCTCATCTGGATCTTCTGCCGGGGGTAGCGGACGGTGACTTCGGGTTTGGCGAAACGACGGATAGTCACCGCCATGCCCGCCAGCAGGCTCCAGAAACCCACGGCAATCTCTTTGAAATAGGTCATCATGGCTCAGTCAACCTTCAGCGGCCGCTCATCTGAGTTTCAATACCAGGGCGGTGATCAGCAGATTGGCGAAGGCCAGGGGAATCAAGACCTTCCAGGACAGGGTGATCAACTGATCGAAGCGCACCCGGGGGAAGGTCCAGCGAAACCACATCATCAGAAAGATGAGGGCGTAGACCTTCAAAAGAAACCAGACCACCCCGGGCAGGATGGGGCCCTGCCAGCCCCCCAGAAAGAGGACGGCGGCCACCGCCGAGGTGATGAACATGTTGGTGTATTCCGCCAGGAAGAACATGGCAAAGCGCATGCCGGTATATTCCGTGTGGAACCCGGCCACCAGCTCCGACTCCGCTTCCGGCAGGTCGAAGGGGTTCCGGTTGGTTTCGGCAGTGGCGCAAGTAATAAACAGGATAAAGGCCAGGGGCTGCACCAGGATGAACCAGTAAGAGCCCTGGGCCGCCACGATGTCCGAGAGCTTGAAGGAGCCCACCATCAGGATCACGCTCATCACCGTGATCAGCAGGGGGATTTCGTAAGCCACATTTTGGGCCACCGAACGGATGGCCCCGAAGGTGGCGTATTTATTATTGGAAGACCAGCCGGCCATCAGGAGGGCCAGGACCGCCAGGGTGGAAAAGGCCAGGATCAGAATGATCCCCACGTTCATGTCCTTGATGATCAGGGACCGGGAAAAGGGGATCACCAGGAAGACGAGCAACACCGGCAGGAAGATGACGATGGGGGCCAGCAGGTAGACGGGCCGGTCCACCTCTTCCGGGGTGATGAGCTCCTTGCCCATGAGTTTCAGGGCGTCGGCCACCGTTTGCACGGCGCCGTGGGGCCCCACTTCCATGGGCCCCAGGCGGAGCTGCATGTGGGCCGAGACCTTGCGCTCCATCCAGATAAGAAACAGGGCGTTCGTCGCCACCAGGGCGATGATCCCGATGAGGCCGATGATCATCCTTCCTGCTTCCGTTGCCCAACATGACGCCAACAGTTCCATAATTCCGCCCTTAGCTGGCTAGCGGTCGATTTCCGGGATCACCACGTCCACCGAGCCCAGGATGGCCACCAGGTCGGCCACCAGGGTGTCCACCGCCACCTCGGGAAGGATGCTGAGATTGCCGAAGGACGGCACCCGGAGTTTGATGCGGTAGGGTTTGAGATCGCCCTGGCTGACGATATAGCAGCCGAATTCGCCCCGGGCGCTCTCCACCGCCTGATAGACCTCACCCGCGGCGGGTTTCAGGCGTTTGGGCACCTTGTCCGCCATGATGGGACCGTTGGGGAGCTGGTTCAGGGCCTGTTCAATGATCCGCAGGCTCTGCTCCATTTCCAGGATGCGGACCAGATAGCGGTCGAAGACGTCACCCTTGTCGCCGATGGGGATCTGGAAGTCGAAGGCCGGGTAGGCGGAATAGGGCTCGCTCTTGCGGATGTCGTAGGCGATGCCGCTGCCCCGGAGGGTGGGGCCGGTGAGGCCGTATTTCACCGCCTGGTCCCTGGTGATCAGACCGACGCCCCGGGTGCGGTTGATGAAGATGACGTTCTTGGTCACCAGCGACTCGTAATCCCGGAAGCGGCTGCGCAGGCGCTTGATAAAGGCCCGGGTGCCGGTGATGAACTCCTCGTCGAGGTCCCGGGGCACCCCGCCGAAGCGGTAGAAGCAGTAAGTGAGGCGGGAACCGGTGATCCGGTCCAGCAGGTCCAGGAGATTTTCCCGGTCATCGAAGGCATAGAGGATGGGGGTGAAGGCCCCCAGGTCCAGGAGATAGGCGCCGATCCACACCAGGTGGGAGGAGATGCGGTTGAGTTCGCTTAAAATCACCCGGATGAACTCCCCCCGCTCCGGCACCGTGAGGCCGAGCAGTTTCTCCACCGCCATGCAGTAGCCCTGATTGTAGGCCAGGGCGTGCAGGTAATCCACCCGGCCCATGTTGGGCAGGAACTGTTGGTAGTTGCGATTCTCGGCCATGTGCTCGTGGCCCCGGTGGCCGTAGCCGATGACCGGTTCGGCCTTGGTGATGTACTCCCCGTCCATCTCCAGCACCACCCGCAGGACCCCGTGGGTGCTGGGATGTTGCGGACCCAGGTTGAGGGTATAGGTCTTTTCTTCTATTCCTAGCTCAATCATTGCCCGGCTCGGCTCCAAAGTCTTTCAGCAAGGGATGGAAATCGGCGTCTTCCGGCAGCAGCAGGCGTTTCAGGTTGGGGTGTCCGGCGAACTTGATGCCGAAAAGGTCGTAAACCTCCCGTTCGTACCAATCCGCCCCCGGGTACACCAGGGAGATGGTGGGCGCCTGGGCCCCCTTGGCCTCTTTCGTCTCTTTCGTCAGCGAGGCGTGCACCACGGTGCGGCACAGTTCATCAAAACTGGCGAAGTGATAGACCAGGGTGAAGGATTCCCGCAAGTCCACCGCGGTGAGGGATTCCAGAAAGCAGCCCTGGTCCAGCATGGCCTGGGCCACGGCCGGCATCTGCCCGGGCCCGGCGGCCACCTCCAGGTGATAGCCGGTCCTGGCGTAATCGCCGTCGCTCACCTGCGCCAGGTTCAGGGAGGCCAGGGCCGTTTTGAGCTTATCCTTTAACATCTCTGAACTTCCTGAGACGACCCCGTTTGGTGATCTTCTCTTCCAGCATGAGGATGGCTTCGATAATGGCTTCAGGCCGGGGCGGACAGCCGGGGATGTAGACATCCACCGGGATGATCAGGTCGGCGCCGGGGACGATGGCATACTGGCTCGGGTAGTTGAAGGGCCCGCCGGAGATGGCGCAGTTGCCTATGGCGATTACCCACTTGGGGGCCGGCATCTGCTCATAGAGGCGCACCACTGCGGGGCCCATCTTCTTGGAGATGGTGCCGGCCACCAGCATCAAGTCCGCTTGCCGGGGAGAGGGGCGAAAGACCCCGGCCCCGAAGCGGTCCAGGTCGAAACGGGCCATACCCGCGGCCATCATTTCGATGGCGCAGCAGGCCAGGCCGAAGGTCAGGGGCCACAGGGAGTTGGCCCTGGCCAGGTTCAGGGCTTCTTCCAGCAGGCCCAGGCGGATTAAGGGGTCACCTGTTTTCGCTTCCAACTGAAGACTCCTCTGCGCCAGGCATAAACCAGGACCAGGGACAGAATGCCGATGAAGATGGTGATTTCCACAAAGTCCCGCCAGGCGTAGCCCTTGCCGTAAGCCAGCAAGACCGGGAAGAGGAAGAGCACGTCCACGTCAAAGGCCAGGAACAGCAGGGCGAACAGATAATAGATGACCGCCACCTGAATCCAGGCGCTGCCGATGACCGCCATACCGCACTCATAAGTGTCGCCGCGGGCGGCTCCATAACTCCGGGGGGCAATCAGGTGGGCCAGGATGATGGGGCCCAGGGCGAACAGGGCGGCCCCTATCAGGAAGACCAGGACGAAGGAGAAATCGCTCAAGGCCTGCGGGATTTCCAAGGCCGCCTCCTTGTGCTTTTTGGCACAACCTTGCCCTTTATACCCAGTCGAAAAATTTTAGTCAAGGAGTTTGTGACCGTGCCTGCCAAATTTATTCTTAGGGCCAACTCTCTGATTATTAAATTTCAGGCAGCGACAGGGATTGGGAGTTTTGAGCAGGCGCCCTGGCGGTTTCGCTCAGGGTGGGGCCGGTAGCCACGCTGGCACAGATGAGACGCCTGCGCTACATACTAAAGGCAAAAAAGTTGCCCGCCGGCCCGCCGATGGCTTGGCAAACCGCAAAAATTCCTTTAAACCGAAATTATGCGGCAACTTTGGCCACCACAGTCCAAAAATGGTTTTGGCCACCTCTCTGCCCGAGTTTAACCCAGGAAGTTTCCACACGGGTCATATTAAGACGGGGGGGGGCAGGAGTCCCATCCCCGACATTGCCTTCCCGGGCCAAAAATCTAGAGGGCCATCGGCGGGGCTGGGGCGAGCAGTTGCGGCATGGTGAGCGCCGCGGAGCTAGGCGATAGGTAATTTCCACCTAACCCAGGCCATTCTCTCTCGAACCGATGCGGAAAAAGATAGACCTGTCTATGGAGGTTCATGTCCACGCGGGGTCATTACCGCTAATGTCCGCGGTCGATTGGATTATCGTTGGCGGACAAACCGGAGCGAGCCACAACAGCCCCAATGGGCGACAAGGAAGGAACAGGAGAGATGCCGATTTTGCGGTTCAGCCCCGCAGATAGGCAATGGCCAAGGCGAAGCAGAGCCCGATCTCCATCGCCCAGCTAAGCAGATAAATTAACAGCTCCAGGCCGGAACTATAATCTTTCTCCTGCAGGATGCGATTCGGTTCCCGGAGGATGTCCCAGGAGCTGATCTCTTTGGCAGCCACCATGATAAGCTATCTCCTTTCAGAAAATTAGGCCAGCAGCTCCCTGAGGGCGCTTCCTGGAAAATTTGGCATAAAGTCCCCCCCGGAGACTGCTCAGAAAAAGTCGGCTAAAAGTTCCTTTACCCAAGATTATGCAGCAGCCTTGGCCACCGCAATCCAAAAAAGGTTTTTGGGACGTCTTGCTCGGGAAAAATCTCCCAAAGTTTCTGTTCTTGAAGCCGAATCCTCTCGTCGACGCAATGATAGCACAAGTTTCCTTTAAAAAGTAATTTTTCCAAAAATTTTCGCATACCACACCCCAGAACCAAGATACCTCACTGCGATGGAGCTTCAGGACCCCAGGCCAGCACTGATCGGTAGTGGTGTGCCAGAGGAAAAGCCGAGGCTACATGGACATACCACCGCCGGGCGTGGCAACTGGAAAGCAGCCAAAGAATCCTGCGGTTAGGAATAAGGTATCCAATAATGGCGGCGTCGAGTAGCGTGGGGGAATCTCACCCCCACGCCCTCACAGTTCCGGACGTGAACCTCTCGGTTCATTCGGCTCCTATCGACCGGCCACAAGGCAGGTTATTTTGTTTTCTCGCGTTTTACCAGGACACCCAAACGAGCCACCGCCTCCATATAAGCGGCAAAGCCGACTGCCAGGATATCGTTGTGGTTGGCGCCCGCCACTTTGATGAAAGTTTTTTCCGGTGATGGACTAGCCTCATAAAGAGCCTGTCCCTCGGCAAAAGGGATGATGTGGTCAAGTTCGGCGTGGATGATGAGGAGAGGCTTTTTCCAATGTCTGATTTTGTCCACATTTCGAAATCCCGTCTCTTCTTTGAACCCTAAGGCTTGCACGTCCACGCCCAAAAGTTTGAGCAGAGGCCCGACGTAAGCAAAGCCGCTCTCGACGATAAGACCGTCAAGCCGGTCTTGATGCAGGGAAGCCAACTCCAGGGCGGAGGCACTCCCCAAAGAGCGACCCATGACCACCAGGGGGCCGGAAAATCCCTTTTTGTTTAGCCATTTCTGGGCAAAGGCAAAAATAACATGACAGTCGCGCATCATGGCGGTCACAGTTGGGGTTCCGGTAGAGCGGCCATAACCACGATAATCCACGGGAAAGAAATTGAGCCCTTGCCGGGTGTATAGCGCCCCCAGATCCTCGTAATCCGCCACGATTTCCCCGTTGCCATGAAAGAATAGAAGGGTTGGTTCCGTTGCCCCCGCAGCATAAAAACGTCCGCCGATCGCCACCCCGGGGTCCACCGGGATGAGTATCTCTTGGGCAGAGGTTAGCGTATTGCCTAACTCCGGCCGGGGGTAAAAAAGGCTCAAGAGCACTTCAGGGACATCCAGGACGGCATATTCTTGGGCGAGAGCGGACATTATCTTGGGGGACTCCTCATTGAAAGAATGTTGGCAGTTCGGTGTATGACTAACCGAGATGGGAAATTCATATCACATCGGGCAGTCCCTTCCCAGGGGGAGAGGGAAGGCCTTCAATGTGAAGCTTAGTGTACCGATATGAATTGGACAGGGGAAGTTTTTAATTTCCTGATAAGTCCAGATAAGTCCAGAATCATAGCAGATACCCGCTTTTTGATTTTTTGAGGTGGATCCGGTTTTCTTGGACACGGGATTGGGGGATAATACGTGACCAAGGAGAACCGGGAGATGGCAAAAGAGCGGGATAATGACCAGGTGATGGGGAGAGGGGCGCCAGGGGAGACGGAGGGAGGCCGTAGGCCGACCGGAGTCTCCCCTGGGGAGATTGGGGTAGGGCCGCTGGGACAGGGACAACGCTGGACTGCGGCCAGAAAACGTGAGGTGGTGCTCCGCCTCTTCCGGGGCGAGCCCCTGGATCTGGTTTCCCGGGAGTTGGGAGTCGAGCTCTACCGG
>Ga0208191_1001339_pt1 | contig 12579 bp, 15 predicted proteins | sample June2015DPH_13_5_FD_184709 | JGI IMG/M metagenome (GOLD analysis project Ga0208191, IMG submission 184709) | Peatland microbial communities from SPRUCE experiment site at the Marcell Experimental Forest, Minnesota, USA - June2015DPH_13_40... | ecosystem: Environmental > Terrestrial > Soil >... | reverse complement strand
CCAGCAATTACCTATCAACGACGGATAGTACAGAGCCGCAGAGGTGGTAATACCGTGGCTGTGTCCCGCCTCCACGATTGTCTCGTCGGTGTTGCTGGTGCGCCGGTTGGAAGTCGAAGTCGTCATCATATTTATCCCCACTCAAAAATTTGCGTCCGGAGTTTGCCTCCAGATGCAGTAGACCCCGGATTGCGCGTCCAGGCAAACCGCGCTGTCCGCCCGGACCCACTGGTCCGAAATGACCTAGTGCAGCACGACCCCGACCGTTCGCTGCGGCAATTCTCAACGTCAATCTGTATGTTCCGGGAGGCAGCATTTCTGCGCCAGTGAACGCCTCCAGTTGCAGTTGAGCAACTGTCGTGTTTGGTGGCGTGCCTGCTGGTTTATTCCAATACTGGTTGGCCGGGTCGCAGATGGCAACGATGCCGCAAAAAGCGCCCATTTTTGGCGAGATTCCATCAAGTATCGCCCCCGTCCCGCCGGGCGGACTATTCGCCCACCTCATATTCAGAGGAAGAAACGTCGAGATATTCTCAAACTTGTTATCGACTCCAAAGCTTGGCGAGCTTCGACGCGTATACCTGCACCTTCTCAGCTCTGATCTGTCCAAAGTTTTCAACCTTCGCACGCACCCAAGTAGGAGTTGCCAGTCCGGTATTTACGGAGGTATCCGGAGGTATCTTTTACGGCAATTAACGACTTTTCCTGCACCTGTGCTAGCGCCGCCCAACAAAGAATGAAAACGACGATGACTTTTTAGAGCGGTGCAAACGACCTCGCACAACCGGCAATACGTTGCCATTGACAATCGCGTTGTATGAGACTAGGGTGATAATCGAGTGCATATCTTCTTCTCGCTCTTTAAGGTCTCCTGAACTAAGGCAGCCCATCTGAAGTCTTCCCTCTTAGATTTCCCATCAAGGTGTGGGAAGTGTGTATGAAGAATGTTGAGAACACCCTCCAGGTCTTAGAGAATGAACTGAAGTTCGTGCAGAAGGGCGGCTACCGCGCGCCGCGGGCATGGAAGTCTCCTCTGATCTTTGAAGACTCGCCAACCTGTCGCAAAGAAGGATGCTCTGACTGCCCCGATACCGACTGTGTGCTGATGAGTTTTGTTCCGAAGGAATGCTGTTACGAGGCTTTCCCGTGCCGTCACATTCCCCTGAACGAAATAGGCGAGACGGTAGACAGTCTGTACAGGTCAGGGACGAACGAAGAGATTGAGCAGACGCTTCAAAGCTGGCTGCTGAAGACCATCCAGCAACTGGAAGAGCCATCCGAATGGCCGTGGATTGAGGAGCCGCAAACACCGCCATTGAATGCGCGAAAAAAGACTGTGCGACGAGTGCTCAAAACGGCAGAATGGTATTAAGTTAACCTCAACAGGTTCCGCATGCCAAATTTAGTCCGCGACCTCAGCGTCCTCCGCGTTGAGGTTTTTCCATGATCAAGTTCAACGGCAAATTCGACCCCCGCAAGATCAAGCTGCTGATCTTCGACCTGGACGGCACGCTCATTGACTCGCGCCTCGACCTGGTGCACTCGGTTAATGCCATGCTGCGGCACTTTGGGCGCCCGGAGTTGCCGGGCGACGTGATTGTCACGTATGTGGGCGACGGTGCTCCCATGCTGGTCCGGCGCGCCCTCGGCGATCCCAAGGATGAACGCTTCCTGAAAGAAGCTCTGGAATGTTTTCTGGCCTACTATCGCGTCCACAAGCTGGACCACACCCATGTGTACGACGGGATCAAGGATACGCTCGTCGCCATCGGAGCACCGCAGAATGGATTCCGGCGCAAGATGGCGGTGCTGTCCAACAAGCCGGTAAACCTATCGCGGACCATTATGGAGGCGCTTGGCCTGAGCCAGTTCTTCGTTTCGGTCTACGGGGGTGACAGCTTTGCGACGAAAAAGCCTGATCCGCTGGGGGCTAAAGAAATCCTCAAGGAAACAGGTTCGCGTCCGGCAGAGACGTTAATGATCGGCGACTCGTCGAATGACGTGCTCACCGGCCGCAATGCCGGCCTGTGGACCTGCGGCGTAACTTACGGCTTTGCCACTCATACCCTATGTGAGGCCCCGCCGGATGTGGTGGTGGACACACCGCGGGACTTGGCCGAGATTCTAAATTCCTAATCTGTTGAAAATCGCGTTTCATTCTGTTCTATGCCCCGCTCCGACTCTCTGCTTCGGACGGCTTTCCCTTTTCAAGCAGACTGTGACCAGCATCACTTTCGTCACAGCGACACACGACATAGCATTGATCGCATGAACGCGCAGCAGATGCAGCGACTCAAGACGCTGTTGGAAATCCGCCAGCATGAACTGCGCCTGAGTATCAACCATCACCTGCAATACGCACGACGAGTGGGGCCAGAGCCCGATACCGTGGATCAAGCCGCCAGCGGGGCTGAGAAGGAGTCATTGCTCCAAAGAAGCAGCCGAGAACAGCAGTTGCTTCGGACAATCGATTCGGCGCTTGGTCGCATTCGAGACAGGACTTACGGGAAGTGCCTGTCTTGCGGCAAACAAATTGACGGAAGGCGACTAGCAGCCGTACCGTGGACGCCGTATTGCATTCAGTGCGAAGAGGAGTTCGAGCAGTGACTCGGTGGATAGCGATCCCATGTAGTGCAAAACGCCCCGCAGTCCTCCCGAAATCTCGGCGGCAGGATTGACTGTCCCAGATGAAACTCAAGCTAAAGGCACGCGCCAACCGCTCGGACGCTCGGACGATCCGGCACGCTCTTGAGCAATTGTCTGCGAAGGGCTCCGTCAGGAAAGCGGGCGACGAGTTCGTTGAGCAGCGGATTAGGGAGGGGAAGCAGGCGGTGAAGATGACCCGCCTTTCTTGTCATCGTTTTCGCTCGAACCAAGTGCGGCTGGCGCTGAGCCTGCTGGCCTACAATCTGGGGAATTTGTGGCGGCGTCTGGGTTTGCCGAGAGGGATTGAGCACTGGTCGCTGACGAGTCTGCAGCAACGGCTGGTGACGACCGGAGGACGGCTGGTGAAACATGCGCGTTACTACTGGTTATTGCTGGCGGAAGGACATCTGACGCGAAGGCGGTTCGGGGCAATGCTGGGTCGGATCGTTCTGCTCCCGATGCCGACCGGATAGAGAGCTGGCGGCCAAGTCAGCAGCGGAATCCGGGAACAACGGGTTGGGGGAAGGAGAGGTGTTGCAAAAGTGGGCCGCAAATGGCGCAATTTCGGCAGGCTGGTTCGGAATCTCGTACCGTAGGGGGCGATCCGGATGAAAATTCTTTCGCGAGTGAAAATTCTTTCGCGTTGACGCGAACAGGGATTGGGGGGACAATAGCAGCCGTTTTTGCGGTCAAAAAGGAAATTCCGGTCAACAAGCACAACACAATCGAACCCGTTCTTTGGAAAATTGCGCCGCGTGGCATGCCTGGCTATTCTGGGTGTTTGCGATTCCTGACAGGAAGGGTCCTATGTCCCAAATGCGCAAAGACATCTTCACTGACCGCTGGGTAATTGTGGAAGAGGGTGAAGGGTTGCAGCCGACGGATTTTCACTTCAAGAAATTTGCAAGGAACACAGACTTCTGCCCATTCTGCGAGAGCAACGAGGCCGCGACGCCGCCGGAAGTCTTTGCAATCCGAAATCGGGGCTCTTCTCCTAACGGGCCGGGATGGTCGGTACGGGTGGTGCCTAATTCCCGCCCGCGGCTGCGGATAGAAGGCCAATTGGAACGACGTGCCGAAGCGTTGCACGATCTGATGAACGGTGTGGGGGCGCACGAGATCATTGTGGAGACATCGCGGCACGACCGTAGCCTGCATGAGTTAGAAATCGAGGAAATCTCTGATGTTATCAGAGCTTACATAGCTCGCATCGTCGATCTTGAGGGCGATCAGCGTGTGCGCTACGTGCTGATCTTCAAGAACCACGGTGAGGGAGCCGGTGCGCACACCATTAGTCATTCGATCTCGCAGCTGGTGGCCCTGCCGGTAACACCACGTGCAGTTAAGACGAAACTCATGATCGCTCGTGACTACTTTGCTCTGAAGGAGCGCTGCATATACTGCGACGTGCTCCAACAAGAGTTAAAGGGGCGGAAGCGATTGATTGGTGCAAATGAGGATTTTGTGGCGTTTGCTCCGTTTGCGTCACGCTTTCCCTTTGAGATGGCCGTGTTGCCGAAGTTTCATAGCAGCGCATTCAGCCGAATCGGTGCAACCCAAATTGACAACTTGGCTCGGATCCTGCGTGATCTACTGCAGAAGTTGGATCAAAGCATAGGTGGGCCAGCCTACAACCTGTCACTCCACGACCGGCCCTTCCTGCGTCCAAGAGGGGGCTACTGGAACACAATCGAGGATGACTTCCACTGGCATATAGAAATCCTGCCCCAGATGTTTCGTATTACTGGATTCGAGTGGGCTTCCGGATTCTTCTACAATCCAGTACCGCCAGAACTGGCCGCTCGCTACCTTTCGCGAGGTCTCCCCGTCTGAATACTCCCGTTCTGCATAGTCCGGGTGCAAACCCCCGTGTAGTCGCCTACTGGAAACTGAGCCAAAAGTATTCCGACGAATTTCTTAAGCTCAAGGAAACGCTTCAATCATAATCGGAGGCTAGTTGAAAGCGATTCTGGTTGTCTTACTTGCTGTTTTTCTTACTTACGGCTTGTCGAACGGCGACGAAGCGGATGCGCAAGAAGCTCCTTGCCCGCAAGTAGCGCAATCCAAAGTTGGACAATCCCAAGCAGGATAATCCCCAGTAGGACAATCGGCCCAGGCGCCGAATGCTGCCAGCGCTAATTGCGAAAACAAGAAAATTCCCATACGAGAAGAAACCATCGTAGTTACGGGAACGTTTGCGCCGGTGCCAGTGCAAGACATCGACCGGTCCATCTCAGTGATCGACGCGCGAGAATACCCGTTGCTATACACGTACGGGGTCGATTACCTGCAACTTGACCCCTCTATCGATTTGCAGGAGCGCGCCCCGGGTGGCGTGCAAGCCGACCTTACGATTCGCGGGTCAACCTTTGAGCAGACGCTGGTCCTGTTGAACGGTTTGCGCATGAATGACGTGCAGGCCAGCCACCATAATCTCGACCTGCCCTTGCCCGCCAGTGCGCTTGAGCGAATTGAAGTTCTGCCGGGAGCGGGTTCCATTTTCTATGGGTCGGATGCTGTGGGCGGAACCGTCAATTTCATCACCGGGGCGCCGCAGTACTCGGAAGCCCAGGTGGGCGCCGCGATTGGCAATTTCGGAACCAACCAGGAAACTTCGTCGACGGGCTTCGTGGCCAGCCGGATGGATGAACAACTGAATGTGGCGCTGGATTTTTCCACGGGCTTCATGCCGGACCGCGACTATCGCAGTCTGCTTATCTTTTCGAACACCGGAGGGCAGACCGCCTTGGGCCGCAGCCTGATCATGCTGGGATTGGGCGACAAGTCTTTTGGCGCAAACCAGTTTTATGGTCCCTACGATTCCTGGGAGAGGACAAAGTCATGGTTCGGCGGGTTGAAGCAGGATCTGGGCAAGAAGACGGAACTCGACTTCGGCTACCGTCGCCATACGGACGAGTTCATCCTTCTGCGAGACGATCCTTCCGTCTATGAAAACAACCATATCGATCAAAGCTGGCAAGGGGCGGTTCGCCGCACGAAACAGCTGGGACAGAACTCGAGCTTGTTCTACGGCGGCGAGGGATTTTACGACTCTGTCCACAGCAACAACCTCGGCAACCATTGGCGCACCCACAGCGCTGGGTACATCGACTACGATGTCAGGGCGTTGCGGCGCTTCTCTTTTTCCGTGGGCGCGCGGGAAGAGGTCTTCGATACCAACGGCGCGCAATTCATCCCATCGATGACCGGCGGGGTGTGGCTGAAACCGGGTTGGAAGCTGAAAGCGAGCGTCGGGCGCGCCTTCCGGCTGCCCACCTACACCGACCTCTATTATTCCGATCCTGACCACATTCCGAACCCGAACCTGCTTCCGGAAACCGCCTGGAGCTTCGAGGGTGGGCTGCTGTGGGACCAAGGTGAACGCTATAGAGCTGAAGTCACGGTTTTCGACCGGCGCGAGAGGAACGAGATCGACTACGTGCGGCCGCTGTCTCCGCCAAACGCTTCCTACCAAGCGGAAAACATAGGACGCCTGAACTTCACTGGAGTGGAAGCATCGTTCGAAGTGCGGCTGCAGGGCCAGCGGATCGATGTGGCCTACACCGGCTTGTATGGCGCGCAGAGTTTGCCCTCCGGGTTTCAATACGAATATGTCTCCAACTATCCGTCGAACGATGCGGTGGTGAGATGGCAAGGAAAACTGCCGGGGAATTTCGTCGCCCGCAGCCGGATCGGTGTGGTGAAGCGATATGGACGCGATCCCTATGCGCTCTGGGATGCGAGCATCGGGCGCGAGGTCAAAAACGTGAGCGCGCATCTGGCGCTCTCAAATCTGACAAACACGGGATACCAGGAGATCGTAGGCGTGGCCATGCCGGGGCGTAGCATTGTTTTTGGCATGGATGTGTTCGTGAGGGGGAGGAAGCGGTGATTCCGAATCTTTGACGTTCTTTGCATCTGGCGGGGCCGTGGGGCTTATGGCGAATCCAGAGTTGCTGTGACCACAGGCAGCTGCGGGGCTGCGCTCGGCTTGGACGGGCGAGGACGCCCGTCCCTCCATCACTAGCGCTTGGCTGATGGCTAGTCCTTCAGCAACTGCCGCGCAATCACGAGCCTCTGAATTTCGCTTGTGCCTTCGCCAATGGTGCACAGCTTCACGTCGCGATAAAACTTTCCGCTGGATAGTCTTTGATGAACCCATAGCCGCCGTCGATCTGCACGCCTTCGTTGGCGCATTTCACGGCTACCTCGCTCGCGTACAGCTTGGCCATCGACGATTCGAGCGTGGTCTCCAGAATCCCCGAATTCTTTTCACGCAGCGTTGTGAGTCTGGTCACAGCCAAGGTGAGCCCAGTGAGGTTGAATACCATTGGCGGGCAATTGAATCGCCGATGGGGGCAGGTCTATATGCAAATCATGGAGGTTGGGAAGACGCCTGTCATCGCAGCACTCCACGGACCTGGTTGCGTGACGTTGCTACGAAGCCAGGCAGTGGAATCCCTGTGACTGAGTGCGGCTGCACGGGAAGCTGTGACTAAACTGGATGTTCCCAGAGCGGGCCCAGGGAGGAAGGACAATGGAAAACGCGGTCGGTCTAGTCATGACGGGCGGCGGTGCTCGCGGCGCTTATCAAGCCGGTGTCCTCAAGCGCATTGGCGAGCTGAAACGCGCCCGAACACACGGTAATCCTTTTCCGATCATAGGAGGCGCTTCCGCGGGAGCGATTAATGGCGCTGCTCTGGCCACAGGTTGCGACGATTTTTCTCCGGCAACCCAGCGTATTGCAGAAGCTTGGGCGACTCTCAAACCTTCCGAGATCTTTCACTGCGGTCTCTTGTCCCAGGCGCAGAATTCCCTGACCTGGATACTCGATCTCTCTTTTGGAGCGATTCTGGGGGGAGGCAATGCCCGATCGTTATTAGATGCCACTCCCTTACACCGTTTTATCAATAAGCACCTCGACTGCGACCGGATCCAGGAAAACATCAAGCGCGGGCACCTCTACGCTCTCGCGATTTCCGCGACCAACTACAACTCGGGAAGAAGCTATCTCTTCATTCAGGGAAAAAAGGGCCATCCGATGTGGAAGCGGATCCGACTGGTGACAGTTGCGACCAAGATCACGGTCGACCACGTCTGCGCGTCCTCGGCTATTCCTATGGTTTTCCAGCCGGTAAGACTCAAAACCCCGCATGGGTCCGCCTTCTTCGGCGATGGTTGTGCGCGTCTGCAGCAGCCTCTCAGCCCGGTGATCCGCCTGGGGGCGGAGAAGGTTTTCGCGATCGGTGTCCGCTGCGGAAATAAAGAAAGTCAAGAGGAAGCCACAGATGAGAGAAACCCTTCAATCGCGCAAGTGATCGGAGTTCTTTTGAACGTTATGTTTCTGGACCATCTCGCAACTGACATCGAGCACCTTGAACATTTGAATCAGTTGCTCAACGATGGCCACATCAATCAGTTGGGGATTGAAGGAGATCAAAGGATAAGGCCAATTAGGGCCTTCATCATCACGCCTTCGGTCAACTTGTCAGATCTGGCGGAGCAGCACCAGAGAGACATGCCATCTCTGATCCATTACTTTGTATCCAGTTTGGGGCGAGACGCGGCTTCTTGTGCGGATCTGATGAGTTACCTGCTATTCACGTCCAGGTACACGCGAGACCTCATTGCGATTGGTCACCATGACGCTAGCGAACGAATCGCGGAAATTGAAGAATTTCTCTATTCTTCCAAGGAGGGGGACGCTGAAAACGCACTGGCCAGTGCAACCGCAGGGAACGTGCCCAAGGCAGGTTCGGCAGCGAAACGGACCGGGAACTCGGTCAGATCCCGCGGGTAATCATCCGCCCGAATGCGACCGCACTTCCCGATGCGGCACAGATCACTGACAAACGTGCGCCGCAAGGGTGAAAATGTTTGTGCTGGGCGCTCACGACTAGAATATCGGCCGTGAAAGCAATGTCGAATGACACCTCACCGGGAAGTCCACGCTCGTGGAGGAAATTATGACCACCGCACCTCGCTACCCTGGCATACGAGTCACCGCAAACGGCAATCAGCTTGTCTCCTACCATACGGAAATACGCATTGCGGAGACCACCCCCAGCAAAGTTTCGAGAGTTTCTCCGATTTATTGTGCTACATTAGTATTCGCTAAGTATGACTCACAAGCAGTTGAAGATCGGTACCGCCAACCAGCGTCAACCCACTTCTACAGCAGCGAATCTTCTCAGCACATTTCAAGAAACAAGAATAGGAACATCAATGGCAGAACAAGGAACAGTGAAGTGGTTTAACGACGCCAAGGGCTATGGTTTCATCAGCCGTGAAAATGGCGAAGACGTTTTCGTGCATTTCTCCGCTATTCAAGCTGGCGGCTTTAAGAGCCTGCAAGAAGGCCAAAAGGTGCAGTTCGACGTGACCAAGGGCCCCAAGGGCTGGCAAGCGGAGAACGTTACCCCTGTCTAGGTAACGACGCTTCTAAGGCGATAGCGTGCCCGAGATTCGAAAGGATATCTCGGGCATTTTTGCGTCTGGGATGCAAACGGCTCGGGCTGAGGAGATAACCATCCGAAGTTCGCTGCTCAAAACTTCGAGGGTCAAGGGGCGGCTACTGGTTGCACCGGACGCGAAACCGCTGTCACATTCGTAGTGTCAGCCGACTTCAGTGTCATGCATGCGGTCGCATCGCGGGCCGACTTGACAAGCAAATATGGTCGGATCACGATTCGCATTAGGTCGGGCGCTATGGCGCAAACTGCAACCCCAGTACAGTTGAAGCAGCAAACACTGAAGAGTTTCAGTGCTTACATTCGTGACGCCGAAGCGGCCATGGAACAGACTCTGGGCGACGGCAGCTCATTCCTGTGGTCCGATGTCAATTCGGAGAGAACGCAGCAGGTCCGAGGAGGCCAGGTTGTAGCGCAATTCTGGTCAGGTCACGGGCCGGTCAAAGTGCCGAATGGTTTGATCCATGACTGGATCGGCGCCTCATTTATTCCTGGTACGACCGTCGAAGACGTGCTGGCGCTGGTGCAGGACTACGATAACCACAAGAACATCTACAAGCCCGAGGTGATTGCCTCAAGGCTGATAAGCCATCGCGGCAACGATTTCCAAATCTACTTACGACTTCTCAAGAAGAAAATCATGACGGTGGTCCTCGACACCGATCATGACGTCCATTATCGTTCCCTGGACCGAACACGCTGGACTTGTTGCTCGTACACGACGCGGATTGCTGAAGTGGAGAAGGCCGGAAGCCCGAAGGAGAGAGTGCTGCCGCCCGATACAGGTTACGGGTTCCTATGGCGCCTGTATTCCTACTGGAGATTCCAGGAACGGGAGGGTGGTGTGCACGTTGAGTGTCGAGCCATTTCACTGACGCGAGACGTGCCCTTGGGGCTGGGATGGATTATCGAACCGATCATCCAGAAGCTCCCTCAGGAGTCGCTGGTCAACACCCTCGAGGCTACACGCCAAGCGCTGCTTGCCGAGGCGAAATAGTTCCTGTTCCCCGGTATTGGGGTTGGTTGTCGAGAGGACCGCGCACCGGGTCGCTCATCTACAAACGGAGGTTTGTGCCGCAGAAAGACGGGTTTCAGACAAACTTGCCTGTTTGTAAAGGTTTCTGGCGACGCGGCCACTTGGGCGTGTAACGGGCGCCGTGGATGGAGACGGCGCCGGCCTGCGCGGATACCGATTCCGCCAAAATCAAAATCCAGGGAGCTCAAAGTTTACCCGCCCTAATTTATGTAGTCGCTCCCCGACTGTGCAAAGCTTCCCATGTTCATTGTGCACGTAACACAAATGTCCATCGTGAGGCTTCCGTCAGAATTCCCCACCACTGTAGGAGCCGCCGTTGTTATGAAATCAGGAACAATCGCCAGGTGTCAGGAATGGTCACATCTCCGGTTTGCCGACGTATCGGGAGTAATCCTGAGCTTTCTTAGAATATGCCCTGGTTTTATCAGCTCAAACGCATCTTGACGAGCGACGCGCGAGCCTCACCGCCGCTCTTGTCAGGCACAATGATCAATTCGAGCACTCCGACATCGACCAGGTCTACAGCGTAGTCCTCGATCTCGCGGACTCCTCCGGGTGAGCTGAAATTCCACTGCTGGCGCACGATTTCTCGAAACGAGCGCCCGCTGTCCGAAGACCATCGCAAGACGAACTCTTGCGGGCGCGTTGTTTCGGTTTCCTCAAAAACAAGTAATATGTGTCTCAGCCTTTGCGGCTGATCGAAGACCAGCCGAATCGTTTGAGTTCCCGGAATAGCCGCACGCCAGCCCCGGGTTTCTCCCAAGACCAACGCAGACTCGACCGGGAAATTCTCCTCTTCCGACGTGACCTCGACCGCAGCTGTACGCTCGAGGTTTAGCCAGCCGTCGCCGTGAGGCCGAACCGTCTCCGGAGTTGGAGTGATAAGCCTCTTACGCATATGGTCCTAATCTACCTCCGGTACAACTCTGGTCGCCATCCATGGGGACATACTCGGGTTCCATGCCTCGCTGATCTGCTATGACGCTCGACTTGTTAAGGTGAAGAATGTGTCCGCCGGCGCCAGCGAACAACAAGCGCTTTCGAACCTAACACGTTTCTCTAGGTCACGCGACCCGATCATGAAGTATGATTCGCTCTCAACACTCATGTCGCCAGTCGATGTTGGCGCCAATTGCGCCCATTACCTAGCGCGCGTAGCGGGCGGAAGCTTGCCCACCGCGAATTATACCCTTCCTTTTTGCTTCCGGCGTGAGCCTCGTTTTCCTCGCGCGGGTTTTTCTAGCCGGGCCTCCAGCTCCGCTACTCGCTTGCGCAGGGCATCGAGTTCCGGCTCGGCTTCGGCCCGCGGCGGGGTGGGCGCCGCCGCGCCCAGGAACTTCTTCATCATGTCCACCGGCGAAAGAATGGCGGACTGGACCTCGCCCAGCCGGCTCTGCACCGGGTCCTGCACCTTCTGATACGTGTCAAAGGCGGATTTCAAGTACCACATGACGAACTCCGCACCTCGTCGGAGGCGACGATGAGCTGGCGCAGCAGCTCGAGCGGCAGGCCCGTCGGCTTATCCTTTGCATCCTCGGTGATGATTTGTGTCAGGGTGACGCGGGTCGGGTCCTGGCCCGTCTTCGCGTCGACTACCTGGATATCCTTGCCTTCCCAAATGAACCCGGCGATATTGTCGAGATTCACGTACTGGCTGGTAGAGGAATCGTACAACCTGCGATTCCCATATTTCTTGGTGAGGACGGGAGCTGGCTTCATTTGGGACGCCTATGCTGCTCTGCACACAGGACAAATATATGTTGACACAACCGCCATAAAATCGTATAGTTTAGTTGATGCCGCATTGCAGCAAATTTGGGGGTGTTAAATGCCAACAACCGTAAAGCACGAACCCTCCCGAACTCATTCGGGGGAGTCTTCTTTTGTATCTCTTCTGTCGGGTTGGGCACAGCAGGGCGTGCAGAGCTTCTTTGCCACGCAACGGATCCTCATGGACCTCGCGATGCGGCAGAAGGCAAGCTTGATGCACTCTGTGCGGCAACAATCGTCCGACCCCAATCATTCCCCGACCGCCATTCTGAGTGAAGTGACTGCCGAGAGTGTGTCGAACTTCATTGAAGGGCAAAGGGTCCTTCTTGAACTGGGGCAAAAACAGAACGAAATCCTGATGACCGGAGTCAAGGAACGTGTCGGGGACTGGCCCCCGGCGCAGGCTATTACCGACCTGCTACAGCGCAGCGTGGAAACTTTCGTCCACATGCAGCAGGAGTTCCTGAAGATTGCCGACAAGCAAACTCATACCTGGGTAGAGGCAGCCAAGGCCGGGAAACCGTACCAGGGCAAGCAACTGGTGGAAACGGCCCGCGAGGCGATGGACAACTTTGTCAAAGCCCAGAAGCACTTCATGGACGTCATCGCCGAGGAGACAGCCAAGGCCACCGGCGCCAAGCACACCAATGGCGTGAG
>Ga0208191_1001333_pt1 | contig 12621 bp, 8 predicted proteins | sample June2015DPH_13_5_FD_184709 | JGI IMG/M metagenome (GOLD analysis project Ga0208191, IMG submission 184709) | Peatland microbial communities from SPRUCE experiment site at the Marcell Experimental Forest, Minnesota, USA - June2015DPH_13_40... | ecosystem: Environmental > Terrestrial > Soil >... | reverse complement strand
GGTAGAACAAGTCACCGCGGAATTCCTTTTCTTCGACCGCACGAACCAGATCGCGATTGGTGGCGGCGATCAGCCGTACATCCACCCGGATCGTCTTCGTTCCTCCCAGACGCTCGAACTCCTGGTCCTGTAGAACGCGCAGCAACTTGGGCTGCAACTCCAGAGGAATCTCTCCAATCTCGTCGAGCAACAAGGTGCCTTTATCCGCCAACTCCAGGCGGCCGACCTTCTGGCTTACCGCCCCGGTGAACGCTCCCTTTTCGTGGCCGAACAGCTCGCTTTCCAGCAGTCCCGTAGGAATGGCGGCGCAGTTCACCTTGATGAAGTTGCGGTCCTTGCGCCCGCTCATGCTGTGAATCAAGCGGGCGATGCGCTCTTTGCCCGTCCCAGTTTCGCCCGTGATAAGAACGGTGGAATCGGTGTCGGCGACGATGGCAGCGTAGTCCAGCACACGTTTCAAGGCCGGGCTGTTGCCCACGATATCGTCGGACCGGTTCGCGCTCCGGATTTCGTACTCCAAATATCGCTTTTCCTGGGTAAGGCGTTCCTTGAGTTGCGCGATCTCGCGATAGGCGTGCGCATTATGGAGCGCCGCCGCGATCTGGTTGGCCACTTGCTGCAGGTACTCAACCTCCGACGGGCCGAAAGCGTGCTCGATCATGCTACTCGGATTCAGTGCTCCCCAGATCTGATTGCCCGCGACCAGGGGCACGCTGCAAACCGACCGAACCCCGCGTTCATGCATAGCTTTCGCCAGGGGTTCGTTCATGTCGTGCAAATCGCTTGCGGTTAGGAACGCAACGTTTCGCGTCTGGATCGCCTGCGCCGAGAGTGATTGCTCGAGCGGAACCGTATTTCCGTGGTTAAGGAAAGACTCCCATTCCAGAGCATCTCCATACAGGTGCACGTTCTTGCCGTCCTCGTCCAGCAGGGACAGGACGGCGCGGTCGTAGCGCGCGATGCTTCGAACGCTGGAAAGAATCACCGGTAACAGCTTTTCCAACTCCAGGCTGGAACTCAGTTCACGGCTGATGGCAACCAGGCTCTGCTGTTCCTCAAAGGCGCGATGGGCTCTATCGTTCTCCAGGGCAAGCGCTCCCATCCGCGCCACGCTCGAAAGGAACTCGATGTTCTCGCCATCCAGCACCTCGGGAACGTTCTTGCCCAGGCCCAGTGCCCCAAAGCGGCGTGAAGGCGTGCTGATGGGAAGGACGGTGTACGATCGAACGCCGTGATTGAGCAACGTGGGCACGATGTCGGGAAATCGCTGCTCGCTCTCGATATCGGGAATGGCGATCGGTTCCTGATGTTTCCATGCCCACCCGCTCGCCGCTTCGTCCACGGGGAAAGCGTCGAACTCTCCACTCTCCTGGTTCTTCTTCCAATACTGACTCAGCATGCAATTCCGGCGCGGATCATGGAGGGAAAGATTGAGCAATTCGCCTCCCGTCAGGGCCAGCACCGGAGGCGCGAGTTTTTTGAATGCGTCGGGCAGGCTCTCGGCTCGCAATACCAGGTTGGTGACCTCGAGTAACAGCCGATATCGGTTGCGTTCAGGCGAGGCATCCCCATCGAATGCGCTCTGCTTTTCTGACATAGAAACATCTCCTGCACCTGCCGAGTGCAATATATCGGGCAGCTAGTTTTGAGCAGGAACTGGGGGTCATCGCAGCTTGCCAAGCTGCGGGACTCTATTTCAACATTCCGGTAAGCCGCAGGCGTCGGTTCCTCTACTTGGAAACCAATCTCATCCTCCCCGGTCGGGGAGCCCCCTCAGGTTCTGCGGCGCCTATTTCCCGGATTAGTGCATTCCGGGAAAAATATTATCACTCCATCTCAGGTCACAGGCAAGTTCTTTCTTGGTACCATCCAGAAACTTCGAAGTAAGATTCCTCAAATGGTACGCCGCTGCCTTCGACCCGCATACGAGAGTTGGCCCTACAAATGGCTGACAGCGAGTTACGTTGCTTTGCAAGCTGACCTATCAGCGACGAATGTCTTGGCGAGCCAGTTCTCGAAGCCCAAAACTTAAGATCAAGGTATGACCTAGAGACAGACAATACTATTGAGCGTTAGTAAGCGTGAGGTAACAGAAAGGAGGATGCCTATAATGCTTTAGTTTAGGAGGCTCTGCGGGCAGGGATTTGGAGTCTTTCAACCATCCTCACCAAGTCGGCCAGAGATTGTGCCTGCATCTTTTCCATCGCGCGGCTGCGATGGACCTTTACTGTGTTTTCGGCGGTTCCAATCTCAGCCGCAATCTGCTTGTTGAGCCGGCCCGCGACGACCATGGCGATGACTTCCCGCTCTCGCGGTGTCAGCGATTCGAAACGCTCCCGCAACACTGCAATTTCCGCCTCTTGTTCGCGTCTGGCTCGATCCTTCTCCAGGGCGATGTGAATCGCATCCAGCAGATCCTGATCGCGGAACGGCTTGGTGAGAAACTCGACGGCTCCCGCCTTTATGGCTCGCACACTCATAGGGATATCACCGTGCGCGGTAAGAAAGACGATCGGAATATGGATGTCAGCCTTAGCTAACTCTTGCTGAAAATCAAGCCCGCTTACCCCCCTCAGCCTAACGTCGAGTATGAGGCAACTGGGCACATCCGGACGCTTGGCCTGCAGTAACTCCTGGGCGGACTCGAACAGCACGACTTGAAATCCTTCAGACTCGACAAGGCGCTTGATCGCGCGACGAACCGATGGATCGTCGTCCACTACAAGAACAGCGGTTGCTGGCTCAGTCATAAAACACCATTTCGAACTGGGGCGGGCAAAGTAAGTTGAAACAGCGCTCCGTTGGGACCTGACTCAGCCCACAGACGGCCTCCATGGGACTCCACGATAGACCGGCTGATTGATAATCCCATTCCGATACCCTCAGGCTTGGTAGTAAAGAATGGTTCAAAGATACGGTCCAAGAGATCCGGATCAAACCCGATTCCCGAATCCTGAACTTGGATCAGCACACCATCGGCATGCTTAACGGACTTGATGCTAAGCCTCCGTGGCCGGTCATTCACGGTATGCATTGCCTCGATGCCGTTCATGGCCAGGTTGATCAAGACCTGTTGCAGTTGCACCCGGTCGCCCAGAACGAACGGCAGATCGGCGGCAAGGTCCAGCCGGACTTGTACACGGTTTAGGGCGGCCTCGTTGCGCAGAAGAACAGTGACTTCTTGAATCAGATCATTGATGTTAAGTTCAACCCTATCGGGACCACCCTTCTTCGACAACAGCGAGCGAACCTGCGAAATGACAGCGCTAATCCGGGTTGCGTCATCCACAATCTCTTTTATTGCCTCCTGCAGGTCCTGCAAATTCGGCGTCCCACTTGCGAGCTGGCGCAGGGCAAAATTGCTGGTCGTGATCACCGCAGTCAGGGGTTGGTTGACTTCGTGGGCGAGGGAGGCGACCAGTTCTCCCATGGTCACGGCGCGGGTCACGTGAGCAAGCTCCGCCTGCGCCTGATGCAGCTGCTCTTCAGCGCGCCTCTGCTCAGTCACGTCAATGCACGAGCCAATGTAACCGGCAAAAGACCCATCCGGATTGAATCGTGGCACACCGATTTCGGAAACCCATCGGTATTCGCTGTCGTGCCGGAGACGATACTCCATTCGAAATGGCTGTCGGCCATCAAAGGCCTGAATATACGTAACCATGCAACTTCTCAGATCCTCAGGATGGACCCCGTCCGCCCAGCCGTTTCCAAGCTCATGGTCAAAGGATTGGCCGGTGAAGTCCAACCACGGCTTGTTGAAGTAGGTGCGGAGCTTGTCCGTCCCCGACATCCAGATCATCACCGGAGCGCTATCGGCCACCAGCCGAAAGCGGGCCTCACTCTCGCGTAGTTCCGCCTCCGTCCGCTTTCGCTCTGTGATGTCTCGGCAGGTACCCATCAGGCGAATTGGCCGTCCCTGTTCATCGTGAAAAACCCTCCATTGCTCCTCCAAGACTTTGACGCGGCCGTCTGCCATGACAATCCGATATTCGACGTTGGAGGGGGCACGCTTGTCGAGCGAAGCCTGAAAGACTGCATCTACCTTCGCGCGATCCTCAGGATGGATAAATTCCACAAAGTCCGGACGACTGGGGTGAAACTGGGAGGGATCAGTCTCAAAGATTCGATGTGTCTGCTCGGACCAACTAACCTCAAGGCTTGGCAACTCGGTTTCCCAACTGCCCACTTTTGCCACGGCTTGGGCCTCGATCAGGCGGGCACGTTCTGCCTCCAATTGCTTTGCGATCTTGTGCTGGCGCCGCTCACTAGTTCGGAGGGCCTCTTCGGCACGCTTGCGCTCGGTGATGTCTCGCCCGATGGCAATGCTCGTGCCGTCCGAAAGATGCACGACTGCCATGGCCAAATCTATGACTCTCCCGTCCCTCACCCTCACTTTGCGGTCAGTCCACTCACCAGTTGACGCGGCAGTGAGGTCCAGAACCCATTGGCGATATTGCGGGTCGGGATAAAACTCGGCAAATAGGTCGAGATTTTGTTTCCGTATTTCCTCCAGCGTCCAACCGATCGTGCGCTCCCATTCTGGATTGACCAGCTCAATGTGGCCGTCCTGGCCTACGAAAGATATCGTCACGGGGATATGATCGAATATCTTCTGGAAAACCTCTTTCTGCTTTCGCAATTCATCTTCGGCGCGCTTTCGGTCCTCGATATCGGTACTCGTGCCGTACCATCTGACAATGCGTCCTGCAGAGTCCCTCAGCGGCACGCCACGCACTAGAAACCAGCGATATTGCCCGTCGGCCCCGCGATGACGCACTTCCTGCTCGAAGGGCGTCCCATTCATCACCGCCTCGCGCCAGACTTTCAGCACCCGCTCCCGATCCTCGGGATGCAGCATGACCTGCCAACCCTCGCCTTGCAGGTCTTCCTGGGTGAGGCCAACGTAGGAGCGCATTTGCGCGTTGCAGAAATCCAGCGAGCCATCGGGTGGGCCGCTCCAGATCTGCTGCGGGATTGTGTCGATGACGAGCCGTAGGCGATCTTCACTTTCTCGCAAGGCCTTCTCTGCCCGCTCACGCTCGACTATTTCCTTTCTCAGCGCCTGGTTGAACGCTTCAAGCTGTAAGGTCCGCTCGGCGACGCGATGCTCCAACTCTTGGTTGAGCCGCTGCACTTCCGCACTCGCCCGTCTGTCCACGGACGATGTCGTGAGCGCGGCCGCAATCACGATCAAGGTCACGACGGCAATTCCATTGTTGGCAACGGGCGAAATGCTCATAGCGTGGGAAAGGTCCGGAAGCGAGGCGGGGATGAAACTTGCGGCAGCCATTCCGGTGTAATGCATACCCGAGACAGCGACTCCCATCACCGTGGCGCCGCCAAGCCTTCGCGGGACACTCCATTTGGTCTCCTCTCGTAGACCGAATACCAGCAGCAGCGCGATCAGCGAAAACGCCATTGCGAACAAAATGGAAAGGGTCACCAGAAGCGGGGAATACCGGGTGATAGCGGGTAATCTCATGGAGGCCATGCAGAGGTAATGCAGGCCGGCGATGCCAACCCCCATTATGATGCTGCCGCTCCAGGCCTCAACCGGGCCCATCTCTTGGCGGCTCACCACATACAGCGCGACCGCGGACGCGAGGATGGCCACCACAAGTGCTGCCAGAATTGTCGGCCAGTGGTACTCAACGGGCACAGGCAGCCGGAAGGCCAGCATCCCCTTGAAATGCATCTCCCAGATACCGATCCCCATCGCTGTGGCGCCAGCGTTCAACCAAGCCAGGCGAACCCAGCCCTTTGCAGCGGTTACGCGCCCGGCAAGATCGAGGGCCGCATAGGATGCGGCGATGGCGATCAATATCGAGCGCGCCACCTCGCCGTAGTCGTAGGAACCAGTCAGGGCCGCGTTTGCAGAGACGATCATCGAGGATCCTCTACTGGTTTAGGCTAAGCCCCCAAATTCATCTGAGGTCAACAGCCGACTGTCTCAATAAATGACTGGACCCGAGTTGAGAGATGCGAGATCCACCTGCCGCATGCAATTATGTCGGACAGCTTGTCTTGAGCAGAAAATGGGGGCCATCGCAGCTTGCCAAGCTGCGGGACTCGAGTTCAGCATTGCGTCGCAGGTGTTGGTTCCTTTACATGGGGAACCAATCTTATCCTCCCCGGCTGGGGAGCCCCCTCAGGTTCTGCGACACTATCTTCCCGGATTGGTGCTTTCCCGGAAAGGATACTCTTACTCCGTCTCCGGGTCATATGCAAGAGTCTTCTTCTCGATACCATGAATTTCGAGGTAAGGTTCCTCAAAATGGCACGCGGCTGGGCTGTGAAAAGGGCCAGGCGAATGGCGGATTCTGGATGCGATTCAACCGGTTCTCGACCTTGGGCCGATTACTTGCCGGCGAGAACTCCGTCAATCTTGCGCAACTCCTCGGCTGAGAATTTCAGGTTCTTCAGTGCGGCTACGTTGTCGTCCACCTGCGACACTTTGCTGGTGCCAACCAGCGCGCTGGTGACGCGCGGATCGCGCAGCACCCACGCGACTGCCATCTCTGCCAGCGTCTGCCCTCGCTGCCCCGCGATTTCATTGAGCGCGCGAACCCTGGCGAGAGTCGCTGCTCCGATGTCCTTCTTCTTTAGAAAGAAATTGCGGGCGGCGCGCGAGTCGCTGGGGATTCCGTGCAGATAGCGATCTGACAACAGTCCCTGCGCCAACGGGCTGAAGACGATCGCTCCCACGCCTTCTTTCTCCAGCACGTCGAACAATCCCTGCTCGGGATCGCGCACGAACATCGAATACTTCGGCTGATGAATCAGGCAAGGCGTTCCGAGATCGCGCAAAATCTTTACCGCCGCGGCCGTCTGCTTGGCGTTGTAAGCCGAAATACCCGCGTAGAGCGCCCGGCCGGAGTGGACCGCCGTGTCGAGCGCTCCGAGCGACTCTTCCATCGGCGTGTCGGGATCGGGGCGATGATGGTAGAAAATATCGACATACTCCAGTCCCATGCGTTTCAGGCTTTGATCGAGACTGGCCAGCATATATTTGCGCGAGCCAAGATCCCCGTAGGGCCCGGGCCACATATCCCAGCCCGCCTTGGTCGAAATGATCAGTTCGTCGCGGTAGGGGAGAAAATCTTTTTTCAGGATCTGCCCGAAAGTTTCCTCCGCCGATCCATACGGAGGACCGTAATTGTTGGCGAGATCGAAATGCGTAATGCCGAGATCGAATGCCCGGCGCAGCATGGCGCGAGAATTTTCGAAATTATCCACGCCGCCGAAGTTGTGCCACAGTCCGAGCGACACGGCGGGAAGTTGGATGCCGCTGCGCCCCGAGCGGCGATATTGCATGGAGTCGTAACGCTTGTCATCTGCGACGTACACGATCGCTCTCCTCGACGGAACTCATTCTACGAGTTCAGTCGTATTTTTCGTAACGGATCGAAGTTCGATCCCAACCCAGACTCTTCAGCAACTCGCGGTTCGCCTTGACCATCTTGTCGAGGCCGCAGATGTAGGCGTGCATGTCGGTACGGGTTCCGACGATTTCTGCCAGATGTTCCTGCACGTATCCTCGCAGCCCTTTCCACGCTGCTTCACCGCGGCTCAACGTAGGCAAGAAATGAAAGTTGGCGTGATCGGCGGCGAGACGTTCAAACTCTTCGCGATAATAAATGTCCTGCTCGCGGCGCGCGCCGAAGAGCAGCCAGAACTGGTGTCCCTGATGACGGTCGCTCTCCGCCAGCAGCCAGTGCAGCATGGAGCGGAACGGCGCGATTCCGGTTCCGGTGGCAATGAAGACGGTGTCACGCAATGGTGGGCGCAGAATGAAGTCGCCGAACGGCCCCTGAAACGCGATCCTCTCGCCTTCGTCGAGGCTGCAAAGATAGTTGGACATGAACCCATCCTGCACGCGATTCAGGCAGAAGGCGAAGTGCCCGTTCTCGGACGGCGGGGACCCGATCGAATACGCGCGCGTCATCTCCTCGCCATCGGGAGTGGTGGCCTTCACCGAGAGCCATTGTCCGGGAACGAAGCCGAAGCGGGGGACGTTCACTTCGAGCTCGATATGCCTGGTAAATTCGGAGAGCGGGACGGAGCGAACCACACGTGCATCGAGGGTTTTGAACTGGGCCATCGATCAGTTAGATGATGGCGAATGGCTGCAGGACGCGAAGGCCCTTTCCGACGGCTGAGAGCTTACGGCTTCTTACTCCACGGTCACCGACTTCGCCAGATTTCGCGGTTGATCTACGTCGCAGCCTCGGCGCACCGCGATGTGATAGGCGAGCAGTTGCAACGGGACGATCTCCAGAATCGGCGACAATTCATCGGGCGCCGGCGGAACGAAGAGGACGTGATCTGCCTCTTCGCTAATCTCTTTGTCGCCTTCGGTGGCGAGTGCGATGACGATTCCGGAACGAGCTTTTACTTCTTTCAGGTTCGACATCGTCTTCTCGTAACGGAGCATCGACTGCGGGCTGTTGACGTCGCGCGTGGCGATGATGACCACGGGAAGATTTTCGTCAATCAGCGCATTCGGGCCGTGCTTCATCTCGCCCGCTGGGTAACCTTCGGCGTGAATGTAGGAAATTTCCTTGAGCTTGAGCGCGCCTTCGAGCGCGATGGGATAGTGAATGCCGCGTCCGAGGAAAAGGAAATCCTGCGCGCGGATATAAGTTTTCGCCAGCTCGTCGCAAGCCTCATCGTGCGTGAGAATCTGTTCCAGCTTGCCGGGGATGCGCATGAGCTCTTGCACGGCGGCCTTGGCCTGTTCGGGTGTCATGGCGCCGCGCACCTGCGCCAGATACAAGGCGAATAAATAAAGAGCGGTCAGTTGTCCGGTGAAAGCCTTGGTGGAAGCCACGCCGATCTCTGGGCCGGCGTGGGTGTAGATGGTTCCGGCGGCCTCACGCGTGATCATGGAGCCGACCACGTTGCAGATGGCCAGCGTCTTCGAGCCCTTGGCTTTGGCTTCACGCTGGGCCGCTATGGTGTCGGCGGTTTCGCCAGACTGCGAAATCAGCATCGTCATCGTGTCCGGCCCCAGAATCGGATCGCGATAGCGCCATTCGCTGGCGTAATCGACCTCGACGGGAACACGGGCCAGGTTCTCGATCATGAACTTGCCGGCCAGTCCGGCATGCCAACTGGTCCCGCAGGCGGCGATATTGATTTTCTTCAGTGTCTTGAACTCGGCATCGCTGACCTGCATCTCGTTGAGGAAGATGGCGCCGGTATCCTGCGAGACGCGGCCGAGGGTGGTGTCGCGGACGGTGCGCGGCTGCTCATAAATTTCCTTCAGCATGAAGTGCTTGAAGCCACCCTTCTCCGCCATGATCGGATCCCAGGTGATGCGCTGCGCCTTCCGCTCCAGCGGATTGCCGTCGAAATCGGTGACCCGCACGCCGTCTGCGGTGATCACGGCAAGATCGCCATCGGCCAGAAAGAAAAGCTCGCGCGTGTGATCGAGGAGCGCGGGCACGTCGGAGGCGACGAAGTATTCATCCTTACCAAGACCGATGACGACGGGCGGTCCATTACGCGCCGCGACGATCTTGTTCGGTTCGTCGACCGCAATCACCACCAGCGCGAATACGCCGGTGAGTTCCTTGACCGCTTTGCGCACGGCTTCTTCCAGGAGCGGCCTATGACCGTTGCCAGTTTGCAGGTAGTACTTCTCGATCAGGTGCGCGATGATTTCCGTGTCCGTTTCGGTGGTGAACTTGTGTCCTTCGGCTATCAGCTTCTTCTTGAGCGAGAGATAGTTCTCGACAATGCCGTTATGCACGACCACGATTCTGCCGGTGCAGTCGCGATGCGGATGGGCGTTTTCTTCGGTGGGGCGGCCATGGGTGGCCCAGCGCGTGTGTCCGATGCCGTAGGTGCCGTCGAGCGGCTTGAGGCGGATCACTTCTTCCAGATTGCGCAGCTTTCCTTCCGCGCGGCGGATCTGCAGGCCCGCGCCGTTTCCGGCCACCGCGATTCCCGCCGAGTCGTAGCCACGATACTCCAGCTTTCTTAGTCCCTCAATAATGACGGGGACGACCTGCTTCTTACCCACATATCCAACAATGCCGCACATTGGTTAATTGGCTCCTTGACGAATGGTTCGGTGGGGAGGACCGGTGATTGTTCGGGCACAGCATTGCCCGTCAAGCACAAACGGAGATCTACTCTTCGAGGGAGAAGCGAAACTCTTCAATGACCGGGTTCGTTAGAACTTCGCGCGCGATCCGCTCTACTTCCGCTTGCGCCTCATCCTTTGAGATGCCGCTGTTGAGAGTAATCTCGAAATACTTTCCTTGCCGTACATCGTGCAGACTCTTGTAGCCGATTTTCGTAAGGGCGCCATGGATGGTTTTACCCTGCGGATCCAGAACGCTCTTCTTCAATGACACGTAGACGTAGGCTTTCATCAACGTGTCAATTATACGTCAGGTCGCAGCGAACAGGACCGTGGTTTCCGTTATAGGGGGTATGCGGTTCGGGCCACTCACTTTCGTGAAGTCGAATCCGTAACCTGTTCAAAAGATGCCAGTTGATGGTCCAACTCTGCGATCGCCTGCTCCAGCATCTGGCGGTGATGACGGTTGCTGGCTGCCTGCAGTTGTTGCGTGAGGCGTCCCCGGGAAAGAAGCAGGCCCTCGCGTTTCCGGTTGCGTCGCTGTTGCTCTGGCGAGATCGGTGCGCGGACGGTCTTCCGCCGCTCCGACATTTCCGCTTGTTGTTGTTCTACGGACTTACTTTCCCAACCGCGTGCCATTTGAGGAATCTTACCTCGAAGTTTTTGGGTGGTGCCGAAATAACTTGTCCCATTCTGACTCAAGTATGCGTCAAGCCACGCGTATTGACGCGCCAGCTTGACGGGAGCAGCATTGCGTCCTATCCGTTGTTGGGGTTCAATTTCAGGTGAGATGTTCCTTGGCTAACGGATCGCGAGCGGTTCTTGCGAGCGCAGCGAGGAGGCGCGCTCACGGGCGTTCTGGAGCGCGCGCTTGACGTGACGAGGCGCGGTACCGCCGGGGACGTCATGCAGCGCGAGTACTTCAGTAAGTCCGAGGCAGGAGTGGAAACCCGCATCAAAGCTCGCGTGGATCGCTTGCAGGTCGGCGAGCGGCAGTTTTTGCAACTCGCATCCGCGTTCCACGGCCAGCTGCACCGCCTTGCCGACCGCTTCGTGGGCGAGGCGCGACGGCACTCCGCGTTCGACGAGATATGCGGCTGCGGCCCACGCGTTCATAAAACCCAAACTTGCGGCCTGATTCATCTTTGCGTCGTTGAATTCGACGGTGTTCATAAATCCGGTCACGAGCGGCAGCATGCCGATGACTGTGTCGGAGGCGTCGAACACAGGCTCCTGCGTTTCCTGCATGTCCTTGTTGTAGGCGAGGGGCAATCCCTTCACCAAGGTTTGTAGCGTGATGGCGCATCCCATGACGCGCGCCGCTTTGCCGCGCACCAGTTCCAGCAAGTCTGGATTTTTTTTCTGCGGCATGGCGCTGCTGCCGGTTGAGTAGGGCTCGGGCAACTCGACGAAGCCGTACGCGGGCGTGGAGAACAAGATCATCTCTTCGGCCCAGCGGCTGAGATGAAGCGTCAGCAACGAGAGCACATCGACGAATTCAATGGCGAAGTCGCGGTCGCTTGTAGCATCCATGCTATTAGAGGTCGGGCCAGCAAACCCCAGCTCCGCGGCCATCGCTTGACGATTGAGTGCGAGCGTGGCTCCGGCGACGGCGCCCGATCCCAGCGGACAAAGGTTCGCGCGCTTGCGGCAGTCGGCGAGGCGATCGGCGTCGCGCAGAAACATTTCTACATACGCCAGCAACCAATGTGCCACCATGACGGGCTCTGCCGGCTGCAGGTGCGTGTAGGCGGGCATTGCTAATGGCGAAGACGCGCTGCCTGCTGCCTCGGCGCGAGCCAGGATCGCCTCGATCCAATCGGCGATCAAGTTTTGCAGGGTATCAATGCTTTGGCGCACGAAGAGCCGGAGGTCGGTCGCGATCTGTTCGTTGCGGCTGCGGCCGGTGTGCAACTTGTAGCCGGTGACACCGATCAGCGCGGCGAGTTGCTTTTCTACGAAGTGGTGAACGTCTTCGGCTTCCGAATCTTTCAGAAATTCCGGCGAGGATTCGGCGCGGTGGCCGATTTCTTCCAGCGCTTTCACGATTTCGGAAAGCTCTTCGGAGGAAAGCACTCCCGCGTGTTCGAGCGCGTTGGCATGCGCGCGGCTGGCGGCGAGTTCGAAGGGCAGCAGCCGTTGATCGTAGGGGAACGACCGCTGCCATTTTTCAAATTCGGGGTCAAGCGGCTGCCGGAAGCGGCCGGACCACATCTTCATTGTTCGACCTTCATTGTTCAACCTTCATTGTTCAACCTCTACCTTTACTCTCGCCTGCGTCTGGGCGCGGCAACGCGAGGGCAATCCCAGGATGCGGATGAAGCCTTCGGCGTCTTTCTGATCATAGCTCGCACCCATGGTGAATGAGGAGAGGTCGGTGCGGTAGAGCGAGTAATCGGACTTGCGGCTGACGATGCTGACGTTGCCTTTGTAGAGCGACAGCGTGACCGCGCCGGTCACGTTCTGTTGCGTGGTTTCGACGAAGGCGTCCAGCGCTTCGCGCAGCGGCGTGAACCACAGGCCGAAGT
>Ga0208191_1001331_pt1 | contig 12640 bp, 6 predicted proteins | sample June2015DPH_13_5_FD_184709 | JGI IMG/M metagenome (GOLD analysis project Ga0208191, IMG submission 184709) | Peatland microbial communities from SPRUCE experiment site at the Marcell Experimental Forest, Minnesota, USA - June2015DPH_13_40... | ecosystem: Environmental > Terrestrial > Soil >... | reverse complement strand
TAAAAAGGTTAGAGCCGACTTGACCATCGCCGGGACCGTTGGACTAGAGCATGACTTTCCCGCCGATCTGAAACTCGACTTCCATCATCTGAATGCCGATGCGCTTCTTCGCACTTACTTGCCGGGCAAGATCACAGGCCACTCTTCCATGGACGGGACTCTCCACCTTCGCGGTCCTCTGCGCACGCCACGCGATTTGAAGGCAGTCGCGGAGATCCAGTCTTTCAGCGCCCAGGTCGCGCAGGTGCAGATACAAAGTGTCGATGCCATTCGCTTCCAGGTTGCGGATCAATTCCTGCTGCTCGAAAATCTCCACCTCGCAGGCAGTGGAACCGATTTCACCGCCCACGGCCGCGCGCACTTGACCGGCGCGAAAGAGCTCGACCTCCGCTTGGACGGTTCGGTCAACATGACGCTCTTCCAGTCGCTCAACCCCAAAATCCTGGCGCGCGGCACTTTGGGCGTAAACCTCAACGCCAGCGGTACGCTGGCGCAGCCCGTCCTGCAAGGGCGTCTCGACGTCAAGGACACCTACGTCAGTCACAACGATTTTCCCAGCGGCCTAAGTGGCCTCAACGGTGTTTTGCTGTTCGATCGCAACCGCATCCAGATCGAGCGCCTCAGCGGTACCACCGGCGGCGGCACCGTGGCGCTGACCGGCTCCGCCACTTATCAGAACGGCCTCTTCCTCCTCGATTTCGGCGCCACGGCGCATGACGTTCGCCTGCGTTATCCTCCGGGAGTAAGTTCCACCGCCAACGCCGACGTCCGGCTAACCGGCACTACGAATTCCGCTCTGCTAAGCGGCGATGTCATGGTCACCAAGCTCGCCGTTACTCCAGGCTTTGACTTCGGCGCTTATATCGTGCGGAGCAGACAGACGATCGTCCTCACCCAGAGCGATAGTCTACAGAGCCGCCTTAAGCTCGATGTCCACGTGGTGACAACTCCCGAACTGCAGATGCAAACCGCCATCGCCAGGCTCTCGGGCAACGCCGACCTCAGGGTGCGCGGCACCGCCGAGCGTCCCGCAATTCTCGGAAGAGTGGAGGTTCTGGAAGGCGAGTTCACTTTCAACGGCACCAAGTACAAGCTAGAACGCGGCGATGTTACCTTCGCCAATCCGGCCAAGACTCAGCCCATCATCGATCTGCAGGCGACCACGCGAGTGCGCGATTACGACATCACCGTCCAATTCCGCGGTGACGCCAGCGCGCCCAACGGCTTGAAAGTCACCTGGCAGTCCGAGCCTCCGCTTCCCCAAGCCGACGTCATCGCCTTGTTGGCCATGGGCCGCACCCAGGAAGAGTCGGCTGCCGTAGCCTCGAACGGATCCTTTGGATTTGGCGGAGAAGCCTCCAACCTGCTCATCAATCAGGCCCTCAACAGCACCGTTAATAGCCGCCTGCAGCGTTTGTTCGGAGCCAGCCGCGTCAAGATCGATCCCCAGGGCCTGGCCAGTGAAACCGCCGTCGTTCGAGGGCCGCAGGTCACCGTCGAGCAGGAGGTGGTCAGCAATCTCACCTTGACCTACAGCACCAATGTCTCCGTTTCGAACCAGCAAATCATCCAGGTGGAGTACAACCTGACCCGTACGATTTCGATCGTGGCGCTGCGCGACTGGAACGGAGTAGTCAGCTTCGACCTTAAAATACGGCGGCGGATGAAGTGATCGCAGGAATAGGATTTTGTAATCTGATAATCGGGTAATTTTGTAATTTAAGAACACTAGAAGCCTTGCCTTCAAATTACCAAATTACCCGATTACAAAATTACAAAATGGATATCCGCCTTGACATAATTCTCCAAACCAGCAACTCTATTTGTTTTCACTACTCGTCAGAAACGGGTAAGGAAGCTAACTTGCGAGTGCGGGTCTTTTATCACGACAAGTGTTTTGACGGGGCGTCCTCGGCCGCCCTGTTCTCCCGATTCTACCGGGAACGAATTAGCGGCGATGTCGACTTCGTCTACTCCGGCCTGCTGCATCGTGCCGGCGCTCTTTTCGACGAGAAGCAGTTCGACGGCGACGAGAATGCCATCGTCGATTTCAAGTATTCCAGCTCGTCCAAGATCACCTGGTGGTTCGATCACCACGAAAGCGCTTTCCTTTCACCCGCCGATGCCGCCCACTTCGAGCACGATCAGAGCAACCGCAAGTTCTACGATCCGGATTTCAAGTCCTGCACCAGTTTTATTGCCATGATCGCCAAAGAGCGCTTCGGCTTCGATCCCCGCCCGGTGGCGGAACTGGTCCGCTGGACCGATATCGTCGATGGCGCCATGTACGAAGACGCGAAGTCGGCGGTCGAAATGCAAGCGCCGGCCATGAAGCTGACCATGGCCATAGAAGCGTCCAGTGATAGGAACTTCGTCAAGAACGTGATTCCACTGCTCGCTTATAATCCGCTCGCTGGCATTCTGGAGCAGCCATTCGTAGCCGCCGTCCTGCCACCGCTGCTCGAACGCCACCAGCTTTCCATCGAGATTTTGCGCCAGCGCACGGAAGAAAAAGACGGCACGATTTTTTTCGACATCACCGACCTCGACCAGGAAGGCTACAACAAGTTCATCCCCTACTATCTGCATCCCGATTCCGTCTACAGCATCGGCCTCAGCAAGAGTTCATTCCGCGTAAAAGTTTCGGTCGGGTCGAATCCTTGGTCGAAACGCGAGCCCACCGTCAATCTAGCCAGGGTCTGCGAGCGCTATGGTGGCGGAGGCCACGCCCGTGTAGGAGCGATCTCCTTCGAAGTCAACCAAAGTGAAGCCGCCCGCAAAGCCGCGCAGGAGATAGTAGAGGAGTTGCGCGCCAGCGTCCGCCAGCAAAGTTGAGAAGAGAAGCTCCGTATCAGCAGAAGCCTGTATAAGCAGAATCCAGCCCCGTAGGGGCGTCCTAGCTTAGCCCAGCGCTTCAGTGTGTGCGTGAGAACTGGCTTTTGGGCAATCCGGTGGAACGAAGAGCTCGAGAATCCAGCCCCGGAGGGGCGAACTAACTTAGCCCAGCGCTTCAGTGTGTGCGTGAGAACTGGCTTTTGGGCAATCCGGTGGAACGAAGAGCTCGAGAATCCAGCCCCGGAGGGGCGAGCCAACTTAGCCCAGCGCTTCAGCGCTGGGAAAAGTGGGAAGAATGAGCTAAGTCCCGGAGGGACGACCCAGTTCTCACGCACACTCTTCAGCGCTGGAAAAAGTGGGACCAATGGTTCAAGTCCCGGAGGGACAACCGACTCCTCACCCCCACTCTTGAGGGGCCACGCTTTAGAATGAATCCGCGTCAAAAATTCGTGCTTATTCGATATGCATCCCACCATCCACGATCCCGGACACATCAAAGGCGTGCGCACCGTCGCCACCGTTGAATTCGCGAAAGGGATCATCGTAGTGCTCGCGGGCCTCGGCGTCTTCTCCATGCGCCACAAAAATATCTGGGGAGTAACCGATAGCCTCCTGGAATTTCTTCACGTTAGTCCTCATCACCTCCACTTCGTCGGCGTCTTCGTCGCCCTAATGCACCGGGTCAGCGACGTGCGCCTGTGGAAGATCGCCACCGTGGCAGCTGTCTACGTGACCCTTCGATTCATAGAGGCATACGGGTTGTGGCACGTCCGCCCCTGGGCGGAATGGCTGGCGTTCGCCTCCGGAGCCATCTACATCCCCTTCGAAGCAGCCGACCTGCTGCGGCGTCCAGACTGGTTTCGATTGCTGGTTATAGTAGTCAATGTGGGGATCGTCCTCTACATGCTGATGCTGCGCCTGGAAGCAGCAAAAAAGCGCCAAGCAGAACGGGCGCATCCGTAGTTTCCAGAGCGACCCAACCCGGTGCCCCAGGTTCGCGTCCGTTCTTTGGACGCTAACCTGGGTGGAGGGTGATCGGCACCGATGGGCTTTCCTCTTTCGTCACCATCGGGCAGTGCGACGCGTCACCGCTCCGACGCCCCAACCACTGCGTTCCTCCCAACTTTTTTCATCACATTCTTCTCGTACGCTCATCACAGACTTGCACCCCAATCGGTGCGAAGATACCTCGACAGTGCACCATCCAGAACTACGCCAGTCTCCAGAGACGAACGCATTTCCAGCCTCAAACTTTTCACGCGCTCTTTGACAACAAGGTCCGACAAATGGCCCCGGTCACCACCCCCGCAAGTGCACGCCAAACAGCAAAATTCGATGCTAAGTCCTATCTTTTGAATATTTTGCCTATAACTACCTTACTATCATCAACTTAACTTATTTTGGGGTAGGGGGGGCACCCCCCCCCAAATTTCGGAATTCTTACCCGCCGTTTGGCCCACATCGTTGAGCGTGGAGACGAAATAACTGCCGGGTGCCCCTCGATAAGAGAGAAGGCACTGTCAAGGGCAAAAATATCCTGGGTAGTGCCGAAGCACGGCTTACAACATGGCGGGTGACGCAGCCCCAGAGCCCAGCATTGCGGCGACCGACTCGGCCAGTCCTAACTGAGAACCGGGAACTGAGAACCGGGAACTGAGAACTGCCCTACTCATTCAGCGAGCAACTGCAATCCGCCGGAGGAACGTGCGATTTCAGAAAGTCAGCCACGCGCTTGTAGGCGTCGATCAGATTTTCCACGCGAGCGAAGCCGTGGCCTTCATTCTCATAGACTTTGTATTCGACCACCCCGCCGCGCTTCTTGACCGCATCCACCACCTGCTGCGCTTCTTCCTTGGGACAGCGGGGATCGTTCCCGCCCGCCAACAAATACAACGGCGCCTTGATCTGGTGCACGAAGTTGATGGGCGAACGATCTTCGTACAGCGCCTTGTTCTTCTCCAGATCGCCCATGGTCGCAAGGTCTGACTGCTGCAGCACCGGGTCTTCGTTCTGAATCTCGGTGAACCAGTTCACAAAAGGCACAATCGGAACGCCGGCCGCCCACACCTCGGGAGTCTTAGTCACGCCCATCATGGTCAAATAACCGCCATAGCTGCCGCCCATCAGAATGAGCTTCTTGGGATCGACGTAGCCAGTCTGTTTGATCCAATCGGCGGCCCCAAGCACATCCTGCAAATCGCCGCCGCCCATATCGAAAAGATTCGCCTGCTGGAATTCTTTTCCGTACCCAGTCGATCCGCGATAGTTGGGCGCGATCACAATGTAGCCCTGGTTGGCCATGTACTGGACGAAGCGATTGAAAGTGTTCATCGTCTGCGCAGTGGGACCGCCGTGAACATACACAATCGCGGGATGCTCGCCGTTGCGCGGCAGGTTATATGGCACATAGACGAACGCGGAGATCGTCCACTTACCATCCTTGCTGGGATAGTGAACAAGGTAAGGTTCGACCATGTCCTCAGAGCGCACGCCGCCCACCAGCGAGTATGTAAGTTGATACGATGGCTCGTGTGGCGCGGGCGCCCCCGCCCGCGTGCTCTTGATCTTCGCCGCTTCATCAGAAATGGTATAGACCCACAAATCCCCAGGAGCGTTTGCGCCAGTGTGCGAATAGAGCATCCGCGAACCGTCGCGAGCGAAGGGCGAAGGCCTGCCAGCAGTATGGTTCACTCCTTTAGGCAGGAGCAGGGCGCGCGCCTTTCCCGATGCGATGTCATACAGGTAGATATCGGTGTTGCCATCTACATTCGCGGTGTAAGTCAGAAACTTGCCATCGGGAGAAAAGCTCTCGCCAGAAACTTCCCACTTATCGTTCGTGAGCCAGCTGATTTTCTTGTTCGCGATTTCAAGTAAGCCGGCGTTGTCGTAGCCGTCGCCGGCATTGGAGGTGATCAGAACGTTCTTGCCGTCGGGCGAAACGTCATTTGCCGAGTAAGTATGTTCGCCATCATGCGGCGTCAGGAGCGTGCTTTGCGCGCTCGCAACGTCAACCAGAAAAATATTCGAGTCCGTCCCTTTCGATTGCTCCTGCGTGTAGACGATGAACTCACCGTCCGCCGACCAGATGGGCGCGACGTTCATGCGATCTTTGGCGGTGCCGGTGGTCAGGTGCTTCACTTCGCGCATGAGCGTATCGTAGACGTCAATCTCGAACACTGACGACGTCTTAGGCTTGACCATGTAGGCGAGATAGCGCCCATCGTGCGACCATGCGGGACTTTCCTCCGCGATCTCGCGGGTGTTAGTTAGGTTCACGACCTGTCCGGTTTTGGGCGACACCAGAAAAATATCCCATTGCTCGTCGCCGTCGTAATCGGACATATAAGCGATCCACTTCCCGTCCGGAGACCAAGTCGGGCTGGTCTGGCGCTGATCGCTTACCGTAAGTTGCATCGGCCATCCGCCGTCGGAGGGCACGAGCCAGAGATTATTGCGGCCGCTCAGGTTACTGACAAAGGCGACTGCCTTCCCATCCGGCGACCAGGTCGAACCGCCCACTAGGCGCGTCGTATAAAGCTTCTCGATCGAGAGACTCTTCTCGACACGGGCATCGGGTTTGGAAGCGATCTGTTTCGGGTCAGTGATGGCTTGGGGTGCGGTCAGAGTTTGTGATGTTGCGAGGATGCTCGTCATCATCGGTATGACCATAACAAACGGGCGAAGAATGCGCATGGCGCCTCGAAGTGAATTCGGGAGTGTGAAAAGTTTAGCAGCGTCAACAGGCTCCAGAGCAATGCTACTCGACAGTGACCTGGTAGTCGCGCCCTTCCCAGCGCGCGGTATTTTTCCAGTAGAATGTGAAAATTATTTGGCGGCCCGTGGGAAGAGTTTCCGTCGGCAGATCGACGTGCTGAAGGTTCCATCCACTTTCCTCGGAGTTGCTGTCTTCACTGGTTTGCCACTTGTCAAAGCTCCAGTGCACCATGGCCGGTTCCATCAAGAGAATCCGAAGCTTTTTTCCGCACGGCATCGTGCGCGGCTTGTTGTTGAAACGCCAGTTGAAGTACTGCGCTGATGTTTTCTTCGTGAGATAGCGTTCCACCGTTTGCGGAGGCTGATCGAAAATCTTGCCGTCGACGAGCGACCGCCGCAGCTTGATGTATTCGGAGTGAGCCCACACCAGAGGGCACGCCGACCCCGACCCTTTTCCGATAAACAGCTCACGCTCCGGGATGTCGGTTGTGTCCCAAACTTGTTCGGGAATCAGGCGGCTCGCTCCCGTCGAACTTTCCATCACGCCCAGCAAGGCCTCGGCGGAAGCGGCGCGTCCCACGGCTAGTTCATAGTGGGCTCGTTCCCCCGCCAGCAGCGGCCATGGGCGACCAATCCCCGTGCCGTCGAACGGAGATCCATCCTCGTGCTCCCCGTAGCCGTCGCCGTTGTAGCGGTACCAGCCCGAACCCTGCGGAAGTTTTACGCGCAACAGTTCATCGACCACTTTGATCGTGTTCACCATTCGCGGATCGCCGGGTGCGCGCAAGCCGAAGCGCACCAGAGCCAGCGCATCCGGACTGACGATCTCGACCGCCGGCGCCTTCGACCGGCCGAGAGCACGATTCTTGATGGGAACGAATCCCTGCAAGGGCGAGGCGGCTCCGTCTTCGTCGGGAGGTGTGATGCGGACGTAGTAGCCTTCCACGCCGATCTGCCGGGCGAGATCGCTGTTGACAGCATATGTCCAGCGTTCGATGTTGCCGTTCCAGGTGTCGGCCATCTGGCGCAGAAATTCGGCGGACTCGGCCTGCCCCATCGACTGCGCGAGATCGGCGGCAATCAGCAGGGCGGAGACTTCGGCTGCCAGGGTGAACGACGAATAGCCGCCGTCTTCTTCCCAGCGATCTTGCTGCGTCACCGGGCCATTGGCCACAATGAACGCCGCCGCTTTGCGCACCATCGGCCACCAGCGACGGCTCTCACCGAAGCAGCGAGGCGATTCGCGGCGCAGCAGATCGACCAGCAAAATCGGAAAGGCGGTCTCATCCATTTGCGAGCCGCTCCAATACGGGCGCCCATCCAACCACATGTTCTGCGCCCAGTGTCCATCGGCTTCCTGGGTGGCCTCGAGGTAATACAACACACGCAGCGCATCGTCGTGAGCGCCGGCTGCCAGCAATCCGCCGGCACTCTCGACCAGATCGCGTGGCCATATCAAATGGTAACCACCGAGGTCCTCGTCGCCCTTGTTGAAGCCCCAGGGAATGGAGAGGCTGGCGATGATGCCTCCCAGGAAGTCCTTGGATTCGTGCGTGCGCAGAACCGCCACGCTGACCCGGTACAAATCTCTTTCCCGCGGCTTCTCGTCGAGCTGCTTCAGTGTCCGCTGCCAGTTCTGCCAGTGAAAGATGTAGTCTTTACGGGTCGTTTCGTAAGAGGTGAGCAGGGAAGAGAGGGCCTGCTGGCCGGCTTCCGCCCAGATTCCGCCAAAGCCGAGGGCGAGAATGAACTCGCCGTTGCAGGTGGCCAGGTCGATTTCGGCGGTCAGCGCGATGTTTCCGTTTTCCGCACGCTCGTATTCCCATGTCATCTGGAAATGTTGCGACAGGTCCTGCCAGCCGTCCGATACGCCGACAAATCCGACGGAACGTTTCCGCAACGGCGCGGAACAGGCCAAGGCAAGCGCGCTGGATTCGCGCTGGGCAAAAAGCATGGGCTTTCCCTTGTAGTCGCCCGTCCAGCCCGTATTGCCGTATCCGAAATTAGCCAGGTGCGAAGCCAACAGTGCGTAGAGGCGGTAGTCGCGCAGATTCCCCTGGAGCGGTACGAATCGAATTTTCTGCAGCAACACGTTTCTCCACGGATCGGTCAGCACTTCCTTTTCGATCCGGTACCGGCTCTGCATGCACGTATTGGTCAGTTCGTAGGCCGGCACTCCGGTTTCGATCGGGAGGTTTTGGAAGGTACAATGCCGTTTTTCTTCAGAGAAGAAGCCACGACCATCGGTGACGATCAGGCCGAAATCGCGGGTGCAGGCTTGGTCCACCCGGGGAAAATAAATCTCATTGAGAATGCCGTGACTCAGAGTGAACCAAACCCTGCTGTGGAGATTCAGCGCCGTGCCTGCTCCGCTCTTGGCGCTCGAGGTCCAGCGGGGCTCGATTCCGGGCCAGCCCGGCGCATAGCGAAGATCATCGCTCACAACGGTCGTCCTCACCGTCAAGAAGTTTGCCAGAAGATGCGGATTTGTGCTCGTTTGCCACGAAAACAAGGAAAGGCGCATCTAATACACCCATGTTTGGATGCCCCCTTATCCGTGTTCGACCCCGGTTTGGCTCGTGTGCGAATGGGATCCCGGTCACCGTCTTAGCCGCTGCCACACTCGTGCTGCTGGTGGCCGTTCCCGGGGCGGCTGCCGAGCTTTCTTCGGACGGTCTTCCCTTTGCCGATCTGCCCTCGGCGCTGCTCGATCGCGGATTCAGCCGGCTCTACGATCTGGATTTCGCCGGCGCGCAAAAAGAATTCGAGTCGTGGGAAAAACTGAACCCCGAGAATCCCATGGGGCCGGCGAGCGAGGCGGCTGGCATCTTGTTTTCCGAATTCAACCGGCTCGGCGTGCTGGAAGCACAGTTCTACGAGAACGACTCGATCTTCAACGCGCGGAAGAAATATGAAGCCGACCCGGGAGAACGCGCACGTTTCGAGCAGCAACTCAGCCGCGCCGAAGACCTGGCAAAGTCCAAGCTGAGCCGCGATGCTCGGGACCGCGACGCGCTCCTGGCGATGACGTTTGCCAATGGCTTGCGCTCCGACTTTGCCGCGCTGATCGAAAAGCGCAATTTGGCCTCGCTTCGTTACACCAAGCAGGCCACGGCCTGGGCCGGCCAACTGCTCGCGGCCGATCCCAGTTGCTACGACGCTCACTTGGCTGGCGGCGTCAGCCGTTACATCATAGGCTCGATGGCTGCTCCGGTGCGTTGGATGTTGCGCCTCGGCGGTGTTGCGGGGGATAAGGCTGGCGGCATCGCCGAACTCCAGACGACCGCAGCCCAAGGCCATCTCCTCGCCCCATTCGCGCGCATCCTGCTGGCCATCGCCTACGTCCGCGAGAAGGAGTTGCCGCGCGCCCGCGAGCTCCTGCTGGCGCTGCAACGAGACTTCCCCAACAACACTCTCTTTGGACGGGAACTGACGCGACTCGACCAGAACGGCAGCCGCTAAGTACTTGGGATATCGAGTGCGTTCATCAGAAATTCACTCCGCTGTAACCTTCCTTTAATACTTCGCCCATAAAACTGTTGCTTCACCTCTAATACAAAATTTCGCACCTTAATTAAGCACGAGGGGACTCATCAAGTGATACAACGCATCGCGCTGCTGTTGGCCGGTCTTGCCCTGGCGCTGCCCGTCATGGGGCAGACCACGCTGAACGGAGCGGGCGCCACCTTCCCGTATCCCATGTATTCCAAGTGGTTCAGCGAATACAACAAGCTGCACTCAGACGTGCAGATCAACTACCAGTCAATTGGCAGCGGCGGCGGCATTCGCCAGGTCTTGAACGGCACCGTCGATTTCGGAGCCAGCGATGGCCCCATGTCCGACGAACAACTGGCGCAGGCCAAGACCAAGATCCTACACATCCCCACTGTGCTGGGTGCGGTCGTGCCCGCCTACAACGTCCCGGGGATCAGCGGAGAAATCAAGTTCACTCCCGAAAGTCTGGCTGGTATTTTTCTCGGAAAGGTCCAGAAGTGGAACGACCCTGCCATTGCGCAGGCCAATCCCGGCGTCAATTTTCCTGACAAGCCGATCATCGTGATCTACCGCTCCGACGGCAGCGGAACGACCTTCATCTTCACCGACTATCTCTCCAAGATCAGTAAAGATTGGAGCAACACCGTCGGGAAGGGAACATCGGTCAAGTGGCCGATTGGGATGGGCGGCAAAGGTAACGAGGGTGTGGCCGGACAAATTCGGCAGTTGCAGGGGTCGGTCGGCTACGTCGAACTGGTCTATGCAGTAGAAAACAAGATTGCCTACGGATCGATCAAGAACGCCGCCGGCAATTTCGTGAAAGCCTCGCTGGATGCAGTAACCGAAGCGGCGGCCTCGTCGCCAAAAATGCCCGCCGATTTTCGCGTCTCCATCACGAATGCCCCCGGCAAAACGGCATACCCCATTTCCAGCTTTACCTGGCTCTTGATTCCTGTACAGGCCAAGGACCCGAAGAAAGGGAAGATCATCGCCGATTTTCTGGACTGGATGGTCAGCGACGGTCAAAAGATGACAAGCCAGCTCAGTTACGCGCCGCTACCGCAAAACGTGGTGGAGAAAGTGAAAGCTGCGATTAAGCAGATCCACTAGAAGGCCTATGGACATCTGGAGATTCCTTTCACGGCATTGTCTGCTATCTAAAATATTTATTTTTCAGGAGATGAAAACAATGAAACGAATCATGGTTGTGGTGCTGTCGATGTTGGTCGCGGGGAGCGTGATCGCGGCGCAAGCCCAGCAAGATACGGCCACTTCAACGGCGAACACGACGAAGACCCCGCGAAAAAAAATCGTCGCCAAAAAAACTGGGCCGACTGTTTCCGAGCAACTCAGTGAGATGAAGCAGGCGATCGATGCTCAGCAGCAGCAGATCAAGCAGTTGAGCGATTTAGTTCAGAGCCGCGATCAAAAGATTCAGCAACTGGAACAGCGCCTCGATCAGAGCCAAACTGCAGCTGTGCAGGCGCAGACCAAGGCGGATACGGCCGTGGCTCAAACGACCGAGCAACAGCAGACGGTGATAGCGCTCAAAAGTGATGTCACGGATTTGAAGACGAGCGCTACGAATGCAGCGCTGACCCTGCAGGAAACACAGAAAAACGTAAAAGACTTGGAGAGCCCGCTCGCCATCCATTACAAGGGAATCGCGATCACTCCCGGCGGATTCCTGGCGGGTGAATCCGTGTATCGCAGTCGGGCGACAGGCGGGGATGCGACTGCCTTTAACAGTATTTTCATGCCTGGCAGCGGCGCGAACCGGGTTTCTGAATTCTTTGGTTCCGGCCGCCAGTCGCAAATCACGATGCGAGCCGATGGCAAGATCGGCGACATGAAACTCACCGGCTATTATGAAGCTGACTTTCTTGCGGCTGGCACTACTTCAAACAATAACCAGACGAACAGTTACGCCCTGCGTCAACGGCAGGCCTGGGGCCAGGTTGCGTTTGACAATGGCTGGTCCTTCGTTGCCGGTCAGATGTGGACTTTGTTGACGGAAAACAGGAAGGGCATCGACAACCTAAGCACAGCCAGGCCGATGACCATCGACCCGAATTATAATGTCGGCTTCAGTTTTGCGCGGCAGTACGGCGCCCGCGTGGTCAAAAACTTCAATAATCGTTTCTGGCTGGCAGCGGCGTTGGAAAATCCTCAGACTACCTTCACGGCAACCAATGCTAATAACAATTTCGCCTTGGGCAGTGACGGTGTGGGCGCCGGACTCTACAATCCCGGCATCACTGCTTGCAGCACCACCACCGTCAACAACCCCACGCCCGGCGGCAACCCCATCTCCACCACCACCTGCACCAACGCATCCAACTATTCCTTCAACGCCATGCCTGACATTATCGTCAAGGCGGCCGCTGAACCCGGTTTCGGCCATTATGAAGTGTTCGGTATCTTCAGCAGGTTCCGCGACCGCGTTTATCCCTGCGAGGTACCGTCGCAGGATCCGGCACTGTGCGGTACTACCAGTTCGGTGACAGGCGCTTACAACTACTCCAGGAACGCGGGTGGAGTGGGAGGGAATGCCCGCTTCAGCGTGGCCCAAAAGCATGTGGACTTCGGGCTTCAC
>Ga0208191_1001329_pt1 | contig 12673 bp, 8 predicted proteins | sample June2015DPH_13_5_FD_184709 | JGI IMG/M metagenome (GOLD analysis project Ga0208191, IMG submission 184709) | Peatland microbial communities from SPRUCE experiment site at the Marcell Experimental Forest, Minnesota, USA - June2015DPH_13_40... | ecosystem: Environmental > Terrestrial > Soil >... | reverse complement strand
AACCGCGCCGCCCGCAAGCGTCGCTGCTCCAGTGCCTGAAAATCTCGCCGCACTCCCGCCGGATTTCCCATGGGCCGACGATAGCATACCCAGCTAGAAATGTCACTATATTATTCAACAATCAATAGATAACTGGAAAGAAAATTTCCAGTCGGGTCTCAGTCCAGAGATTCGTCACCGATAGACGGCATTGAATAGTGCATGGGTGAATCCGAGACTCCTCATCCTGCTCAGATCGGGTATGCAAAACGCTCGCTCGAACGAGAGGTTCCTTCCCGCACATTCTGGCACCCAGAGAGTTTCTATTGCGGGGCAGCCGGAACATAAACCTGGCTGGCAGCCACCAGTTCCGCGTTCGGGACCTCGGTTAGGAGCCTCACGCGTCGCATTCCAGCCTTCTTTTCAGGCTTGGCCAGAAAAGTCAGCAAATACTGATGAGCCAACCGCGGCGCAATAGCATCCAGGTAAGGTGCGAAACTGACCGGTGCGCCGGAAAATCCAATGTAATACGATTCGCCTCCGGTTTCGTCAGCCACCTGGGAGAGATAAATCTGGCCCCAGTACGTTCGCCAATAACTGTGCGCATCATGCCCCGTGCCGGGCGAGTAAATGGCACACACGATGACGCCGGCGCGTTGAGCATCCGTGATTGCTGCATCCACATAAGGATCTTGCCCGCTGCTTCCCCAGAACCGCTCCACACCGTCGGTCACCATCAGAACCTCGCGCCGAGCGGTGCCTTCAGGCCAACGTTTGATCAAGTCCTGCAGAGCAAAATAGGGGCTGGCGTTCGCCCCCGGACTGCCCATGGGAAGCCGCAGGGCTTTGGCTGCCTGGCCATGGTCGCTGGTCAGGTCCTGTATGACTCTCGCGGTCCCATTTTGCATGTAGGCGACCCCGATCTTGGCAGTCGCCGGTTGCGCAATGATGAACTGCCGAATGTCCTCCAACTGTGAACCAAGGCTTTCGCTCGCGCCGTCGTCAATCAGAATAAAGAACTCGAGTGTGGCCCGCCCGCCTTGTGCCGGCACCCAATCGGTGACCCGGTCACGCTCGCGGCCTTCGTGGACCATCACATCCTCGCGCGTTACCTCCGGCGGTGTCGTCCCATGGCGTGCTTCCACCGTAACCACCATGTGGATCGGAACGCCGGCCGGGGAGGACTCCTGGGCCAGGGTGTTGGCGGCCAGGATTAGCAGCCCAGCGATCGCAAATACATACAGTGCAAATTGTTTTTTCACGGCATCCTCACTTTCTTTTTGGCGTAGTTGATTTTCTCCTACATTCCAAGGAAGGTCAGCCGCCTCATGGGTGCCAAGCTCACCGGGATAGGCATTGCAGCATCTATTTCCTCACAGCTTTCGCCCTCGCCCAACGTGCCCGCTGTGCGGCTGCTATTCGTTTTCTGCCCGCTGCTGACATCGTGCGCTTGGGTTTCACCTTGCCCGCTTGGTCATTCGCGGCTCTCTTTGCCCATCGCGCTTTCTGCGCGACGCTGATCAGGAGGCAAGTTCACTAATTTCCGGGAAGCGCAGATTACACTTGGTCAGAGCCTTGGTGAGCGCCTGTTCAATCAGACTCTCCTCGCAGTGCCGCGAGATGGCGATCTCGCTGACCAGTAAATACCGGGCGCGCTCCAGCATCTTTTTTTCACGGGATGAAAGCGACTTACCCTGTGCGAGGATCAGCAGGCTCTTCAGCACGGCGGCCACGTCCGAGAGCAGCCCGGTGCGCATGCGATCAGAATTCTCTTTAAACCGGTCTTTCCAGTCGGCCGCGTTAATGCATTTGCCCGAGGAGAGGTAATCCACGATCCTCTGCACCTCAACATTGCGCACCACCGGACGCATCCCTACGCTGTCGACGTTGGCGAACGAAACCATCACCTTCAAACTGCTGGCTGGGATTTTCAGCAGGTAGAATTTTTCGACCGTGGTTCCCATGGTCCGGCTGCTGATTTGGTCGATAATTCCGACGCCGTGGTTAGGGTAAACGATCCTGTCACCGATGTGGAAAACGTGGTCGCCGCTCATGGAGGGACCCTCGCCCGAGGGAGGAGAACATCTTCTAGTCTAGGCCGAGCGCCGCTCCTAGGGCAATCGAGAAGCGGTGCTCGCCAGAGGGCCGCCCGCCTAGCGGAGTTTCGCGACGCATGCGCACCGTGCCCCGACGATCCGGCACGTCCTTGAGGAACTGTCCGCGAAGGGCTCCGTCAGCAAGGCGGGCGACGAGTTCATTGTCGAAGCCGAGGTGGACGGAGCCAGCGCAAGAGAGTTGAATCGCACGTTTCTTTCCGCCTTGAGAAAGGTGGAGAAGATGACGACGCTGCGTGCGGAATGGATTTCTGGCGACGGTACTGCCGAAAGGTTCTTCGACTACGTCCTGAAGAAGACAATCGTCTGAATCAGAGAACTATAAACTATTTTGCACTCGGGCCACTGTCCGTCCCGCTTTTCGCGGCGAGCTTCTTGGTCGACAGAAAGCTCCATATGGTTTCGTTGGCATTCAAATCCTGGCTCGTTTTCCCGACTTGCTTCTCGACTTCGTACTGTTCGCCCCCGGGCCAGGTGTGTTCGTCGTCAGAAGCTGTGAGACCAGCTTGGCCCGGGGGCCAAGCTACGGTTTGAGTTTCAGTTCCACCCTTGGTGTCTGGTTCCAGCGGCCCAGATTGTGACGCAGCCGCTGCTCAATCGTGCGTTGTTTCTGTTCGGCCCTCCTGCGTAAGATTTCTTCCCGCCGTCCGTAGTACACATCCGCCGGGGTCACGTTGCCAATGGCTTCGTGATAGCGGCGATGGTTGTAAAACTCGATGAAGTCCTGCATGGTTCGGCGCAGCTCGTCCGGGCTAGTGTAGACCAGCAGGTTCATGTGCGCCTTGAGCGTCTCGTGAAAGCGCTCGATTTTGCCATTGGTCTGGGGATGATGCGGCGCGCAGTAGATGTGGCGGATTTCGAGCACGCGCAGATACTCCTCGAAGACCCGCGCCAGGTAACCCGAGCCATGATCGCTGAGCAACTTGGTGCGGTCCTCGACCGGCACCTGCCGCATGCCCGTGAACTCGACCGCCTGTTCCACTACGTCGCTGATGGAGTGCGCGGTCATGTCCGGCTTCAGATCGCTGGCCAGCACGAAGCGCGAGAAGTCGCCCAGCACCAGAATCGAGTAATACCAGCCCCAACCGACCACGAAAAAGTAACTGGCATCGCTCTGCCACAACTGGTTCCGAGCCGTCGTCTTCACGCGAAACTCCTTGCCCGCCGGAAAGCCAACGAGCGTGATCGAGCAACTCTGGCAGGTCTGCCCGCGGAAGCCGAGCGACTTTGAGCCCTATGGACAGCGGACGCGATTGACCGGGAGCGACTGCTCCTGTGGATGCAAGTGGTTCCACACCCTGAGCGGCGGTGCCTCCAAGGATTGGGGCGTCTGCGGTAATCCCCGGAGTCATCGCGCTGGACTCCTCACGTTTGAGCATCAGGGTTGCCCCGAATTTGAGCGGGAGTGAACACGCGGAGCAGGAATTCGTCCGATGGCAACCTGCTCATGTTCCTGATCCTGTCGCGCTCGTCATGATCTTAAGCACGCTGAATCGCCATCTGAAGAACTAGTGAGTTTGACGAGGCGATACCAACGAACTACGCTCCAGCTAGCCATTTTTGCAATTCGTTATAAGAAGAAAGGCCCTCCCCCATGTCACTAGGAGAATTGTTCGCATCGATAAGAGAGCGCCGTCGGCGCTCAGCCCAGCAATCTTATGAAGAAGGGGCTCAGATTATGAGACGGCTGCAAGAGTTGCTTGCTGTTCCCAGCCCGACGCAAGAGGTCGGAACGCCCTTCACCGACGCCCGTAGCGAAAACGACCCGGCATGCGTGCAAGGCGGACAAAGCTGAAACTCCACGAGTGGCAGCCGGGAAGCATGACAATGCCGGTGCCGCGCGACGTGGCGATGATGTAACCGCTTAAACCGATTTCAGTGACGTCAAAATCTTGGTTATACCAGGCCCGATGAAAACACCGCGAAGAAGACGAGAAATTTTCGGCGACCCTCAAGGCGGTTCGTCACGTGCACGAGGTTTTGAAAGACAACTCTTGTCCGCACTGTCGGCAGAATGGAACGGCTGCGGCGGACAGGCAAGCACAGTATTATCTGGTGTAAGAAAAGTCACGGATCTGAGAGAACGGAGAATTTCAAATGAAAAGAGAACTCCTGCTGGCCGCGGCCTTCGTTCTGGTGGCAATGCTTTCGCAGTCGTTCGCCGCCGGTGCGGACGGCAGAAGTTCCGACAATCAGAGTCTTAAGGATGAAAGTTCATGGCAGCGCGATCTGCTTGCTTGGCGCGCCCAGCGGGCAACCAATCTCCAGGCTCCAGAAGGCTGGCTGTCGTTGATCGCCCTTGGGTGGCTGAAAGAAGGGGACAACAGCTTTGGTTCCGCCGAAGACAGCCGCGTGCAGATCGCGGGAAAGGGGCCAGCGCACATCGCCATCGTGCGCCTGGACAAAGGTGCACTGCGCTTGCTCGCACCGGCCGAGGGTTTCCCGAAGGACCTTTTGGTCGATGGTCAACCTGCGACGGAGCAGGCTCTCCTTGCCGACGATGCTGACAAGCCCTCGAAGCTGACGATCGGCACGCTCACCATCATCGTGATCCATCGAGACGACCAATTCGCCCTGCGCATCAAGGATCTGCAAGCACCCACCCGCATCGGTTTCCACGGATTGCGCTGGTACGCGCCAAATGCCGCCTTCCGCGTGCATGCGCGCTGGATCCCGTACAACCCTCCCAAAGTGCTTGACATCCCAACCGTCCTCGGCACCGCGACCCATCTTCCTGCACCCGGCGTCGCCGAATTTACTCTCGATGGACACATTCTCCGGCTGGAGCCCGTGCTCGAAGATCCGAAGTCAACCGATCTTTTCTTTATTCTTCGTGACGCCACCAGCAAAACTACGACGTACGGTGCTGGACGCTTTCTCTATACCGAATTACCGGACCATGGCGTAAGTCAGCCCGGCGAAGTCTGGCTCGATTTCAATCGACTGGTGAACCCGCCCTGTGCATTCACCGCCTATGCGACATGCCCGTTGCCGCCGGCGCAGAATCGCCTGAGCGTTTCGATACCGGCCGGCGAACAGCGTTACCACGATTGATCGACCAATATTCTGAGCTACGCGACCACGCCTTATAGAGCCTCGGGTGGTGTGTCAGTTTGAGTATCCACAATAACGTCCTACCCGCAGAACTGGCCCTACTCGGCATGTCGAGTCGAGCGGCCACGCGATAACTCCCGTAGCGTCGGCAACTCTGAAGCAACGCGGAAACCAAGTCCTGATTTTCCTTTTCGAAGCCGACCTGCTGCTTGGACCGTGGGCGGCACCCCTGCACATGGCGACTTGCAGGGTACGTTGGCAAGAACAAACAAACGAAAGCGCCCCAGACTCAATAGAGTGGTGGGGCGCTATCGTTGAACAGCCCTCCCCCGAAAACTGCTCAATTCCAACTTAGACTCTGCCCAGAGCTTGGTGAAAACGGGGGAAAGAGCACCTCTATTCGGTCTTCTGCTCTCGGCGGAGGTTTGTTGCAAACGGCATTGGCGTTGGTGCTTTGGCCGGTACGTCGTTATCAGCCGGAACGGCGCACATCTCACGACCTGTAGGGGCTGACCCCCAGCTTCTGCACTTGCTCCGTGAACGCCCGCACAACCTGCGCAAACCTCGGCCCTTCGGCCGCCGAAACCCATTCCAAGCGAAAGCGCTCTTCTTCGATACCGAAATCCGCGAGCATCAGGCGGATGGCATCCGCGCGTTTTTCTGTTTTGTAATTGCCCTCCTGATAGTGACAATCTCCCGGATGGCAGCCGCAGATGAGAACGCCGTCCGCCCCCTTGGTGAACGCATCAATCACCAGGTTGGGATGCACCATTCCCGAGCACATGACGCGGACGATGCGGATGCTGGGCGGGTATTGGGTCCGAGAAACGCCCGCCAAGTCTGCGCCGGCGTAGGAGCACCAGTTGCAACACAGGGCGATGATCAAGGGCTGAAAGTTGTCGTCCATTACGCTACTCCCAAAGCAGCATGGATCTGGGCCTCGATCTGATCGAGGGTAAATCCACGGATGAATATGCCCTTCTTTGGACACGTAGCCTGGCAGCAGCCACAGCCCTTGCAGATGGAGTCGTTGGTTTCGACGACTTTCTTGATCCCCCCCTGCCACTTGTACTCGAGCATGGTAATCGCTTTGAAGGGGCAGGTGTCCACGCAGTAGGCGCAACCGTCGCAGCTCTCGTCCACCACTTGCGAGATATTCGCCCCCAGTTCGAGGCTATCCTGGACGAGGACGGATGCTGCTCGCGCGGACGCTGCCTGGGCCTGGAGAATGGATTCCTCGATGTTCTTGGGAGAATGCGCCAGCCCACACAGGAAGACGCCGTCGGTCATGAAGTCGACGGGGCGCAGCTTCATGTGGGCTTCGAGGAAAAAGCCTTCGCTATTTAATGGAACCTTGAGAAGTTGCGCGAGCTGGCGATTGTCGTCGTGCGGCTGAATGCCCGCCGACAACACCACCGCATCGGCGGCAATCGTAAACGGCATGCCGAGCGTCTGGTCGAACACCGCAACTTGGAGCCCTTTGCCATTCCGCGCTACTTCAGGTTTGCGATCTTCCTCGTAGCGGACGAATGCGACGCCTAGCTGCCGCGCCCGGGTGTAGTACTCTTCCTTGAAGCCATAGGTACGGATGTCGCGGTAGAGGACGTAAACATGCGTTTGCGGCGAGTGTGCTTTTATCCGCAGTGCATTCTTGATCGCCTCGGCGCAGCACACCCGCGAACAGTATGGCCGTTCACTGTCGCGCGAACCGACACATTGGATCATCACCACCGTCGACGGCGTTCCGTTCGGGACCAGGAAGCCATCGCCGCCAGCGAGACGTTCTTCGAGTTCTCGCTGCGTCATCACCCTTTCGTCCTGGCCATACAGGTACTCCTTGGGCTGGTGCTCCCGCCCTCCGGTAGCAACGATGATCACACCGTGCGTGACCACGGTGGTTTGGCAGCCAACCACAAAGGTAGTCTTAAAGTCGCCGATTGAGCCCTCGATCTTCTCGAGCGTGGCTCCGGTGTAGACACAGATTCTGTCGTTGCGGCTGATCTCCTCCTGCAGTCGACTCAGCTCGGCTTGCGGTTGGTCCCCGTTCAGCAGGTAATGGATGTGCTTCAGATTCCCGCCGAGTTCGTTCTGCTTCTCGACCAGGTGAACGTCGAATCCCTGATGTGCGAGCGAAAGGGCGGCGGTCATGCCGGCAAGCCCGCCACCGATGACCAGGGCCGACTTGTTGACTCTGACCGACCTCCGGGCGAGCGGCTCCAGCAGCCTTGCCTTGGCCACCGCCATCCTCACTAGGTCCTTGGATTTCTCGGTGGCCTTCTCTGGCTCCTGCATGTGGACCCATGAGCACTGGTCGCGGATGTTGGCCATCTCAAACAGGTAGGGATTGAGGCCGGCCTCCGCCAGCGTGTTGCGGAACAGAGGCTCGTGCGTTCGGGGGGTGCAGGAGGCTACCACTACCCGATTCAGATTGTATTCGGCGATCTTGCCCTTGATCCGTTCCTGAGTGTCATTAGAGCATGTGTAGAGATTGTTTTCCGCGTACACCACGCCGGGCAGCGTCTTCGCATACTCCACGGCGGCGGGGACATTGACTACGCCGGCGATGTTCGTTCCGCAGTGACAGACAAAGACTCCGATGCGAGGCTCCTCTCCGGTCACGTCTCTCTCTACCGGATATACCTTGGGTGTAATCAACGTCCCCCGGCCGTCCCTGAGGAGCGAAAACACTTGCGCTGCCGCTGCCGACGCCTGCATGACGGTTTCCGGGATGTCCTTGGGCTCCGCAAACGGGCCCGCCACATAGATCCCTTCCCGGGAGGATTCAGCAGGTCGAAACACGGACGTCCTGCAGAAGCTGAACGGGTTGAGCGCGATGCCAAACCGTTCGGCGATCGCCTTCACCTCTTTGGGAGGCTGCATGCCCACCGACAGGACGACCAGGTCATACTCTTGCGAGACCCTTCTGTCGTTTTCGGCTGGGTACTTGATGATGAGGTTCCTGGTGCCGGGTACTTCCTCGACTACAGGCACGCGGCAGCGGATATACTGGACGCCCAATTCCTGGGCACGGCGGTAATACTGTTCAAACCCTTTGCTGAAGGCGCGCAGGTCCATGAAGAAGATGTCGCACTGGAGATCCTCGCCGAGATGTTCTTTGGCGATGATGGCTTCTTTGGTGGCATACATGCAGCAGACGGAGGAACAGTAGTCGCGGTCGAAATCTCGCGAACCAACGCACTGCAGGAAGGCAATCCGCTTCGGCTCCTGCCGGTCGAAGGGTCGGCGCACATGGCCGGAGTAGGGTCCGGAGGCGGACAGAATCCGCTCGAACTCCAGAGCCGTGAGCACATTGGGGAAGCGGCCATAGCCCAGGTCCTTCTTTAACCGGGCGTCGAAGATCTCGTAGCCGGGGGCGAGGACGATGGCCCCCACGTTAAGCTCAAGGGTTTCCGGTTTCTGTTCATAATCGATTGCCTTGGCCTCGCACACTTCCTGGCAGATTCCGCAGGCGTCGTAATTCAAATGGATGCAGGAGTCATGATCGATCACGGCTTTGTTGGGAACGGCCTGCGGGTACGGGATGTAGGTGGCGGGCCTCGGATCGAGCCCCATGTTGAAAGCGTTGAGAATTGGCACGAAAGGCGCCGCCGTGGCCAGGGCCGAAACCTGTTTCCCGGTAGGGCAGATGAAATTGCATGCCCCGCAGGTCCAACAGACCGAATTGTGTTTGCCGAAGGGCGCCTGCAGTTTTTTCTTTGGTCCCCTGCCGGTGAAGCCGATAGCGGCCCTTCCCATCCGTTCCTCGCACATGCGGACGCACAGGCCACAGTAGATGCAGTCGTCGTTCTTCTTCTTGATCCGTGTATCTCTAACTCCCAGCTCCGCGGCGATGCGTCTGACAGCCTCGGCGTCGGGACAGCGCGCCAGGAGAAGCTCGGCCACAATGCGCCGTGTCCGCGTGACCCTCTCGCTATGGGTTAAGACGCTGATCCCGTCCAAGGCGGGATAGGAACAGGAGGCCTGCACCGTGGATGGCCTGCCGGGAGCCTGCACCTCGACCACGCACAGCCGGCAGGCGCCATACGGAGTCAGCGCCTTGTGATGGCAGAGGGTGGGGATATTGACTCCGGCCTTTTCTATGGCCTGGAGAAGTCTGGTCCCTTCTGCGACCTCCACTGGCGTGTTGTTGATGGTGAGGCTCGGCATTTTCCTTCTCGACCTTGCTAGTGTCTGGTTCCCGTTGCTGTCTCCTGAGCTCTCCGCGCCCTCCACTCTTTAACCGGGACCGGCGCGGCCAGCGACTGGAGTTCCTGGGCTTCCTTCCCCGAGAGTTTGACGACCGCCGAAATTCTTGGGGGGCAGACGTCCAGGCACTCGCCGCACTTGGTGCAGATGGCCTGGTCAATCACGTGAATGTGCTTCGATTCTCCCTTCACGGCCTCGGCCGGACAATTCTTGAAACATAAGAGGCAACCGGGGCACTTGTCGGGATCGATATAGTACTTGATAAGGGGTTTGCAGATCTTCGCCGGACAGTTCTTGTCGTTGATGTGCGCAAGATACTCGTCCTTGAAGTGCCTCAGGGTGGACAGGACTGGGTTGGGCAGAGTCTGGCCGAGCCCACACATGGAGGCATCCTTGACGGCCGGCCCCAGCTCTTCGAGGAATTCCACATCGCCCTGGCGCCCCTCCCCGTTCGAGATTCGCGTCAAGACCTCAAGAAGCGCTGCACTCCCATCCCGGCACGCGCTGCACTTGCCGCAGGACTCGTCATTGGTGAACTGGATGAAGAACTTAGAGACATCCACCATGCAGGTGTCTTCATCCATGACAATCATCCCGCCGGACCCCATCATCGCGCCCGCTTCCTTCAGGCTCTCGTAATCAATGGAGAGATCAATGAGGCTGCTGGGGATGCAACCGCCCGAAGGGCCACCCGTCTGCACCGCCTTGAATGGCTTGTTGTCGGGAATGCCCCCGCCGATCTCGTAGATGATCTCCCGCAGGGTAATGCCCATGGGGACCTCAATGAGGCCGGTGTTGTTGATTTTCCCCACCAGGGAGAAGATCTTGGTGCCCTTGCTGGTGGCGGTTCCGATGCCGGCATACCACTCCGCGCCCCGGTTGATGATCACGGGAACGTTGGCCAGGGTCTCGACGTTGTTGATGACCGTGGGACAGCCCCAGAGACCCACCTGCGCAGGAAAGGGAGGCCGTTGCCTGGGTTCGGGGCTCTCTCCCTCGATGGAATGAATCAGGGAGGTCTCTTCACCGCAGACGAAGGCGCCCGACCCTTCGCGAATCTCGACATCAAAATCAAAACCGGAGTGGAGGATCTTCTCCCCCAGCAAGCCGTACTCGCGGGCCTGGGTGATGGCCCCCTGTAGCCGCTGGATGGCCAGGGGGTACTCGCTCCGCACGTACACATAGCCGCGGGACGCCCCGATGGCGTAGGCGGCGATAGTGATCCCCTCGACGATGGCATGGGGGTCGGATTCCAGGAGGCTCCGGTCCATGTAGGCCCCCGGGTCTCCCTCGTCGCAATTCCCGATGATGTACTTCGGAGTCCTTTTCTCTCCGCGGCACACTTTCCATTTGATGCCGGTAGGGAATCCCGCACCGCCACGGCCCCGCAGGCCCGAGCGCGTGACCTCCTCGATCGCGGCCTCCGGGGTCAGGGACGTAAGAGTCTTTTCCAGCGCGACATAGCCGTCCCGGGCCAGGTAGTCCTCAATCCTCTCAGGATCGATGATTCCCGTGTTCTTCAGGACGAGGAGAACCTGTTTCTTGAAGAATTCCGAACCGCTGTCGATGGCGTACTCCATGACCGGAGTTCCGTCCACGACGTGCTTGGCGAGAATCTGTCGGACTTTTTCCGGGGTGAGCTCTCCATATTTCACCGGAGGAGCGTTCAACAGCTCCACGGTGATCATCGGCTCGCGTGAGCACAACCCGGCACATCCGCTCGTCGTGAGAACGATGCCGCTGGTGGGTATCTTTCCGAGTTCCTCACGTACCGCTGCTAATACCGGCCGCGCCCCGGCAGCAATCCCGCAGGTGCCCATGTGGACCGTAATCTTCCCCTTAAACGCACCGTTGCCGGGGCGGACCTGCGTTCTGGCAGCCTCTCGCTTCTCCCGGAGCTGTTCTTGGGTGAGCCTGGGCATGCTACGCCGCCTCTCGGCATTTCCGCACGATGTCCGGGATGTCTTTCCGCGCCAGCTTGCCGTAAACCTCGTTGCTCACCATGAGGGCGGGAGCAAGGCCGCAGCATCCAATGCAGCGAACGCTCTTGAGAGTGAACTTCATGTCTGGCGTTGTTTCGTCTTCCTTGATGGCAAGCGTTTCGCTAACCTTGTCCATCAGTCGTTGGCTTCCGCGCACATAGCAGGTGGTGCCCATGCAGACGTTAATCACGTACTTGCCGCGGGGCACCACGCTGAAGGCGCTGTAGAAAGTCGCAATGCGATAAATGTGAGCGAGAGGATAGCCGGTCTCCTGCGAGATGTAGCGCAGAACGTTCTCGGGGAAATAGTTGAGGGTGGCGTTGGCCTCCTGAAGAATGGGCATCAGCGGTCCCTGTCGGCTCTTGTGGCGAGTGATGATGGTGGCGAGGGTTTCGCGGAGAGCCGACTCCAGCTCGAACGGAGGACTGAGCAAGGGCTGTACATGGTTGCGGGTGGGACAATTCGAGACGCACATTCCGCAGCCAGTGCACTTGGCTTCATCCACGAAGCGCGGTTGCCGGGCGAGAGTGACGGTGAAATTCCCGGGATTTCCCCGGACGCTTTGCACCTCGCTCAGAGGGAGGACTTCTATGTCGCGGTGGCGGCCGACCTCGACCAACCGCGGGGCCATGGTGCACATGGCGCAGTCATTGGTGGGAAAGGTCTTGTCCAGTTGAGACATGACCCCGCCGATGGCAGGGCCGTGTTCGGCCAAATACACCTTGATGCCGCCGTGGGCGAGATCCAGCGCGGCCTGCATGCCGCCGACACCACCGCCAACGACCAGTGCCGCACCGACTGGATGGGGCTGGAGCGGTTCAGACGACGACATGGCCGATGGCCTCCCCGGCGGGCGCTGGCTGTGCGGCCCGCTCCTTGACCGCCTGGAAGTACAAGGCCAGCGGACGATAGATCATGTGTGCCGCCTTGCCGAACGGCATCTCTACCACCAGCATCGGCGTGGCGATGATCACGTGCAGGGCATACGTGAAGTGAGCAGCGAGCTCCAAGCCTGCATACCTGAAGATGTGTGCGGAGAGTCCGCTGCACGCCGTTAGCAGGAGCAGGGTGGGGAAGACCATATCCTCCGGCCGCGTTTCCTTGTAGATTTCCTTCTTCGCCTGCACCCGTCCTATGAGGATGTCGCCGACGCCGTAGAAGATGAAGCCGACGGCCATGTATCCCAGCCAGCGCTGCGGGTTGTACAAGGGATAAATGTTGTCGGTTTGAAACCACCGCAGAGCGAAGACCTTGATGGTCAGCATCATGACCGTGCCCAGGGCGAGGATCCAATGCCCCAGCCACCGGCCTCTTTCCGGACACTTCCTCATCAGCGAG
>Ga0208191_1001328_pt1 | contig 12677 bp, 7 predicted proteins | sample June2015DPH_13_5_FD_184709 | JGI IMG/M metagenome (GOLD analysis project Ga0208191, IMG submission 184709) | Peatland microbial communities from SPRUCE experiment site at the Marcell Experimental Forest, Minnesota, USA - June2015DPH_13_40... | ecosystem: Environmental > Terrestrial > Soil >... | reverse complement strand
CGCGCCAGTGGCCGGCCCGGCCGATCCGTTGCAGGGCCACCGCGATGGAATGGGGCGATTCGATCTGGCAAACCAGATCCACCGTGCCGATGTCGATGCCAAGCTCGAGGGAAGCAGTGGCCACCAGGACCCGCACGTCCCCCGACTTCAACTTGTTTTCCGCAACTAGCCGCACCTTACGCGCGAGGCTACCGTGATGCGCGGCGACGGCGTCCGCGCCCAGCCGTTGGGCGAGGTGGTGTGATATCCGCTCGGACAAGCGGCGCGTGTTCACAAAGACCAGCGTGGAGCGATGTTGAAGCACGAGTTCCGCCAGCCGGTCGTAAACCTCTTCCCACATTTCGTTGGTAGCGATGGGTCCAAGCTCGCTACGCGGCACTTCCACCGCCAGGTCGAGCGCGCGCCGGTGCCCAATGTTGACGATGGCGGGTTCGGCCCGGCCATTTCCGACAAGGAACTTGGCCACCAGCTCGATGGGCTTTTGAGTGGCTGAAAGTCCAATTCGCATCGGTGGGCGGTTGGGGTGTGACTGCGCTATCAGAGCTTCTAACCTTTCGAGTGAAAGCGCGAGATGCGCGCCGCGCTTGTCGTCCGCCACGGCGTGTATTTCATCTACAATCACCGTTTCAACGTCACCCAAGATGGCGCGGCTCTTTTCCGCCGTCAGCAGGATGTAAAGAGATTCGGGCGTCGTCACGAGTATGTGCGGTGGGTGCGCGAGCATCGCCCGGCGCTCCGGCGCCAACGTGTCGCCGGTGCGGACTGCGGCGCGGATGGGTGGCATCAACAACCCTCGCTGACCCGCCAGCGCGGTGATTTCACTCAGCGGGACTTCCAAATTCCTGCGAATGTCGTTGCTCAACGCCTTGAGGGGCGAAACATAAAGGACTTCCGTGCGATCCTGGAGCCCGCCGCCCAGCGCCTTCCGAATCAGGCCATCGATGCAGGCAAGAAACGCGGCCAGCGTTTTGCCGCTGCCGGTGGGCGCGCAGATCAGCGTGGATTTTCCGGCGAGAATAGGCGGCCAGCCCTGCTCCTGCGGTTCAGTGGGCGAGCCAAACCTGCCCGCGAACCATTCCTGAACGAGCGGATGGGCCCAAGATAGAGAAGCCACGAAGCTCTGCGGCATGTTGTCGAAGCCCGAAGTTAGCATGTCATTTAAGTTTAGCCGTGTGCCACGAAAATGCAATCGGCGCGGGATCGATTTCGAAAGACACGTCATTCCCGCGAAAGCGGGAATCTATTCTTGAACCCTTCAGAACTGCGCTGTCCACAGAATGGATTCCCGCTTCCGCGGGAATGACGAGTCGCGGGGATGACAAGAGAATGCAATGTCCCTGAGCCGCAAAATGACGCCAGTCTTCCTATCATCGCACGCCATAGTAAGTGGGTGCCTTGGCCGCACCACTCCTGTATAATGTCCATTGGAGTCGGATACGACGTCCAGAGCAAAGGGGACCTCCATGCCTAAAACCCTGGTTCGGAAATCTGCTTCACGGGGTGAGACTCTGGCTCCTCAAGAAGCCAGGAATGAAGCAGCGATTTCTTTGTTGAACAAATGGCTGGCCGATGAGTCTGGTTACGATGAAAGAGTGTGGCCTATAGTCAAGAAGGCCATCGAGCAGAATCGGCCCTCGTATCGGAAACGCTTCCGTGATTAAGCCACTCCTTCTTGATTCCGGCCCGCTCGGAAAAATTGCCCACCCACGCCCAAATCCTGAGCTCCTCGCCTGGCTGGTGCGAATGCTCAGGGGACGAGCTGAGGTCATCATCCCTGAAATTACGGATTTCGAAGTGCGACGTAACCTGCTGTTGGAAGGGCTCATGGAGTCCGTGCAACGACTCGATCAGCTCAAAGCTGTCTTGACTTACTTGCCGCTCAGCACTCGGGTTATGCTACGAGCAGCGGAGTTCTGGGCGCAGGCCCGCAAGCACGGCAAAGCAACGGCTGACCCCAAAGAGTTGGACGTCGATGTAATTCTGGCAGCTCAAGCCCACGAGGTAGGGGGCATTGTAGTAACCGAGAACGTGGGGCACCTTGCACTCTTTGTAGAAGCGAAGGAGTGGCAGGAAATTGAATAGGCTCCAGTCCCAGTGCTTTATGATGGTGGACAAGCCTAGTGTGCTGTTTCCTGGGGCCCAGGAGCGCCGATGACCCAAACCATCACACGACGCGCCAGATCATCACACACCCCCGAGTCGCTGGCGAGGATGAAGGCTCAGAAACTCAAGAAATTGCTCGATACGTGGCTAGCCGATGAGTCTGGCTACGACGAGCGCGTGTGGCCTCGGCTCAAGAAAGCTATCGAAGAAAACCGCCTCTCCTCGCGGAAACGCTTTGACGACTAGATGCATTATTCTTGACACCGGCCCGCTTGTCGGTAAGCACTAAGCGTTATTTTGGTGGGAGGGTTGGCTTTCGCCTGACATGACGATCTTGCCGGCGACCTGTGCGCCGACCAGTCTGGACGCTCTCGCCGGCGCTATCATTCTCGTAGAAACATTAGGACGCGGTCGGACGTCCAGGTGGCGACACCACAGCCGAAAAAATCCGTGTCTTCCGTCCAGATGGGGCATCCGAGCGCCAGTGCAGAAGCTAAAAGATGATCAAAGCTCTACTTGACATTCCGCCTCTTCTCGCGCGCAGAGCGGCGGATTTCCTTGTACTCGTCCATCAACTCGTCTTCAGTAGCACCCCACGAGGTGATCATTTCGTCCAGATCCCTCGCGGCGGCCCGCATGGCTTCGAGTTCAGCCTTGCGGCTGCGTTTCTGGGCGGGAATGTAGAAGCCGAGCGTCTCGCCGTGTCGCGTGATCGCCAAGGGTGTGCCTGATTCGAGGTAGCCTGCGAGGTTCTCCCGGAATTCACGTATCCCGATCTTGAGAGTTTCCATATTGTGTACTCCCTGTACACAAGATACCACAGGTCCGAACCCAATAGCCAGCCGAGTCCCCCTGATTCCGAGCTCCAGGCGTCAAAATGTGTACATCCTGATCAATGAAAAGCCGGCGCATCAATCGCGCAGACCGGTGATTCCCGTCGCCTCGATGGATTCTTTTGCGAACTGGACGGCAGCCTTGATGTCATCGTCGGCGAGGCCGGGGAAACCCTTACGAACTGCGTCGAAGGACTCACCGGCGGCAAGCTGGCTGAGAATCGATGTGACAAGGATGCGGGTGCCACGAATGACGGGCTTGCCGTTGCAAACGGCGGGGTCGATTTCGATTCGGTCGTGGTACAACATACTCCACCCGGCCCCCTCCGGTAATCGCATACCATATCGCGCGGAGATACCAATCCCTTCTGGCGGCTTATTTCGGGAGACCGGTGGCGGGTAGTGGCTGAAATTTGTGTTGATGGGTAATAGGTTGGCTTAAGGGCGACGGTTGGCGGATTCGCAGGCAAGTTGCTCATCTGAATCATTCTTTTTTCCCACATTTCTAGGTACGGAGGCCCGGTTCTCCGTTTTGGCACCCTGGACATCTCCGCTCATGAATATCAGAACCGTTCGCGCCATAGATCCAGCCACACAAACTGCAGCCGAGCTTGTAAACATTCTGAAGGTGGTCGGTTCCTGGCTTACCAGTGTTCCATATTACGACTTGCCGGTTTTTGTTTACGAAACCGATTGTGGTCGTTCCCTTTTCCATGGGAGATTTATACCATGCCAACAGATGGCGGGTGAGAATAGAGGGGCTTTTCCACAAAACCTGAAAACCAGTAATGCAACGTCTGGCGTGACATGAGTGGGAATTGTTATTCGCAACGATTCTCGGGCTATTTTCTCAGGCACGACCGCTTGCCTTGCACACATAATCGTGGTATTTGAAATAGAGCAATCATGAGAGTTTTAAAAGACCTGTTGGTGTGTGTTCTTGTTGCAGGCGCTGTTCTTCCCGCTGTGGCGCAGAATCAGGCGTCGCCGAAGGAACAACAAACTAAACCACCGGCAGCGGCTGACGCACTGGAATTCCTGGGATCCTACTCCGCCCCGAATGCCATCATGGCCACAGAGACGGGCCACACGAGTGCCCATCCTCCCTCGCCTTCCACAGATCGGCGACTTCGCCAGATTGAAGCAGGGTCAACGATTTTGCCGCCGTGGCCAATGGATTTCCTTTGGCCGGCAAAATCGTTGCAAGCAGAGTGCAGCGCAGCGGGCGCGGCGGAAGGCGAGAGTCTGGTTCGTGAGGTCCAGCAAGCTGAAAGCGCACTCAATGAGAGTCGCTTCGGAAAAGCTGCGGCGATCTTCAACGAAATCTTGAAGGAGCGATCCACCTGCACGCTCGCCGAATGGAATCGCGCCGTGGCTCGAGCTTATGCAGGATTCCCTTCCGCACTCACGGATTTGCTTTCCACCTTATCGAACGCTCCGGAAGCAGCGAGCGGCCACCTGCTCTTGGGACTCGAGCGCATCGCCGGTGGAGACGCAGACGAGGCTCGAAGAGAGTTGCTCCCTCTTCTTCATGAAAGGGCGCCCGGGCTCCCGGAGCGCGACTGGGTTTGGGGTCAAGCCGTCCTGGCGGGGTCGTCGGGCGCGCCGGCTGAAGCAAGGCAGTGGTTGTCTCGCCTCTTGGTTCTGGAGAGCGAAACCCCGGCAGTGTGGTTTGCAATGGGAGGCGTTGCGCTGGAAGAAGCGCGCGAAAATTCCCGAAGGCTGGGAGAACTGGCTCCCGAGAGCATTTGGAATCGAAAACTCGAGAGTGAAGCCCTGGCCGTCCGGTATCCATCGTTGGCGCAAAGAGTGATGGCGAAGGGCGCGACTTCAACTTCCGGCGATGCTGGAACTGTCCCGCCAGCTTCCGCCGCAACTCAGGCAAATGCGAAGGCTTCAAGCGCTGACGAAAATATTCCGGGAGAAACGGAGAACCCCGAGGTCGCGCTTCAAAAGCTGACAGCTTTCCCTGACTCACCCGAGGTCTTCTACCTTCGCGCACGGGCCGCCTTGCGGTTGAGCCAATCGGCGTACGCTCGCGCCGCGCTATCTCCAACCTACAACGCCCAGCTTCGTGCATTAAGGGCACTCGCGGCGGAACAGGAACATGACGAAGCGGCGGCGATTGGTGAATATCGCGTTGGGCTCGCCGAGAATCCGCGCAGCGCTCTCTTGCACGCGGGCCTGGGTCATCTTTACCGAGCGCGGTCAGATCTGGAGCTGGCACGCGTCGAGCTCTCAGAGGCGTCACGCCTGGATCCCTCGGACCCGGTGGTGGCCTTCGAGCTGGGGGATGTTTACCTTCGCCTCACACAGCCCAACCGTGCGCTCGAGCTTTTGAATCGAGCGCTGGAACTGGATGCCGGGCTTCTGTTGGCTCGCTGGAGCCGCGGCAAGGCGTATCTCGCCCTCGGAGATACCGAGCGCGCTCGAGCGGATCTCGAAGCCGCGGCGCCGGTAGACACCACCGGCGATCTGCAATTCCAACTGGCGCGGCTCTACCAGAAGCTCGGACGACCTGACCTCGCACAGCAGGCGCAGAAGCACTCCGAAGAACAGCGGAAGACGAAAGAGGGTCGGCAGTAAAGGCAACCGTCTGTCATTCTGAGCGAAGCGAAGAATCCCGGCATTTTTTCGCACTGACTGAGCTTTCAAATGCGGGGATTCTTCGCTTCGCTCAGAATGACAGACAATGGGGTTATCCTCTACGAATGACGGACATTGCGTATGAATTCCAAAATCGACTCTCCCGCCGCCGCTTTCTTCACACCGCTGCGGGCGCGTTCGCTGGCTCCTGGGCTCTGAGCCACCCGTTCGCTCGCCGGCTCTCCAGCTTCTCGGGTCTACCTGGGCCGCTCTCTGCGCACCCATTTTTCGCCTTTCCCGGCGCTTCCGGTCTCCCAGGCCAAACCGCCGGGCCGGGAAGCAAATGGACCGCGCTCAATCAGGCGCTGGCCCGATTCGACACGCACCGGTTCGCGTGTGAACGACGCTTCCAGGCTCTCGCCCCATCGCTCGAACGGTTTCGGGCCAGCTTGTTGTCCGGCGGCCAAGGGCTCCACGAGCTTCTGTCGCCCCGTTTCCAAGGTTTGGCGCTCACCTCGGGCCGCGAGACAATCCTGCGCCAGGACACCTGCTTCGACGTTCGGCGCACGCTGTGGGGGGGCAACTCAACCGCGGGGCATCTCCTGGACGCCGGAAATTTCACTACCGATCTCGAGCGCTTTCTGGCGCCGCATGCTCCTCTGGCTCTGGCCGACCTCGAATGCACGGCCATCAACAAGACAACGAATCGTCCTGCGGCAGGCTCCAGCGACGCTCCTGGCAACCTATCGACGCACCTCCGCGTCGAGCTGGCAAACACTTCACGGTGGCAAACAACAGGCGAGTGGGAGATCGAATGGGAGCTGGCAGACACATCATCGTGGAAAGGCCCCGCCACGCCTACCGGTCCCACCGACTGGAGGATCGTCGGCTGGCGACCGCTTGCCATGACCAGCGTGCAAGCCTCTGCCTTCGCGTTTACTGACGTGACTGCCGACGCGTTCGGCCAGGACCCGAGCTATGCGGCCCACCTCCTCCGCGACACCAATTACTGGCGTGCAGTTCTTGACGAAGCGAGCGGCATTGACATCTTTGGTAACTACGGCGTGAGCGTAGCGGACATCGACGGGGACGGCCGCGATGAGATTTACATGTGCCAGCCCCAGGGTTTGCCCAACCGGCTGTATCGGCAGTCGAGGCCGGGCGTCTTTGAGGACATCGCCCCTCACGCCGGCGTAGACTTTCTGGATGCAACGCCTATGGCGCTGTTCGCGGACCTGCTGAACCGGGGACATCAGGATCTCATCCTTATCACCCAGTCCGCGCCCCTGCTTTTCCGGAACGACGGCCACGGGAAGTTTACCCTGGTGCGCGAGGGGTTCCCGCCCTCTCCCCAGCAAGCCTCGCTCACCAGCGCCGCGCTGGGGGATTACGATCGCGACGGCTTCCTTGACCTCTACGTCTGCTCCTACGGCTACTTTCAGGGTCAGGGAGCAACACGTGTTCCCCTTCCTTACTACGACGCCCAGAACGGTCCACCCAATCACCTCTACCGCAATCGGGGTGACGGCACCTTCGTGGATGTGACCACGGCCAGCGGACTCGAGCACGGTAATAACCGCTTCAGCTTCGCGTGCGTCTGGGCCGACATTGACGATGATGGCTGGCTTGACCTTTGCGTTGTGAACGATTTTGGGCGGAACAACCTGTATCACAATCGTCGCGATGGGACCTTCGAGGAAATCGCTGACGGGCTGCCAGGATACGGCGCCGGCATGAGCGCGGCGTTTGCGGACTTGGACCGCGACGGCCTCGGCGAGCTCTATGCTGCCGGCATGTGGCAACCCGTGGGAGAACGCGTGTCCGCCGACCCCGAGTTCCAGCAGCGCTTTGCCGACGTCGGTGTAGAACCCCTCCGTGACTTTGCCATGGGCAGTAACCTGTATCACACCACTCCCGCGACAGCCACAACCCCGACCGCCTCCTCAGGGCACGAAGAAGCTGTCCCGCCGAAAGTCAGCCCCAAGATGGCGGCGGTTCCCGAAGCCGCCGGAGCTCGCCGGGCATTTTGGAACTGGTGTGCGGACGCCTTCGATCTCGAGAATGACGGTTGGCTGGATATCTATTGCCTCAACGGCTTTCTCTCTTCGCCTACGCCCGACCTCGCTCCGCTTGACGCTTACCTTTGGGAGGAGGTGATGGCCCTTTCGCCTCATACCAATACGCCCAGCGCCGAATACCGGGCCGCTTGGGCCGCCTCGTTCGATCTGGCGCACCGGGGACACCCTTGGGATGGTGGTCAGCGTAACGTATGCTTCCTCAATCTCGGGGCAGGACGTTTTGCGGATGCGTCGGCGGCAGTGGGATTGAACTTCCCCGACGATAGCCGCTCTTTCGCGGTTCTTGATTACGACGGCGACGGCGATGCAGACATTGTGATTCACAGCCGCACCGGACCTCAACTGCGGCTGCTGCGTAACGAAATCGGCCACAAGAACCGGTCGCTGGCGATTCGCCTGACCGGGATCCGGAGCAACCGCGATGCCATCGGAGCCCGGGTTGAAGTCGAGACGCCTAGCGGACGCCAGGTACGCTTTCTGAGCTGTGGCTCCGGCTTTCTTGCCCAGCACAGCAAGGAACTCATTTTCGGCCTGGGTAACTACTCGCAAGGTATCAAGGCGAGGGTCCGATGGCCGCGCGGGGGCGTGAGTGAGTTCGCGGACCTTTCCGCTGGCAACCGGTATCACCTGATCGAAGGCCAGCCGAATCCGCGCGCCGAATCGCTCGCCACTGCGGATTCCGCGGGCGCGCGGAGCGCCAGAAGCGAAAAGGGCAACCCGCCGCTGCCCGCGCGATTCTCCGCGGTTCTGGTGGACCCACTGCCGATGCCCTCTCTCGGGGCGATCGGACTGTTTGACGAACTGGCAGCGAAGGAGACCACGGTCGCACCCCAGGCCGTCAGGGCCCACCAGTCTCATCGCTACGCCCTGCTTTGGCTTTGGGATTCGGCGCAGACCGAGGGCGGCAAGCTCAGCCAAAAGGGTGAGGACGCCCCAGGTCTCGAAACACTGCTCGAGCTTCAGGGCAGGATGCCTACTCGGCTGGTGCTGTGGCGAAACGGTTCCCTTCCCCCCCGCGCCGCCCAGCAGCTCGAGGTCCCGGCCTGGCGGGCCAACGAGCGCTTCCGTCTTTTCTGGTCCACGGTGCTAACCCACCTCTTCGATTATCGTCGAGAGCCCCCGCTGCCCACCGGCCTGCTGTTCGAAGTGGGGCCTGACGCCACCCAGGATCCCGCCGGGCTGGCGTCGTTTCGCAAGCTGGTGAAGCTGTATTGGGGCGGCGCGGACGCCGAAGAAATCTTGCGGGACGCGCACAGCGGAGTGCCGTCCGGCGCGGCGGCGCTCCCCTTTCCGGGGCGCAGTCTGCTCTGCTCGTTTGGGCGCGATTTCAGGTCCCTCGGGGCGGTGCTGCCGGCGGTGGCATTCCCGGGCGCGGCGGAAATCTATTTGGCGCAGATTGTCGAAGACAGCCCTGGGGACGCCGAGGCCCAATACAATCTCGCTCTCTCGCGTCGGGAAATCGGCAAGACCGAGCTGGCCCTTTCGGGGGTCCGTGCAGCCTTGGCGGCGCGCCCGGAGTTTCCTGAGGCCGAGAATCTGCTCGGTGTGCTTCTCTCCCAATCCCGCCAGCTCCCGGAAGCTCGCCTGCACCTGGAGAAAGCCACGCAGCAGGCCCCGGACTTCGCCGAGGCATGGAACAACCTTGGCTACACGCTCCTTCTGCAAGGCGAACTGGCGGCGGCGGGCGAAGCGCTGCAAAAGGCTCTCTCCCTGGCGCCTGACTTTCCCGACGCCCTCGACAATCTTGGCATTGTCATGGCGCGACAACACAACCTCGATAGAGCCGGCGAACTCTTTCGCCGCGCTCTCGAGCTGCAACCCGAAAATGAGCAAGCGGCCAACAACCTCGGAGTTCTGTACGCCCAACAGGGCAAGACCCAGGACGCCGTGGCCACCTTCCGTGCCCTGCTCCAGCACAATCCGGAGGCGTCTTCTGCGGTGTTGAACCTGGCCAAGCTGGAGTTATCTCTGGGTGACGACTCAGAGGCCAGGCGCCTGCTCAGTTCCTGGCTCGCCCGGCACGCCGACGATGCCGCGGCGCGGAAACTCCTCGATCATGCCCAGGTGAAGCGCTGACCTTGGGCTTCGGACTTCCCGGCCGACGAAGAATTGCCGATTGACGATTGACGATTGACGATTTGAAGAGGCGTCAGTTGTCAGTTGTCAGTTGCCGCTCATCCGGAGTCCGCTACTGCAACTGACGACTGACAACTTCTTCCAATCGTCAATCGGCAATTTCCCAGGCCACACAAAAAAACAAAAGGGGCGGGCCCGGCGGCCCGCCCCTGTGAGGTTGGCGTAGGGGCGCATCGCGATGCGTCCCTACAGTTGGAATCGGTCAGAAAGTGATCCGGGCCGACAGCGCGATCATCCGGACGGAGTTGTCGCCGCCCAGGCCCGAACCGAGCAGGCCTGTAGGTGGATTCGCCGTATTCGTGAGGGTAAAGGCGTCAATCAGCGTGTCAGGTATTGAAGGCACGCCAGCGTAAGCCGCACCCCCTCCACCCGGTAATGCGTAGTTGGCGTGGTTAAAGAGGTTGTAGAACTGCACGTCAACCCGCAGGTTCATCCCCTCGCGGATCTTGAAGTTCTTGCTGACGAACATGTCCGTCCACTTGAAAGGCGGCCCGAAGACATTATTCCGCCCACCCTTGGCATACTGGCAGGTGGCGGCGGTGTTGCCGGCGCCGTTCAGCTCGCCCAGGGTGCATGCACCGGTATCGGGGTCAATCACGCTCTGGAACGCCATCGGGTTCAGCCACTGAAGCTCCGGATATCCGGGTGTCTGAGTGGAGAGCTTTTGGTATTTGGCGTAGGGGTTAATGCCCATTGGAGTAGCATAGTTGGGATCGCTCCCCTGGTAGGCGTCATTGATGGGACTGAACACGGAGAACGGATAGCCACTGTGCAGGAACAGGTCTCCGGACACCTGCCAGCCGTTTAAGACTCCTTTGAGAATGGCGTTGCCGCGGATAGGCGAGGGCAACTGGTAGATGTAGGAGCCGTTCAGCGAGTGGCGAATGTCATAGTCGCAGTTGCCGCGGTTGAGGTAAAGCTCGCCCGGCGAAACCGTCGTAACTGAGGTGGCCGGATCGAACCCGCCGGTCAGCGAGCCTTCGTTCGAGAGCGTGTCGATGCAGTGGCTCCAAGTGTAGTTCAAATTGAACGTCAGCCCGTGGCTCATCCGTTTCTGGAGGCTAGCTTGCAGGGCATGGTAGATGCTGTTGGCGCCGTAAGTGTACTGAGTGACACCGCCGAAGCGTCCATCAGGACCGCTGTAGGTCGGGTCGTAGAGATAGGGCGCCCAGCAGCCCGGGCAGTCCACCTGGAAGCCATTGGCCTGGACATCGTATGGTAAGTCGACCGCCCTGGTTCCCACGTACGCCACTTTCGCTGCCCAGTTGTTGCGGAACTGGTGCTCGATTGAGAAGCTCCATTCCCCAAAGTAGGGGTACTTGTACTCGCCCTTGGGCACGGCCGCGAAACCGGATGGCATGAGGCAGTTCGGAGGCGGAGCTGCGTTCGGCGTATAGCACGAAAGCATTCCGGCCTTGAACCCGGTCAGCGTAGTATTCTCGGCGGAGGCGATGGCAGTAAGCACGTCGTTGTTCGCTGAGCCGGCCACACCATTACCGGAGCCGGGCACGGCATAGGTTGCGAGGATCGGTTGACCCGAGACCTTGCTGCCAGCGGTAAAAATGTTGTCGTTGGGAATATTTTCCAGCGACCCATCCGCCACCGAAGCGGGGAAGACATCGCTGAAAATACCGCCACCTGCGCGGATAACCGTGTTCGGCAGCACCTCCCAGGCGATCGCCGCTCGGGGCTGCCAATCGATCCGCGTCGTGCTGAAGGCCAGAAGCGAATTGTGCGGAGTGATGATCGAGTTCAAAGGCTGGTTCACATCGTGGGTGACGTCATAGAAGCTGGCGCCCTTCGAGAACTCCGAGAAATTCGAGTGCTGGCTCACGGGGTCGGCGTTCCAGGTGGCTCGTATCCCGTAGGTGAACGTCAGCTTAGGTTTCACCTTCCACGTGTCCATGAAGTAGGCGTCGAAAGCCACGAGCCCGACGGGCTCCGAAGTGCTTGTCGGGAAGCCGTGCTCGCCAATATAGCCCGGCAATGCTCCCGCCACGTCGTACAGGTAGCCGGCGAGGTCCCCCGTGCTGACGTAGCCGGTGCTATAGGTGCCCGTATCATGGTCGCTCACTAGCGTCCGGCGCAAGTTCTCCCCGAACTTCAAGGTGTGCGAGCCACGGGTCCAGGTGAGGTTATCGAGGATCTGCCAGTTGGTGACGTTGCGCCCTTGAGGCCAGTCCCGAGCATCACCGAAGATGGCGGTGAAACCCCCTCCGGTAAACTCGAAAGGCGAGGCCGCGCGCGCCGCCGCAAAATTGGTCGGCTCGAAGATGGCTGAGTACCAGTAGTACCCGGGGTTGAAGTCATTCACGAGCGTGGGGCTGAAAACGTGCGTCCAACCAATAGCGGCCCCGTTCTGAGGCTGCGTGGAGTAAGCGTTAAACGCCGCGTTCACCGAATCGGTGTAGGTGGCTTGGACGCCCTTCTCCCAGTCGAACATGTACCAAACCTTATTAGCCGTGCCGCTCTGCTGGTCAATCCGGGCCTTCCAAAAGAGGTCGTGCGTCTGGTTCGAGATTCCAAACACGCGGCTTAGCGCGCAGCCATTACCGTGCGGAGTCTTATTACCTACCGCCAAGGGCAGCGCCGGGAGTCCAGTGGTGGCATCAGTTCCCAGCGGACAATCGCTCAACGGGTCCGGGATGCCGCCCGCAGGGTTCCCGTACAACCCAAGCGCATGTTGATAATAGGTGGTGGCTACGCTTGCATTCGGTGGCGGAGCGTAAGTTGTCGCCGTGCGCGGATCATAGCCGCCCAGCGGGATTTGAGTCAGGGCGAAGGTGTCAAACGCTTGCGTGGGGTAGACCTCCGTCTTGGTGGTCGGAATCACGATGCGGATGCCTTCCATGTCGAAAAAGTAGAACAGCTTGTTGTGCATGATCGGCCCGCCAATCGAGCCGCCGAACTGGTTCACGTTGGAGCGGTTCCGGTGAGCAGG